>Ga0116108_1001797_pt1 | contig 10773 bp, 8 predicted proteins | sample June2015DPH_6_15_FD_88970 | JGI IMG/M metagenome (GOLD analysis project Ga0116108, IMG submission 88970) | Peatland microbial communities from SPRUCE experiment site at the Marcell Experimental Forest, Minnesota, USA - June2015DPH_6_150 | ecosystem: Environmental > Terrestrial > Soil > Wetlands >... | reverse complement strand
TCCCGGATGGCAATGTCGGGGTCCCACTCAGGTTCGCCGCCGTCCCGGTGGTATTCGCTGCATTATTCGGAATGTCGCTACTTACCAGCGTCGGCAACTGCGCGTGCGGAAGCGTGCCCGTCGTGATGTCCGACGCGGATATCGTCACGTTAGAGGAGAGTGCGTGACCATTGACAGTAGTGCTCGTAGGAACATATCCAGGAACTGTAGGAGAGCCAGTGAACACCGGTGATGCAGTGAGTGCCAGCGTACTTCCGCTCCCCGAAGTACCATAAGACGTCGCCCAAGTAGATCCCGTCGAGTTAGGAATTCCAGCGCCCGGGTATACCATCCCTCCTCCGCCAGAGGAAGGCATGCACGACGCCCCGCTTGCCAACTGACATATGAACGTGTTGTTTGACCCCACTCCCAGCGAAAAAGCCATTCCGCCCGGCACCGTGACTGTCGTTCCCGCCCACTCCTGCCCCGACCACTGCGTCGGTCCAGTGCCCGTCTGGTTGATATTCCCCGCAACATTAAGGTTCCCGCTAAGTGTTACGTTGCTGGAAAATGTCTTCGCTCCCGTGATGGTCTCCGTGCCCGCCAGGTGAACCACCGTAGAGTCTACTGCCGCCCCAGTAACTTGCGACACAGAATAGTCGCCCGTCGCTGCCGTCACTGCCCCGGTACGTCCAAATACTGAAGTCACGCTGCCGCCGCCACCCCCGCCCTGTGGCGGTTGTAAGCTGACGCGCAGCCCATTAGTCTGTCCTGATACCGTATTAGTCTTATCCACATAACCAATCAGTTGAGCCGCAGGCTGAGCCCCAGACCCGGTATCGTGACAATCGCCGGCCACGCTCACACTGGCAACAACGGTATCTCCCGCGGTCGTAGGATTGTCAAAGATGCAGTAAGCATAACCGTGCCACGTAATCACTGCGTTCCCGCTGTTCCCCGCGCCGCCTTGCACCACTCCAATAACTCCATTACTAGACCCTGTGCCCGCCAGCACCGCTTGCGAAGGATTATTCGTGTTGAACACGGCCAGCTCATTCAACACTGTACCCGTCGACCCATCGTTCGGAATCTCGAAATCGTTTCGCCCGTATAGAACCGAATTGAACGAAGTTTTCGCAAAAATGCTCTTCGCGGCGTTCCCGCTGTCACTGCCGAGATTGAATGCGTTGTCTGTCCACGGCTTAAGATTACCCGTGGCATCCACCACCCACTTCAATCCGCTCCCAACCCAGAAACCTAGCCCCGGTGCCGACGCCGATGTCGCATCCTCGCTGCGTACGACCGCGTAGTTATCCGTCGTATCAAAGCCCAGCGATGTCCGCTGCCATGTCGTGTTATTCGTGAAGGTTGAATACACACGAAAGTTCTCCACGTTAGTTCCATTCCGCTCCTCGAGATTGTCCGCAGGATCGCCGCCCGGATCGGAGTTAAACAGATTAGTCAACCCTAACTGCATAACTTGTCCATTATTTTCAATCACCCGCGGCGTATGGGTAGCCGAATCAAACCAAAATACTCCCCAGTTAGGAATCCCCGCAGGTTGCGTCGTTTCAGCCAACTGGATCACATCCGGCGTGGTGCAATTCGCATTTCCATTAGCCGCGATGCCCGTCGCGAACGACCCGCTGCACTGCGTCGGAACCGCAGCCAGGGCAAGCGCCGTCCCCGCTTGTCCGCTGATATTCGAGCTCGTGAGAGCGACTTGCTGCGTTGTCCCGCTAATGTTCACCACCGGCAGCCCGGCGGCTGTGTCCAGCCCAATGCCGCCAACTGGAGGAACATAACCATTGGCTTGCGGCAATAGCAAGTTACCACTCATCGTGACATTAGTAGTGAAAGTTTTGGCCCCGGTAATCGTCTCAGTATTTGCCAGGTGGACTACTGTCGCGTCCACGGCCGCCCCTGTAACTTGAGATACCGTATAGTCGCCATTGACCGCCACAACCGCGCCTGTTCGCCCAAATACTGAACTAACACTCCCTCCGCCGCCGCCGGTTCCGCAACTACTTCCGGTCGATGCAATCACCCCGGAGACAACGTTAAGACACCCATTCGACATTCCCGCAAGCGTAACGCTCTGGTCGAACTTTGCGGGAACATTGAACTCTTTCAGCGATGCGCTTAACCTTTCCAGCCAGTTCGCATGTATACCATCGCCGGTCTCGGCGATGTAATTCGTAATCGATATTGGAGCGCCAAACGCAAGCTGCCCTGAGCTTGGGTACAGGTTGCCTGTTACATCCGTCCCGATCCACGTATCATTCGCACTTGCTGGTGGGCGATACCCCCACGTCGATTGCGTCAGCGCCGGCTGGGAATCAAGCAATGTAATAATGTGGTGCGCAGAAATAAGTGCTCCCGCTGTGCTGGAGAAATTCAATCGCCCCTTGGACAAAGTCATGCCATTGCCCACCTCTGCCCCGTCAGTCATTATCGTGGCTGTCTGATTTGGAACAGCGTTATTAGGGGATGTTATGCTCGCTAGACAGGTGGTATAGCCTCCCGCAGTGGCCGCCCCATAGTTCGGGCACAGATTCGCAACCTCCAATGGATTTCCGTTCAGTCCTACCCCCACAGCGCCGTACTCATCCGCATCTACCTTTACGCTCTTATTGACCGACACTATCGCGCCGGGCCAGAAATTCAGGGTCCCGTTATAGTCAGCCTGTTTAATCGTGTATGCCGAGGTCGATGACGATCCGTTATCTATGTAAGTGCACACCAAGCTGCCAGCGCACGCCGCAGACTGGGTTAGTCCTATTGCCACGTATCCGCATGTTCCCCTTGATCCACCGGGACATCCTCCGTTGTACGGATAGACTGCACCTACTCCAGTCGGTGTTGCTATGCGGATCACATCGTAGGTAATGGCATCCGTTCCGTTTGCCACCCGGGGCCAACGAACCGGAATCGAATCGCTTCCTGTGGATAGCCAATTGAGAACCTGCATCGGAGAAGTTTGCGAACCGCCCGTCGTGTCATTGGCTACGATGAAGTATGAATAAGGCGTGGAACCGGTCCCGCCGCTGGCGGGCGCTCCCGTAGTACCGCCGCTACCGACGATCTCAAAACTCGCGGCTCCGCTCGATGCTCCGGCGATCAAACCCGCAATTCCGAGACCAGGAAACGGAGAATGAGCTGGAGATTGCGGGTTGAGGGCGTTGCTGCTCTCGGAATAGATATTCTTAAGATAGGTTCCTTGGTAGTTCCCGGTGGTGTTCGACGAATACACTTCCCACGGACCTGTCGCTTGCAGTACCGTGTTTTCAATGTAGAGCCCGTTCGAGTTATAATCGGTCACGCCGTTTGAGTAATTCGCTGTGATTGTCGAATCTCGCAGAGTGATAACTGGAGCAATTTGCTGGCTCTGGTTTCCCGCCGAAAATACAAATGATCCCGTCCAGTTCGCGTTGTTGTTCAGCGATGCCGCCTGATTATTGAAATGATCAATCGTTGCGTTCTCGTCATCCCACAGATCGAAGAAGTTGTTGAAGTGCCCATTTTCCCCATCTTTGTCGTAGGAAATGTCGATCAGATGCGTGTCCTCTGCATTGTCTAACACCGCGACATACGTCAGTGCCACCACCCCAGGACTTGCTTGCGCGGCGAGATTAGAGCCCGGGTGCGCGTACTGGAATGTCGTTGAGCTAGGTACGGCCGTTATCGTTGCATCGCCCCAGTAGCTGCTGCTGTCGGTAAATAGGATCGTCACCATGTCGCCGACCCGGAAGCCATGCGGGCTGGCCGTGGTGATGGTTACGACCTGGGAAGTCCTCTGCGTTTGGGTGATCGCCGTCCCAGCAAATGCAGGGTTGCTCGCGAGACTCACCGGTGTGCGAAAACTCAGCCCGGAGATCGTGGTGTCGGTGTAATCGTTGGAATTCAGCAGATCGCCGATCTGTAAGCAGGGGCCCCTTCCAATGCAGTTCAGCGATGTCCCATAACCACTCAAAATAGACTGGTTGGAATGCAGATAGATTGTCCCAATAACATTGTAAGTGTTGACAGAGCTGTTGGGGCCATTTGCCGGAATAGTCACATTGCACTGGCTGTTCTTGTATGAGAGCGCGTTATTGCCGCAACCCGCATTCAAGGTCTCCTGGATGCCGGAAGAGGCCGAACCAATGGTGTATCCAGCCGCATAAGAATAGAACGGAGTGAACGTAATCGTCCCCGACGCTGCTCCCGAAGTACATCCACCGGCGGCTGTACTTACGCTGGCAGCTTCGCTATTCCCTCCTCCAGAGAGAAGAACTTGATACCCAGCCCCACTCGTTGTATCAATGCCCACCGGACAGGGAGTGAGAGTAACTGTTGCCTGCAATCCGCCTGTCAATGCGCTGGAGATGGTCTGTGTCCAATTCAGTGCCGTCGTGGCGTAAGTAATCCCCGCGGGCGCGCCACCACCACAGGATCCCCAGGTGGAATTACCGGTCAAACATGTAGCGGAGCTGGCGACACCCGAGCCCAATTCGCCGGGCGGAACAGTCCCACTTACCAGGTCCGCTTTAGCCAGAAGCCCGTTGTCCACATAATTTCGATCTGCAGCCTGGTTAGGCGAGGTCGGATCTGCCGGTAGCGTTAATGGACCTGTCATGGCGCCGCCCGCGATGGGCACATAGGCTCCCGCGCCCACGTTCTGCACTGCGGCATCCACATAACCCTTGTTCGCAGCGTCACTGGCTCCGACGGGCACCGGAAGCTCCGGGGGCACGCCAAACGTCTTCGTGCCGGTGATCGTTTCCGATCCCGCGAGGTGTACCACCGTGGCACTGATCGCCAAGGGCGCCACTGCCGCATTCACATACTGCTGCGTCGCGGCAAGATTCCCAAGTCCCGTACCTGGCGTCGTCAGTATCGCGGCAATCGTGGTCGGTGATGTCGCCGGAACGGCCCAATATTCGGTTCGGACAGTTCCATCATCCAATTGAAACACTGCGACGTAGTACGTTCCCGCCGGAGTCGCGCCCACGTTCGGAACCAATTGTGCGACAAACGCGCCTTGCGGCCCTATCGTCACCGTTAAATTGCCCGCAGCCACCGCGTCTCCCTCCGCAGACTCGAACGACGGCCAGGTAATCAGAACCATACCCGACGCGGGATTTCCGTCAGCCTGATACACGGTGTCGCTGATCGTCGTAAGGGCTGGCCCTTGTGCCTGCAAGCTGGTCGACAACGCCAACCCCGTGAGCACCACCAACACCAGGGAAATCATTACCTCCGCTGCCTTCCGGAAACATCTGGTGTTTTCTGCGATGTTTTGTGCTAACGATCTGGGCATGCCCTTTTCTCTCCCGATGAGCGCTCGCGACCCCAATTCGGGCCAATAAGAAAGCCGCTCTGCCGAGCGGCGCCCCTTTCGCATATTTCCTCCCAATTCAATTCCGATTCTCAGTCTGAACCCCTCGGCTCGCTCTCAACTCGCGACTCCAGAAATCGCCGTACGCTCTCAACATACACATCCGCGAAGTCGACCACCGGCCTTCGCGTTTCGATCAGCACCATGGCTGCTTCCACTTCCCATTCCATCGCACATAGTACCGCCAGAGTCATCATGGGAGCCCGGTGCACCCCCGCGGCACAATGTACATACAGCCGCCCCTCCGGGTCGTCCAGCGCGTCCAGCGCAAACTCGACGCCGCGTTTCAGCAGTTCCGGGGGCTTCGGCAAAAAATCGTCGTCGGTCGGATTCCACAGCACACGGATGCCATGCGGCTCCGCCAGCGGACGGTCATCGAACTCAATCTGCATGTTGAGCACATCGGTCACACCGGCTCGCGCAAGCTCCTCCATGTTCCGAGCGTTCCAGATCCCACCGCCCAGCGCAATTCGTTCCGTGACCCAAGACATGTCCATGCTGCGTTCCGTTCGCCTTCCGCCGCAATCCTCAATTCGCGTTTTAGAACTATTCTGATTTTACGTCACCCCCACCGTCGCCCTCGCCACCTCGTATGGCAGGGAACTCTTCATACAACCCCAGCTTCTCGATGACCGACTTTGCCAAGGACTCCTGCTCTTCTTCGCCCGCCTCAGCCGTCGGAAACGTCGGCGACTTCCGCGATCTCGACCTGCTCGTTTTCGCTTTCGCCATCTGCTCGCCTGAAATAGAAAAAGGGCGCGATCTCTATCGCGCCCTTCAGAGTTTTCTATTTTTTCGACTCTTAAGTTTAGGATATCAAATTGGAGGGGGGTGTACCGCCAATTTTTCGATATTTATTTTTGCCTTCTTTTGAGCAACTTACCTCCAAATTGTAATTTTTGCCCTCTTGACAACTTTCGCGACCCCTCGTCGGCAGGGGCAGTTTCTCCATCAACCCAGCGGCTAGTAGAATCCGTGAGAACTGGTCAAGTGCATCCTGGAGGAATCGCTCGGCCGTTCTCTGGGTACAACTGAGTAGCCGCGCGACCTCCGGGATGGTGTATTCCTCGAGAACGTTCATGGCCAGCAGCTTTTTCTCGAGCGCGTTAAGCTTCTCGACCGCCCGTTCCATGTCGGTCACAAAGATCACGACGTCCTCAAAGTTCCTCATGGTGTACGACGAAACCCGTGAGCGGAAGAACTCCCGCCCCAGCAGCGACGGCAGCCTTCCCACTTCGACCGAGGCCCGCGCATACCGCCGCAGTAGCGCCACAGTGCGCCGGCGGTAGGGCCACAGTTCCATCTCCGCTTCGCCAAACAGCACCGACGGTGGCGGTTCCGCCTGCCCCATCAGACTCCATTCTTGTCCCCTCGTCCTTTGTGCGCTAGTCATGCCCATGCCTCCGTCGTCGTCGCCACACCCTCCAGTTGTTCAATCCTTCCCGGGCTCTGGAGGACTTCGGCTTGAACATCCACTCCTCGCCCTCGGGCTTTGCGGCGGCGCCCCTTGCGCGGCAGCGGTTCCCCAGGGTTTGGCAATGCTGCCAAACGGACACGGCATTTAGCGCAATACACGCCCTCTGCTCCCTGCGGACGCAGCCACAATCCGCCGCACCGCTCGCAATACTTCAGCTCGACTCGGATTTCCGGGCCTTCCATTCTGCCTATGAAGTTCATTATTCCCTCTCTCTCTATGAATGAAGAACATTCAATCAATAAAAAAGCCCCGGTACCGATCTCTCGGCCCAGGGCTCGTTTCTCTTACGATGACCTGTGATGCTATTTAGTTAGGATTACAGAAGTTACTGCAGCCTGCCAGTTACGCCCGACTCGGATTTTCGGAAATAACCCTCTTCGTAGCCGGATTTGAGAACTTGCCCGTTCTGCACAAGGACACTCAAACGACCGTTAAAGCGAATCGTCTGCAACAGTCGCTGCATGGATGCTGAGAGGACTTCCGCTGACCGTACTCTACGGCGGAACTCCCCGAAGCTTCTTTCTTCATTGTCATGCGATTGTATTTCTATCATGGCTGATGATCCTTTCTCGCAGTATAAGTGCACTATGAGTGACATATAATTAATTGATCTTATAGCTTGCAAGTTGATAAGTCAAGATATTTATCGCTGAAAGATGTTACTGATGCTATAAGGCCCGACACTCGATGATGGTCATGTTATGCGGTATCGCAACGTAGAATGGTAGTAACTAGGGATACTAACGTGAAGTGTACTAAGGTGGGCGTGCACCGGTTGAGAGTATCTAGGGACGGACTCGCCCTAGCCGCTTTGAAAGAACCCAATCGTGCTAATTGAAGCGGCCCTAGCCGCGCTCGAAGACATGTTTTTCTTCCAGTTGTCGCCGCGCAGCGGCCATCTCAGCTTCGAAGCGGTGCTCTTGACCCACCAGCGCGGGAAGCGCGGTGGCGTAGCGCCGGGCCATAGTGAAAAGTCCCTGCTGCGCAAGTCCGGCGGCAATTTCAGCAATGTGATTGGTGGTGGTATCGAGGTAGAGGGCCTCTGTCGGGTCTCCTAGCCACACATCTCCGCCTACCAGACGCGTTTGCCAGTACACTTTGCGCTCGATCATGCGGGAGATTTCTTCGTCCGTGGCCTTGCCGAAAACCCATTGCTTGAGTTTAAAGCTGTAGTGGCGACTGGAGAAAGGCAGTGGCACCAACTTGCCGGATTTCACGAACTCCATCTGCTTGTTGTCAACCTCCTTGCGCAGAGCATTGATGACGGGAGCTTCCGTGTCCTTCGGAGCGAGCGAAGGCAGTACTTCCCGCAGCGTGGCGGAAAGATTCACGGCCACAAGTGCGCACAGACCGTCGGACTTTTCCAGCGTGATCACCGTGTGCAGGACGTCAAAGTCAGCGCCGGACGTGGCATGGCGGAAAGGCCACTCGAACTTGAAACTGAGCGGCAGGCCGGTGCGTGTTACATAGATGATCTTCGATGTTTGGGTTTGCGTCGTGGTGCTCATGGTCAATCCTTGCTAAGCTGCCAATGTTGTAACCAATTATTTTAACCTGGGGATTTGTAGAGAGGGGGGGCTTGCATCGTTCGTAGACGCGTCGAGTTGGTTTCTTCTACGGATCAGGCCCGCCACAACTGGAGCAAGTTCCAGATGGCGGATGCGCTCAATAAACCGCATAGACCAGTTGTTACAAGCAGGTTTTGGCGAGTCTCCAGCAGGTCGGCGAACACTCCAGCGACGAAAACGAAGAGGAACACGAGCATCGACAGATGGAATCCGTGGCCCGAAAAATTGGGCCCCACCAAGGCCAGGATGAACAGCAGCATAGAGATCAGAAGCGGTGCAGCGGTGCCGAAATAGCGTGTGCGCTTCCATCCGACGTATGCGATCAGCGCCACCGGAAGGGCGATCATCAGCGGTGGGCTGCCGACGACGATTCCTTGCAAAGCGCTGCGATAAGACACCGATATCCCAAACGCAGCGGGTTCGAAATTAATCCAGCGCGCGTGCAGCATCCCTTGCCAGAACAACGCTGGCTCAAGAAAATACGCAGCCAACAAAAGCACCATGGCGACCGCGATTGCAGTGGTCCAGATCGCGAGCACCGCGCGCGGCCGGACTGGCGCCACCCAGAACATGAGTGGCAAAATCACCAGCGCCAACACCGCCAAAGAAAACTGGTTGCCCGCTGCCAGCGCCAGTGACAACCCCAGAAGCAAAATGCGCCGCCAGTTCCAGAGCACAACCTCGCGGGGAGCGTAGAGTGTGTGCGCCACGGCAATAGCAGTGAAGATGGCTCCAAACGCTCCCCACACCGCGCCCATTTCCCCAACACTCTGCACTCCCGCCACGCTCACGATCATGGCCGGCGAGAAGCAGTAGAGTGCAAGTGCGATGTATCCGCCAGCATTGCCGTAGAGGCGGCGCGCGACGTACCAGAGCGAAGCTCCAAGCATGACGCCGAAGAACAAGTAGGGGGACGCGATTAGTAGTGGCTGGAGCGATTCCGGCAACCACGAATCGGGGCGCAACAGAAGCGGTGCAGCGGCGACGAGGTAATAGAGGGGCGATCGGTCCTGATCGTAACCGTCGCGCACGCGAAGATGTCCGGACCGGCCCGAAGAAGGTAAACCAGTGGCAGACTCGGAACGCAACGACTCGGGAGTTCCCGCGATTGGGCCTCCTTTCCACTGCTCGAGGCCTTGGTAGATGCGCAGGGCTTGGTCGGAATCCGAAACCGCGGCGTGTAACGTTTGTACGCGTATCAGCCAGACGCACTGCAGAAGATAGACCAGCAGCAGCGCGGCCGCGACAAACTGCGGGACGCGGAAAGCATCGGCATGGAGAAATCGACGCAACATTTGCTGCGACTGGGCAGACCGAGTGTTTTACCATGTCCGGGACAGCGCTGGATAATTAAAGATGGATAGCAAACCGTTGTCATCTTCCGCGGAACCGAAGGCGCCCGTGCCGATGGATAACGCAAAACCGGCTGCGTCTTCGTTTTCACCTGCGTCTTTACCGTCGTCCTTACCAACGACGGGCGCTCGCCGCGAGTCTCCGCTGCGCGACGTTTTTGTCGGTCCGAAAGGAATTTACCCGGGCACGCGCTGGTTGATTTACCTGACGATGGCGTTTGTCATTTTCCAGGTGGAAGGCTGGCTGGTACTGTCGCTCCAGTCGCATGTGAACGCCCTCTGGTGGCGCATGATGATCGAGGCCAGCATGATGCTGGCCGCGATCATGCCCGGCTTCGTGATGGACCGCATTGAGGACCGGCCATTCGGCGACTTTGGGCTGCCGGCGCGCCGCGCCTTCGGACGAAATTTCTGGGTGGGGACGCTATGGGGCATTGGCTCGCTGAGCATCCTGATGCTGGCGTTGCGACTGACGGGCGCGTTCGAGTTCGGGGCGTTATCCTTGCACGGTGCTCGCATCTGGAAATTTGCCGCGTATTACGCCGTGTTTTTTCTGCTCACAGGACTCTTCGAAGATTTCCTGATGCGAGGCTACTCGCTCTGGGTGCTCTCGCAGGGCATGAATTTCTGGCCCGCGGCGGCGCTTCTATCGATTTCGTTCGGTGCCATTCATGTCGCCAATCCAGGCGAAGGGCCGATTGGGCTGGCCGTGGCGGCATTGATCGGCTTCTTCCTATGTCTCACGCTGCGGCGGACGGGCGATCTGTGGTGGGCCGTCGGCTTCCACATGGCCTGGGATTGGGGCGAGAGCTATCTGTACTCCGTTCCCGACAGCGGGGCGGTTCTGCCTGGGCACCTGCTCAACTCCAGTTTGCACGGTCCCGTTTGGCTGGCGGGCGGGTCGGTTGGGCCGGAGGGAAGCTACTTGGTTTTCGTTGTGCTCGGAGCGCTTTGGGTCTTGTTTGACCGGGCTTATCCGGAGGTGAAGTACGGTGCGCGACCGTGAATACCTGTCGC
>Ga0116108_1001794_pt1 | contig 10780 bp, 9 predicted proteins | sample June2015DPH_6_15_FD_88970 | JGI IMG/M metagenome (GOLD analysis project Ga0116108, IMG submission 88970) | Peatland microbial communities from SPRUCE experiment site at the Marcell Experimental Forest, Minnesota, USA - June2015DPH_6_150 | ecosystem: Environmental > Terrestrial > Soil > Wetlands >... | reverse complement strand
TGTCATCCGTGACAGCGATCCCGGCAGCCCGCAGACCGTCAGCTTGAGGGGCACGGGGACGGCGGTGCGGCTCTCCGCGACGTCCCTCGGCTTCGGCCCACAGCGCGTGGACACCACCAGCGCCCCAAAAACTGTCACGCTGGCCAACCTGGGCAGCACGCCGCTGGGCATTGCGAGTCTCACCCTAAGGGGCACGGATGCGGGAGACTTCGCAATTCAATCCAGCTCTACCTGTGTGGCTGGGAGTAGCGTAGCGGGTGGAGGGAGCTGCACGATCAACCTGGCGTTCAAACCCAGCGCAGCGGGAGCGCGGTCCGCCACCCTTGTCATCAGCGACAGTGACCCCAGCAGCCCGCAGACCGTCGGCTTGAGCGGCACGGGCAGGTGACTTGGGCTCTCCAGGGCGTCGCTCGGCTTCGGCGCAGAGCCCGAGGTCACTACGAGCCCACCGAACACCCTCGCGATGACGAACCTGGGCAACGCGACGTGCTGCTGTCAGGAACTCGTTGCGAAGCTGATTGAATCCCGAACTTGCAGCCGACCCGTTGCCATTGTTGGGCGCAGGCGAAGAGGGAGCCCCACAGGCACGTGGTTTGGCAAACCCGTTCCCGCCAGAAACGCTGGTGCCGTTCCGAGGGGGCGGAGTCCCACCTGGCGAGTTCGCCGGAGTGCTGCCAGGAGTTGTATCCGTAGGAGAAGCGGCTTCGGTGGATTCGGTTCCAGAAGAGCCATTCAGCGACGTTGGATAAAACTCAGCCGCGACCTCCGGCGCCTGCTCTTGCTCGTCCTCCACCACCTCCAAGACCTTGCCACCCGACCCGAGCAGCTTTCGAGTTTCCGCGAACAGCCGTGCGTTCTCCGTCAGGTTGGCGATAAGTTTCCGCATGTCGTCCCCTTCAACCTCTAGACTCAGCGCCTAGATGGATGAAGTCTTCTTCCTCTTTTCCTTGCGGTCGAAGTACGTGGCCTCCTCCGGGCGAACCGTCAGCTTGGCCGTGATCCCGGCCAAGCGGCCACCCGCGAAAGTCTGGATCTCCTGCAAGGCAGAGTGAATCTGCCGAATGGACCGGTAAGAGCAGGTGTGGATGCGGCAGACACTCCCCAGGCGAGTGGAGTCAGAGAGGGTCTTGAGGAACTCCGGCGCCTTGAGGTGAATATCGGGTTTCTCGGCCAGAACAGAGTCGTCCTTCAGGCGGACAACCAGATGCCGGTTCTTCTCGAAGGCTTGCCGGAAGGCACAGCGTCCCTTGAGGACACCGTTTGCAATGTTCACCTCGAAGGATTCCGTGTGTGGGTCAACTCCTTCGGCAACGAAGTCATAGTGGAAGCCTGCTTTCTCGGCATCGTGTTCGTGAACATTGATCTTCCCAAGCTGGCGGCTTCCACCAACCTTGGTGACCCCCGTGCCTATAGCTGCTGGGGCGTACCCAGAGATTCCTTCGCCCTGCCGAGAGCAATTCCAAACAGCAGCCTTGCACCTTCATGAACGAGTGTTTCTCCCACGCTGAGAGCCAGGTTCGCCAGACGATTCATCTTTGACCTCGATGGGGGTAGTAAGTGGAAATCTGCGCCGCTTGAGTAGGCGTACCACGACGAGGAAGAATTGATTGGAAAGAAAAGAGCGATCCCGCAACGCGGGACGACACACCGCGAGAACACAGCAGCGTCGGCGGGATCACCAGTCAATCCGCAGGCCTCAAAGACGGAGGTTTGCGCTACGCTTGCTCTCCTTTTGGGGTCTGTGATGTTTTTGGCTGAGTGTGCAAAATAGAACAGCGCCCAGTGCTGCGACATTGGTACTATTCTCGCTGGGTACCATCAACTGCGGTAACAGCATGTTGCGTTGAGCAACATCACAAAGGAGAATCAAATGAAGATGAAGATATTGCTAGGTATAGTTGTAATCTCGCTCATGTTACTTTTTGGCGGTTGCACACAAACCACAACCCCACCGCAAGGACAACCTGGAGCGCAGGGCCAGGCTGGACAAACGGGCCAGACGGGACAAACGGGCCAGACCGGGCAGCCGGGCGAGGCAGGGCAGGCCGGACAAGCGGGCCAGACCGGGCAGCCGGGCGAGGCCGGACAACCGGGCCAAGCCGGACAACCGGGCCAAGCCGGACAACCGGGCCAAGCCGGACAAACGGGCCAGACCGGCGAGCAGGGCAAGGCCGCACCATGTCCGGCCGGACAGCATCGCTATACTAACCCCGATACAGGAAAAGTGAGTTGCGTGTTGGACTAAGCAGCATCGAGCTATTCATCGTGAGAGAGATGAAACGATTAATAAAAACGCCATCTCTCTCTAGTGAATATTTCAAAGCGCTTCTTGCTGGAGTCAAAGCGGAGCGCGAACTGGCGTAGCTCACGGTGTTTTTTATGTATTAGCGCGGACCCCCCGTTCCTGGGGTCCGCGGTTCTCCTTTAGGAATAGCGCCAGACCTCCGTCTTGGAGGCCTGCAGTTCTTCCTCATATTCGTGTTTTCGAATCCAAGGGCAAACTGGCAATCGTTAACCCGCGGCGGCGCATGGGTTGCGCCGCGCTTATGCCGGAGTCCTCGTTCACGCTGAACCATTGCCAGGCCGTGGACTCTGGGCGCCGACGGATAGCTGTACTCATCGGTTCCTTAGACAGCCTTCGCCGGCTTGTTTCTCTCATGCTTGTCCATCCGGGCCACGACCTGGCCGCTCAGCAGGTCCACGGCGAACACACCCAGCACGGCGACACCTTCAAAGACCACTCCAGCCAGATGAGTGATGGCCAAGATGGAAGTGAAGGCCGCGCTGACCTGCATGATCTTGTTCCTAAACGGACTAGTGAGCCAGATGACCACCTACATGAGAAGCAGAGCTGGAGCGAACCCTGCCATGTGCTCGGCTCCGCCTCCATGGACCCGCTACATCAGCCTGCCGAAACGCTGGCGGGCCGAAGGGGACTCGATGTCTCTTGACAAACCGGGGGAGATAGGCTAGCATACTAAGCGAATCGTGCAGGAGTCAGGAGGCTGAAGGGCAGGTTCCAGGTGCATTGCTGAACTCAGAATCCTGATTTATGAATTGTTCCGCTCCACATTGGCGCCGGCTGCCGCCTACGGCGTTCGAGAGGAGGTGGAGCTGGCGGGACTCTTCCCACGCACAGCAGCCTGGGACAGGATGTCTCCTCCACAGGAAAAGAGGAAACAGTAGTAACTTCAAAAATGAACGAACTGAGCGGGGATGTTATTGAAAACAAAGGACCGGGGTCGGCTACCGCCGAGAGAAGCTGTAATGTTATAGAAAACAAAGGTAGTTACGAGTCGAAAGCGGGAATATTGTTGAAAAGAAAGGTAGTTAGTTGCCGGTAGGTGGTAGGCGGTATGAGGTATCTGGTAGGTGGGGCCTCGAGATCACTAAACCGGCAGCTTGACGCTCCGCGCCCCACCACAGAACGCGCAGGAGGGTGGAAGAGGAACCACGCTGGTGAGTTCAACTTCCGAACTCAGGTATTCTCGTCGAACCGGCTCCTCCTGAAGGAGGTCCGTACTGAGATACTTCTTGTTGTCATCGGCAAACACGGTCACAACAACTGCATCCCCACCCAAGGACTCCTGCACTTGCAATGCAGCCGGAAGGTTGCACCCGGAAGAGATACCCACGCCCAGCGCGAGGCTCTTCGCCAGCTTTTGTGCCATCAGAATCGACCTTGAGAGAGGCGTGGAAGGAGATCTGAAAACTCGACTGGACCTTGCATGCAGAGGCGGCCGGATGTACGTTACCGGTTGGCCGGAAAATGGAAACGGAAATTCCGGCCAAAGCAGTATCCAGGGGAGTAGAATTAAACGCAATGCGAAGGGAGGAATCTCAGTTGGCCCGGCTGTTGAGACTCACACCCCGCTGCACGAGCCGGAACAAGTTGAAGGTTGATTGGGGGCGACACTCCGCTTTCGGGGTGGGAGTTGCGTTCTTCCTGGCGGCCGGACTGGGGGTTATCCGCGCCCCGGTCCGGGCACAAGCTCCGCAAAAACCGGAATCTCCAGAGATGAAGAGCGACGAAACGGAACCCACCTTCACGGTTCAAGCAAGACGGAACGAGGTGCTGGTGCGCGTGGTGGTGCGCGATAAGAATGGCGAGGCCGTGGGCAACCTCACCCAAGACGACTTCCGGCTGTACGACGACGGCAAGCCGCAGGCGCTCACCCTCTTCTCGCTGGAACACGGCGCGGTCGCAACCGATCGTGGGGTTACCAAAGCGGCAGCTATTCCCGGCCGAGAGCCGGCTCTACAGCCGCCTCCACCCATTGCGCAGCGCTACGTGGCCTTCTACTTCGACGACGTCGTCATGGCCTTCGAGGACGTGGTCCGCACCCGCGACGCCACCGAGCGCTATCTCAAGTCCTCGTTGCAGGCCACGGACCGGGCCGGCATCTTCACTTCGTCGGGTGTGGGCAACCTCGAGTTCACCGACGACCGTGACAAGCTGCACGAGGCGCTGGCGCGTCTCAAGCCGCAGCCCATCACCACCCGTCCGGAGCTCGACTGCCCGCCGCTCAGCCCCTACGAAGCTTACCTGATTGCCGAACTGCGCGATCAGCACGAGCTCGACATCGCCACCCTGGAGGTCATCCAATGCGCCTGCGGTGGCGACCCCAGTCACTGCCTGGGCCCACAGCGGCAGGCGGAGACAGAGGCCAGGGTGGTCTGGAACGACAACGAGTTGCAGGCCAGGCAGTCTCTCCGCGCGCTCACAAGCCTGGCGCGGCGGCTCGGCGCGTTGCCTGGCCAGCGGAGCATTCTCTGGGTGTCGCCCGGATTCCTGGCCCTTACCCTGAACCAAGAGTTGGGGCAGCTTACGGAGCGCGCGCTACGCAACCGCGTAGTGATCAACGCACTGGACGCGCGTGGGCTCTATGCCATCGTGCCCGGAGGTGACGCCACCCAATCGAGTGCCCTGCCGCTTTCTCCACTCCCCAACTTTCCCAACAGCGGACCGGCGGCGTCGGCGAGATTGGTGAGCATTCAGAGCACGGGCCAGTCCATGAACACCGACGTGATGGCGGAGCTCGCCCGAGACACGGGCGGCATCTTCTTCCACAACAGCAACGACTACGATGCCGGTTTCCGCAAGGCAGGGGGGCTACCCGAGTTCTCCTATCTCTTGACATTCTCGCCCCCAGAACTGAAATACAATGGGAAATACCATAAGCTGAAAGTCGAGTTGATGGATCACCCCAATTACAGCGTCCAGGCGCGCAGGGGCTACTTTGCGCCGAACCGAGCCGTCGAGGCCTCCCGGCGCGCGGATGAGGAAATCGAGGACGCCGTGTTCGCGCAGGAAGAAATGCGCGAATTGCGCGTGGGTGTGCAAACACAATTCTTCAAGGTGAATGAGCAAATCGCCCGGCTCTCGGTGGTGGCGCGAATAGATTTGGAGTCCCTGCGTCTGCGCAAAGAGAATGACCGCAATCTGGGTGATCTGAAAATTGTCTGTGCGGCATTCGACCGTGATGGCAACCTCGTGGCCGCCAAGCAGCGGCATCTTGAGCTGCGCCTCCGCGACGCGACCCTTGCCCGGTTGCTCCCCAGCGGCCTCAACATCAAGACCAGCCTTGACCTCAAAGCGGGCACGTATTTGCTCCGCGTTGTGGTGCACGAAGCCGGATCCGACCGACTCTCTGCCTTGAACCAAACTGTCGAGATTCCCTATTGAGCCCTCGGTCTGGTAGTGGGTCAATTTGATGTAGAGGCGGCTTTACGCCGCCATTTGGCGATCCCGCCTTGCGGGATCGCCGCTACTTGCCGCCGAGGCAGGGATCCGCTGTTCCTCAGGCTGGCACAACAAGATTAGCGCCTGAAGATTGACTCGGAGGTCGGGCGAAGGGGGAGCCGGAGCCGGCGCTCACCTCCACGTCGTACGGTCGGCATGCCGGCAGAAACAGTTGGCGCTGCGTGGTCCCAGCGCGGCCTCAGCGCGTGAGTTCGACGGCGTGTTTTCCTGCGGCCACTTCAAAAGTGGCGCGGCCATCCCTGACGCTGACTTGACCTCTGAGAAAACCGTCAACGCGGAGTTTCAGTATGCCGGACTCGAATTCAGCCGTGGTCACCTTGGCGCTCTCGCTTGTGTCGATCCTGAAGGAGAGACGGGAGGGCGCGACTTCGTAGTTCCGTACCACGAGGCCCGCATCCGCCTCGAACCGACTCTTGCCGTCACGCACAAGCTCGGTGAGCCGAGGACCGATCGTGATATCGTAGCTGTGGTTTTCCCAGACAGCTCCCCGAAACGTCCCCTCTGACGACAGGCTGAGCGCTCCAAAACGCAGCCCCTCCCAGGGGTTATCGTCGATATACTGTTCCAGGGCAACGAGGCAGAGCAAAGCACCCCACGTGTAATGCGTGTCGCCGCCCGCGTTGCCGCCCCAGGCGTGATACTGCTCGTTATCGTGCTGATTGGACTTCCAGTCGTCCATGAAGAGCGCGTAGTTCTTTCCGGCATAGTCGAGCGCCACTTTGTCGAATTCATAGCGGTCGAGGCCCTCGTAAAGCATGTAGTTGGTTGGCCCCCAGATATCCCCCCGCCAATAGAACTGGTCTTTGAACGCCGGATCATCCCGTGCAATCGTCGGCGCGACGTAAGTGCCCCAGAATTCCTTGGGATTCAGCAGGTGCTCCTTCACCATCCGCTCCGCCTGGTCGGGTTTGGCGAGACCCGCAAACATGGGGTAAAAGTTCGTGGGCGACAGACGCTTCGAAAACCGCCCATCCCAGAAGCGGTTCTCGAAGATGCCGTCCGAGTCGTTCCACAATTTCTCGCGAACGAGTTGTTTCATGTGCTCGTATTCCTTGGCAAAACGCTCGTTATCCTCTCTATTGCCGAGCACCTCAGCGATCTTCGCGAGGCATTCCGCGTCAAGCGCATAAAGCGAATTCAGCCCCACGTCGTCGAGATTCATCGTGTGCGTCTTCGGATCGTAAGCCGCTTCGTCGTACATGGGGCTGTCGTCCATGCCGCTTTCCCACTTGGCGGCTTGAAAGAAGCCACGTCCACCTACAGCGGGAGTGGAGCCCCGGTCGCTGCCCCACTCGAGTAGCCCGTCTCCATTGCCGTCGCGCCAGCCCTGGCCGTCTCCACGGTCGTGAAACCACCACTCGTGCCACTTCACAAGCCTCGGATAAGCCCAGGCCAGGGTGTCGCGGTCCTTAAACTTCTCGTATTCCTTCCACACGGCAAACGATCCGACGGGCGGCTGGGCCCTGTCTGGAGTCGTGCCCGAACCGCCGGCGATGTTTGGCACGACGCCGGTCTCGCTCTGGGCGAGTAGTATCGCCTTGATTCCGGCAACGGTCTGGGCTTGGTCTTCAAGGCCCGTCAGCAAAGACCCGAAGAAACAGTCCCACTCCCCCACCACCCAGCCCCCAAAATTGACTGCCCAGTGGCGACTGATACTTGGGAAAATGAGGCCGTGCGAGGGAGCATAAAGCGTGTTCCAAAACATGGAATTTCCGATGGCCTCCGCCGCTCCCTCGAACAAGCCCGTCACCCTGGGCCTACGGCTGGCGTATTCCTCCGACTTCTGCTTGAGGATCGCATCAATCTTGCCGGCTTCGAGCAGGCTCTGAGCGCGCTTCACCAGGTTGTCCTGACTCCAGCCCAACGTGGCGACGAAATGAGCTGACTCAGCAGCTCCAGTGGCAAATTCGAGCCCGGCCGTGGCAGACCCAGAGTCGTTTTCAATCCCAGAAACCAGCCGGCCAGAGCCGTTCATATTGTCTCGCAACTGCCGGAGAGAAGGGTAAACTCCACTGCCGATGGTAGGCCGGTCAACCATGACGACAAACCGTGCGGAAGCGTCGAACACATCATCGAAGAAGCGCTCTCCCACCACCGCCTGCTTCGAAGGATCGAGGGTGTACAAGCCTTGGCTTCCCCCTTGCAGCCCGTCAGTGAAATAGGTCTCGAGCACCAACTGAAGGTTCTGGGCGGCGGTGAACCGCCCGACTACCGTGCTCTCGTCAATCCGCGACCATTCCAACGTAACCGGAGCCTCACGCGGAAGATTCTTCCACGACATTCGGCAGTAAGAACCGTCGGGGGCGTGTGGGCCCACCTCCGATACGGCGTTGAAAATTTCGTTGCCGTCCAGAAACGTTTCGCTCCGCGAGCCGGCGCGCAGCGCGAAGTTCAACGGTTGCTGACGGGCGCGAGCCAGGAAGACGAGGCCATTCCACGCCTCGGGATCAAAGGCTCCAACCGCGACGCTGTCAAACTTGAGTTGTGATTGCCCGGCCAGGTTCGGGAGTGCGGTGAGGACCACAGTCGCAAGGACCGTCACCAACCAGAAGCAACCCGAAGCCCGGCGCCTGATCGCCTGCCTTCCCTTGGCACTTCCCGCACGCTCAGCGCTGATTCGTCGTCGGTACGACATAGGGTTTACCCCCCCCTACTATTTCGAAATCCCCGTGATATCGAATTTCTGCTTTCCAGCCTTGATCATGAACGTTCTCTGAGCACCCTGAAAGTACGCCTGGAGTTCAAATGGCGAGTCCGACTGAACATGGATGATCTCTCCCTTTGATCCATTTGTTGCGGGTCCCGCAATCAAAGATACAACGTGCCCGTTGAAGCGGAAGCGCTTGCAACCGCGCCGGCCCCCTGGTTCGATTCGCCAGACCAGCCTGTTGTGAGCCGCATCAGGTCGGAGTCCGATGGCATACTCCAGAAGGTACATGATCGGTCCAATTCCACTCCAACCCACGAAATCGGACTTTGCGGGTTTACCTTGCTGGGCGTGATCCGGCGAGTAGTTCTCCCATATCGTTCCCGTTTCCTCATAAACATGGGCGACAAGCTCCAGGTGATTCAAGGCAATTCCGCGAGCCAGGTCGGAATAGCCATACTTCTCCAAGCCCTGAATGATCATGGTAACCGTCGGCGCCCAAACGGATCCCCGCCAGTATCCGCCCAGAGGCTCGTACCCAGCTTGGTTAGCCGCCAAGGTGGGCACAAGATTGGGTCGTCCAAAAGTCTCGGGATTCTTCAGTTCCGTAACCAAATCCGCCGCTTGGCCAGAGGAAGCAACCCCGGCGAGCAGCGTCCAATACGCGGCGATCGTCATCACGGGAGCACGCTTGCCGTCCAGCATCAAGTCGAAGTAGAACTTCCGCTTCTCGTCCCACATCGCCTGGTTGATAGCCGAGGCCAGTTGATCAGCTTCTGCCGAGTACTCATGCGCCTCGGTGTCCTTGCCAAGGATCAGTGCGATCTCGCTCAGTTGCCGCGCGAAGAGCACCATTTCTGAGGAGATATCAATTCCCGTGCCGCCATTCTTCAGATAAGCATTACGCGGAGAGTTGTCCATGCTTGCCCAATCCGTGACATAGAGCCCGTTCCCTTGCCTCAGGTAGAGCTGAAGCGCCGCATAATAGTGGACCAGCGGTTGCCAAACCTTCCCCAAACGGTCCTTATCCCCCGTGATCCTGTAGTGTTCCAGTTCCGCCCATGCCAGTATGGGGTGATCCAGCGCATCGAGCGTCAACTTCGGATTGGGAGAAGGGATGGTCCGGCCCGTGTAAACGACTGGCGCGTTTCGAGCACCCCCAACCGGTTCATCGTAACCAGGCCAGCCCCATCGGCTAATAAGCGGTTTGTCCTCATGGTTTACCCAATAGTCGAAATCGGTCCCTGTTTTCCTCACGATCTCACGGCAAATCTCGCCATCCTCATGCTGCTTCGCGTAGAAGTTGTCGAGGGACGAGATGCCGGGTACGAGAGGATACGCATAGTTGCAGAACATGGTCATGAAGCAGCTATCCCAAAGGAATATGTTCTGGTTAAAAGCCGCGTCGATGAACTGGGAGACGAACCCGCTCTGCGGGGCCGGTTCGTTGAAGTTGTGAAACGCCAACTCCCAGGCTTTCCAGTAGAGCCGCACCAGCACAGGGTTGTCATCATAGATCGGCGAAGGCAACCGGGCTCGCAACTTTGCGAACTTCGGGAGGGGTTTGGCTTCGTACGCCTTCTTGGCAAAATACATTCCAGTCCCCTCCTTTGCGGCGTCTGTCTCTGCGGAGAAGAGAACCCCCGGCTGCCAGGCGGCCATCGCTAGTGCCAGGATCACTATTCGCAGCCCGAAATGAATGTTAGCAGTTTCCATGCATCGCTCCCATTTGCGCTATTCTGCCGAGCTCGTTGTACCAGTTCAGGTCTTCATTCTAAGCCAGAAGTGTTGGTAGATGTATCATGCTTGAGGAATTCCCAATCGAAGGTAGTGGGTCAATTTGATGCTGTAGCGGCGATCCCGCAAGGCGGGATCGCCAAATGGCGGCGTAAAGCCGCCTCTACATCAAATTGACCCACTACCCAATCGAAAAGGCAGTTGACACGCAATCCTCGGATGGACTTGAGGCTAGTGAAGACGGGCAATTACTGTTCGCCACGAATGGCCCGGTGGAGATCCGACACGTGGAGTTTGTGGGCGACCAGGTGCGGTTTGAGGTGCGCGCCGGTAGGCCCGTGAAGATCCGCGTCCGCAACAATCCAGCGAGAGATTTTCCGGCTGGTCTGACAAAGGTATGAGGTTTGCCGGATACGGCGCCAACTGAAGGGGATAGCAGCTTCGCTCGTCCTGCTTATCGCCTGAACTTCGCCACACCTGATGTTCTGGGAGGCTGTTCCCATCACCCCGGTCGCGGCTACTCAACCCGGATGTTCCCCGAGACGGTGCTTACATCCAGCATGAAGCCGCCGTCGCCGACTTTGCCTTCCAGCTCATGCTTGCCGAAGGCGCCCTGCACGGTCATCTCGCGC
>Ga0116108_1001757_pt1 | contig 10919 bp, 5 predicted proteins | sample June2015DPH_6_15_FD_88970 | JGI IMG/M metagenome (GOLD analysis project Ga0116108, IMG submission 88970) | Peatland microbial communities from SPRUCE experiment site at the Marcell Experimental Forest, Minnesota, USA - June2015DPH_6_150 | ecosystem: Environmental > Terrestrial > Soil > Wetlands >... | reverse complement strand
CTGAACACCGTGCTCGTAGGTATCTCCTGGGCGCAGTTTGAGCCCGAAGAAGGGAAGTTCAATTACACCCAGGTGGATGGAGTAATCGCCAAGGCCAGAGAGAACAACCTGCATATCGTCTTTATCTGGTTCGCTAGCTGGAAGAATGGCACTTCCAGTTTTGCGCCGTACTGGGTGAAGAAGGATTACACTCGCTTTCCGCGCATTCAGATCGACGATGGCAGCACCGTTTCGATCTCGGGTCCCGTCGAACTGCTCAGCACATTTGGTGACGCCACGAGGGATGCGGACGCTGCCGCGTTCGGGGCATTGATGCGGCATATCAAGGAAGTCGATGGCACCCAACACACTGTACTGATGATGCAGGTAGAGAACGAAGTGGGCGTGCTGCGGGATTCGCGAGATCGATCTCCAGCGGCGAACCGCGCGTTTGCCGGGCCGGTGCCGGTGGAGCTGATGAATTACCTGGAATCGCACAAGGATACGCTCATTCCCGAATTCCGTGCGGTCTGGGCGGCGAACGGCTACAAGAAATCCGGAACCTGGGAGGAGGTCTTCGGTCCCGGCAAGCCGGCTGACGTGGAGATTCCGATTCAGACGACGAGCCCGCCGATGAGCGCGAATGAACATGAAGTGAGCTGGAGGGAACTGCGCTGGCCTTCGGATGAGGTATTCATGGCGTGGAACTACGCGCGTTTCGTAGAGAAGGAGGTCCAGGCGGGCAAGGCAAGCTATGACATTCCCATGTACGTGAACGGGTGGCTGCAGCAGCCGAATCATGCCTGGCCGGGATCGTATCCCAGCGGCGGTCCACTGCCTCAGGTGCATGACGTCTGGCGGGCCGGAGCTCCGGACGTGGATATCCTTGCGCCGGATCTCTACCTGCAGTATTTCGACGAAGTTTGCGAAAGATTCAGCAGGAACGGGAACCCGCTCTTTATTCCAGAAACGAGCACCGATGCGTCCAACGTAATCATGGCAGTCGGCAAGTACAATACGATCGGCTTTTCTCCGTTTGGCGTTGACGGGGGAAGACCGATTCCCCCGGAGCTTGCAGCCACATATCAAATGCTCTCCCAGTTATCGCCGATGATTCTTGCGCACCAGGGGAGTGACACCATGACCGCGGTGCGGATGATCGAGGGAGACCCGCCCAAGCAGGTCAAACTGGGCAATTACACCCTGACGTTTACATATACTGGCCGGATCAGGGGCCTTCCCCCGCAAGTCAAAGGGGGAGTGGTGTCGCTCCCTCCGAGGCAACCGATTGGAACACAGCCGGCAGAACCCCTGCCGCCACTGGAAGCAGCTGCTGTTGTGATTGCCACCGGCCCCGACGAGTTTTATTTCGGTGGAGGCGGCATGCGCGTCGACTTTACGGCGAACACGCCCGGACCGTCCAATGTGGGACTTGGCGTCGTGCAGCAAGGCAGGTTTGTGGACGGCAAATGGGAACTTACCCGTTGGATCGAAGGCGATGATGATGCGCAGGGAGAGATCCTGGTGCTGCATCCGGGCACGGTTTTGCGGGTAATGCTCTACCGCTTTCCATGAGTTGAGAATCTCGATGGTGCCTGCCGGAGCAGTTCTCCGGCAGGCGCAAACAAGGCTCATCGGGGAGTGTGCGCCTTTTCGGGCGCTCGAAGGCGCTTTATCCGCGATTTACCCTAAGGAACCTCTGAGCAAGCATGAATTTTAACTGTCTGCGAACGGCCGCGGGCCGGTTTTGCCGCGTGGCCGGATGGCTTACGCTTGTTGGCCTCGCTTTTTGGCCCGGAGAGCGCATCTTGGGCGCTCTCCGGGCACACGACGCCCCCATAAGGGCCAGCCGCTTGCGGTGGTGGTACAGGTTCACCAGCGCGGAGGCGGTACACAGATGGTTGTGGTTCTTCTTCAAACCCCGGAAGCGAACCTTCACAAATCCGAAGATGCGCTTCAGGATGCGGAAAGGATGCTCCACCCTGGATCGCACTCGGCCTTCACCCGGTTCTTGCTCCGCTGTAACTCGTCCACCACCTGCTTATACCGCGTCCGCCGCGAAGTCATGTCCTGGGCGCGCGGCGCGGCCTTGCGGATCGCTTCGCCCTGCCCTTGATAGGCCCCGTCCCCCAGACTTTCCACTCATCGCCGTGCAGCAGGTCCGGTAACACATGCTTGTCCGCCACCGAAGCCGCCGTCGAACAGAGCGAGTGAACTATGCCCTCTTTCGAGTCCACGCCCATGTGCGCCTTCATGCCGAAGTGGCGAGTCGGCCGAGGGGACTTCCCCCTCAGCCGCTCTCAGATCCGTACGCGACACTCTCGCGTCATACAGCTCCCGTTATCCAACCGCATCCCCGATGAATCGCCAGTGGAGAAACAGCTGAGGGTCGGCGTCCTTCATCTTGCGCAGCTACTGCACACGGCCACGCCTTCGCCCTGATAGAGCCTTGTACTTTCGTCTGGCCCATCGTTCAAGCGTGCGGTCAATGTGCTGAAATGTCTTGTGCATTGCCTTCTGATAAAACGCTCCAAAGTAATTCCACCATCCTTGGATCATCGGGTTATATTGCCTCGCCTGTTCGGCAAGCGCCCCATGAGTCTGACGATTCAGTTTCCACCCGCGCACAGTCTGGCGCATCCGCTTCAAGGCATCAGCGCTCACACCCGGCAAGAAGCTGGTAAAGATCCGGTTTTGTTTGCTCAGTGCCTTCCTCGGTTGAAACGTAAAGCCGAGGAATGTAAAGTACACAAACGGATACTCTTCGGTGCGGTTACTGTCCTTGCAGTAAACGATCTTCGACTTCTCCGGATGCATCGCCAGCCCACATTCTGCCAGGCGCAATGTGATGGATTGCATTACGTCTTCCGCCTGCTTCCGACTGTGGCAGTGAACTACCGCATCATTGGTGGCCGGCCGCCGTCTTTTCCACAACCTTTCTCGGTCCCCCGAGTCACGCGATGGAGTACTCCCCTCTTTGGCCGGATTTCGTGTCCCTTCGGTAAGCCTGCTTAACTTGATTTTGCCGTCGTGGTAGCGTCGGTCTCATGCCCAGCAGCGCTGCTCGGGTTCTGAACCAAGCTCGGATGCTAAACAACGCGGAAAATAGGGAAGTGAACATAGGGTCGGAACAGTCGCAATGCCTTCCGGTAAGATCAATGGTTTCAATCTGAACGGGATCTCTGGCACGGACAGGTTCCTACTAAGTTTGCCACAGCTACGCAGCCCCGGTCGGCACTCTAAGGAAATGTTGTTCCCAAGTCCTTCCGAATCAGTGGCTCTACCGCGCCGCTAAGATCAGTTGGATCATACGCAGTCACGTATTCTAGTGGCATGATATAGGCAAGTGCAGACCATCCCCAGAATGGATTCATGCCATTCCCTTTGCCCGTATCCGCATCGTAGTATTCCCGAGTAACCGGATTCTCGTCCAGAACCAAGCGGAAGGTTTTGAGCGCCAATTGCTTTGCGATTTCGGTGTACCCGTACCGAAGCAGGCCATGAAAGATCATGTAATTTGTCGGGATCCATGTTGGGCCACGCCAGTTACATTCTCCGTTACGGGTTCCCTGATAGTAGTCCGCCTCGGTCTTGGCATAACTGGCTACAGGATACCTCAGCCAAAATTCCTTTGGGTTCAAGAAATGCTCATAAATAAGCCTTTTCGCGCGCTGCGAGGTGGCAACGCCAGCCCATAGTGGACAGAATCCCGCAACTGATTTGACCCTGACGCTTTCACCCGTTTTTTCGTTCCGGTCGTAGTAGAAACCCTCCCTTTCATCCCAGAAAACCTGATTGATCAAGTCGGAGAGATGACGAGCGTGTTCTCTGTACATCACTTGATCCGAGGTTTTACCTAGCTTGCCGGCGATAATCGCCATTGCCCTGAGTTCTCGAACCAGATAGCAGGCAAGATCAACTCCTTCATCCTGATAGGAATCCAGGTCGCCAGCACGGGAAATTTGATTGTCCATGCCACTGGCGTCAGAACTATTCCAAACGGGCAGCCCATTGTCATCTGCATCGTACTGAAACCAGCGCTGAAGGTATTTCTGCAGGCGCGCGTAATAGCGCGCACGGAGCCACTCGTAGTCATCCCCATTTTGCTTTGAACCTAACACTGCAATTTGAGCCAGGAAGGGTTTGAACATCTGGGCAGGTCTTGGGTAGGTAATGCCGATGGTGCGCGATACGAAACCATCAGGTTGTTGTCGATCAAGAAACACTTTGAAATTCGTGAAATCATATCGGCTTATTCCGTAATAGGACAGATATATATTCTCAAAGTATAAGTCCCAATCGTAATATTCTCCATATGCATATCCGGTAAGAAGCTTTCCGTCTGAATCAGGGAAATCATGCAGGCCCTTAGTTGCAATGTCGCTGTTCAGGCTCTGCAATCGTGTGATAAGCCCTCGATAATCCGCTTCTCCGATCATTGACTTCAATGCGTTGACACTTGTTGCCCTGCGCGATGCTTCGCTTGGATGCGTTGTTTGTAGAGCCAGAAACACCAGACTCAGAAGAATTGATTTGAACATTGTTACTCCTCTTGATGATTTCATCATCCTTCAAAATCTGGCAAGAGAATGGCGTAGTCAACACTCGAAGTCAATCCGTGCCCGGCAAACAGAAAACTCTTCATACGGCGCCAGGGTCGGCGGTGGCCACGCCCATGACCTGCCGGGCGCGGCACAGGGCGGTCGCCAGTACATCGTGATCGCCTCCGGCGGGCCCGGGAAGGCTGCCAGCCCCAAGCTCGGGGACTCTGTTGTCGCCTTCGCACTGCCGGAGGCTAAAAGGCCGCTGAAACCATGCCCGTCAACGCCCGGGCTAACGAATCTCGCGCCAGGCCTGCCAAGGCGCGGCGCAGGTGCGGCTGAAGATCACGGGTTGGATTTCATTGTTTCTGTGTACACAAAGCGAAGAATTTGGCTGTTCTTCTCATCACCCTCGGCTATCTGTTGGGTGTGCAATTGGCTCCAGACCTTCAATTCGCGTTCGCCACGCGGCTTGTCACCGCTCCTCACCAGAGCCTGACCCAGCCGGTAGTGAGCATCCGCGAGATTGGGGTCCAGCTTGACGGCGGTTTCGTACTCGGCCAGAGCCTCCGAATCCCTGCCGCGCTGGGAATAAAGAATTCCAAGCTGCAGATGGGCCTCAGCGAACTTAGGGTCAAGGCTCACCGCGCTTTTCAGCAGTGCTTCGACCTCAGACGAAACCGCTGGTCCTGTCTTGGTGCGTGATGACCTCCACAGGCTCATGGCATAGGCGTAACGGGCGCGTGCATTGTCAGGTTGGATTTGAACCAGCCGCTCAAGACGTGCCGTCACCTCGGCGGCCTTGGAAGGCGACACATCGTATATCTTCGCCAGGAAGTAATAGGGCCTGGGATCGCGGGGATCGAGGTCTACGGCGCGGCAGAAGGCGTCAACCGCCTTATCGTAAAAGGCCCCCATGTAGTAGGTGATACCCAAGCCGATTCGGAGTCGCACCGAGTTCGGGAAGTGGTCAACCCCTTGGCTGAACACCTGCATGGCGGGGTCGAGCGTGAGGTGCCGTAACAGCTCCGTCCCCCAGTTGAAGATGTTGCTCTCGCTCGGGTCCATCTGGGCGGCGCGCTGGTACTCCCGGCCGGCGGCAACGAAATCACGCTGTGCCTCCTTGACTTCTGCCAGAAGAGCGTGCAGGTCCGCGGTATCCCGGGTACGCATCAGAGAGTCGATGAGAGCTTGCGCCTCGCGCAGCTTGCCCGTCTGAATCTCAGCTAGCGCAAGATCGTAGCTGTTCTCATAAGAGCCGGGGTTCACCTCCTGTGCTCTCCGCAGATACGGAATACCGTCGGCAGTTTTTCCGCTGTGCAGATAAAACTCGCCGAGGTTATGGTTCATGTCGTAGTCTCGGGGCTTAAGGAGCACCGCCCTCTTGAATTCCTGCTCAGCGAGCGGCAGCTTGTCAAGGTGGGAGAGGTTCGTTGCCAGGTTCTCATGAGCCTCGGGGGACTGCGGCTGAATCTGAAGGGCCTTCTTGAAGAACCGACTCGCGTCTTCGTGGCGATCCTCGGCGGACAGTACCAGGCCCATCAATTCATTCGCTCCGAAACTGTCGGGGTACCGGTTCAAGACTTGTTGCAGAGAATTCCTGGCTTCTTCGTATTGTCCGCGTTCAAGAAGAGACTGTGCGGACTGCAGTCGCTGCGCGTACTCCTCGCTGCTGGCAGAACTCTGGGCAAGCGCCACCGGCACAAGAAGCAGGCACACAGCAGCTAACGCACCGCCGCTCGCGTGCAGGTGCTCGTGATGTCTTGTCATCCGCAAGTCAGCTACTCCGCACCGTCCGATCGCTGACCTTCACTGCCAACCCTGATCGCTGAGAGCAAAGGCCAGGGTGAGGAACTGGGACTGCATCTCGGGTGAGAGGTCGCGAGGGGACTGGGAATTCCCGCCCGCTTCGGCCATCTCTGCCTCAATCCGGCGGGTATCAAATGGCCCTCGCGGAAAGACTGCCTGATACCGCTCAAAGACCTCGCGGGCCTTGGTGAACTGCCCGGTGTCGAGACAAAGGACCGCGAGGGCCGAGTAGGCGCCGGGCCATTCCGGAAGGAGCTCCAGCGCATGGACAAGGTACTCTTCGGCCTCCTTGCTGTTGCCCCTCATCACCGCCAGCACGCCCATGCCCCAGACGATCCTGCCCGAATCAGGAATCCTGGTGCGGCCGAGCCCGAGGGTTTGCTCCGCCCCTTGAGTGTCTCCTCCCCTTAATTGCGACAACGCCATTGAAAGATAGTGGAGCTCATTGTCGGGGCTCTTTTCGATAACCTTCCGGTAGGCAGCCTGGGCTTCCGACAGCCTCCCCAGGCGTGTGTCGGTATCAGCCAGAAGCCCCAGGTAGCTCTCATCCTCGCGTCCTTCCGCTGGGAATTGGTCGAGCACCGCGCGTGCCTCAGCATAGTTCTGTTCTTCAAAATAGGCATCGGCCAGATCATACTTGGCGTCATCTGAAGACGGGTCGGCCGCCAAGGCCATCTTGAAGTGCCGGATCGCATCCGCCGCGAGGTGGTATCTGGCAAACAGCACCCCGACACCGAGCGCCGTGCGAAAGTCACCGCCGCTGACCTCGTCCAGATGCTCGATCACCCTGCTGGCATCCTCGATCTGACCCAGCTTCAGGTAGGCCTCGGCCAGCAGATAAAGATCCCGGGGTTCATCCGGACGCTTCGCCACTTCCGTCTGGAGCCCGGCGAGGTCCAGCATGGCACGCTCCCGGGGAGCCAGGCCGGTCTGCTGGTCCAGGTAGTCAAAGAGACGCTGGAAGGGATATGGTCCTCGGGACGTGTTCTTGGCCATCGTCTCAAAGATCTTGAAGTCTCGCGCCGCGGCCTCAGTCTGATGCAGGGCACGCTCGGTGGTGGCCAGCTTGTAATATACCTCGGAGCGGTCTTTCGTGATCTCGACCGAGCGACGAAGCAGTGGCAGGGCCTCCTCGTATTTCTTCTGCTTCATCTTGATGGTCGCGAGCTCGATCAGGGCATCGTCGTAGTCGGATTTCGCCTTGAGGGCCAGCTCCATGTGCGCCTGGGCCGACGCAAGGTCGCCTTGCCGCGCCTCAATGTAGCCGAGATTAAAGAGACACGCGGCATTGCGGGGATCAAGTTCCAGTCCTTTCAGCAAGTACTTGCGCGCTTCGTCGTACCGAGCAAGATGCCTGTAGGCGAGCCCCATAAAGGCGTACGATCCGGCGGTAGGGGCTAGATCAGTCAGGGTCTGGAACTCCTGGATGGCTTGGTCGGTTTTTCCCACCGTAAAGTAGCAATCACCCAGGGCGGCGTGGAGATCGGGGCGCTTGGGGTCAATCTTGATTCCGTCCTGGAGCAAGGGGATGGCGTCTTCAAAATAGTTCTGCGCCATGCTCAGGCGCGCCAGCAGGAAGATGACGTCGGTGTTCTGAGGAGCGAGCCGGTGCGCCTTCACAAGCGCCCGGAGCGCGTCGAGGTCTTTTTTCTCGCCGTAATAGACTCTTCCCAGAGAATACAAGGCGGGAGCGGAGTCCGGCTTCAGGCTCAAAGCACGCAGGAGAGTCGTTTCGGCCTTCGCGCTGTTCTTGTTCTGGTAATAGGCTTGCCCGAGGCTCCAAAGAATATCGAAGGTCGAAAGCTGCAGGGCATCGGCGAGTTCGAGCTCGTGGACAGCCTGCGGATAGAGCTTCTCTCCGGCCAGCAACACGCCCAAGGAAAAATGAACCCTGACGTCGTCCTTGCTTTCTTCGGAGACCCGGTGGGCGAGGCGCAACGCCTCATCCGTGCGCCCCGCCAGCAGCTCGGCGCGCAACAGATTCATGGAGGTGCTCGGGTCAGCGGGGTGGACGCGCCCAAAGTACTTGATTGCTTCTTCGGGTTGCCGCTGGCTCAAGGCAAGCAGGCCGAGGTTGTAGTTGGCGTCGCGACTGTGGGGGTCGAGGCGAACGGCTGCCAGGAACTCCTTCTTGGCCGGCTCGGGAAGGCCCTGGGCGAGGTAGGTGTTTCCCAGGTTGTTATGTGTGGCCGCCGAACGAGGATCGACCTCGAGGGCCTCCTCGAAGGCCACCTTCGCCCGCGCGAAGTCCTTTTCCTGACTATAAATGATGCCCAGAAGATTTAGCCCCTCGGCGCTTCGGGGTGAGAGTCGCAACCCTTCGAGGACGGCCTCGCGGGCCTTGGCCAAATCTCCTTCATGCATCAGGCGCTGAGCTGTGGCGAATTCACGTTGCGCCGGGTCCGCCGTGGCAGATTGCTGCTGCGCCACCGACACCGCCATGCACAGCAGGCAGGCGAGCACCACCGACTCAGGTCGCACCTGCCGCACAACTGTATGCCACCCGATGCTCCTCGGAGTTATTCGGCCTGGAAGCACGCGGTCTCCTCGATTTCCTCTCCATGATATAGCCTTTGGGCCGACTTGTATGTAGCCCCTGTGCGCGCCGTCCGAGATGATCGATGGGTAACAGGATCGGCCCCCAGGGGGCCACCGAGGTGAGAAATGGGGCCGGGAGGCCCGTCTTTCAGGCCTCCCGACCCGTGGTGAGTTGGAGCGCGGTCGCTCCTCAGTTGCGGCACTAGAAATAGAACTTCAGTGCAAACTGAATCTGACGCGGATCGCTCGCACCATCGATCAGTGAGGTGATCTGGCCGAAGGTTTTGAGGTTCGTGAAGTCCGTGTAACCAGGTGCCTGAAACTGCGGCGTGTTGGTGAGATTGAATGCCTCGGCCCGGAACTCCAGGCGCGTCCTGTCGGACGTTCGAAACTGCTTGAACAACGAGAAGTCGAGGCGGTGGAAACCCGGACCTCGGACCTGGTAGGGCGCCCCTCCCAAAGGCGCGTAGTTGGTCTGCCCGACTGCCGTCGCTAACTCTGGCTGGGCAAAGGCCGCCGGGTTCATCCACTGGTTCACGTCGTGCGGGCCTGCGTACATGTTCTGGCCGGGAACAATTAAAGCGTTGCAGCCGAAGTCGGCTGTGGTTCCTTGCGGACACCCGATGTTGAAGGGCATCCCGTCTCGGAGGGTAAGGATCCAGTTCGCAGCCCATCCGCCGACAATCGCATTGGCGACGCCATGTGCGCTGCCCGCGAAGTGCTTGCCATTCCCGAACGGCAACTGATAAATGCCGCTCAAATGGACCACGTTGGTCATGTCGTAATCGCACAAGCCGTAGTCGGCTTGGATGCCGAACCCGGATAGATACGGCGCACGGTAGCCAGCGCCACCCACGTTCACCCCTAGCAATCCGCCGTTGAAGTCGCTTCTGCACTTCGATAAGGTGTAGTTACCCAGGAGCGAGAACCCCCCAGCGAACCTACGCTCGTAGTTGAATTGGAGCGAATGGTAGTAGGAACTCCCGTCGGTCGCCTCATACGTGCTCCCGCGTGCGAAATCCTTGAAAGGCACATAATTTTGGGGATTGCTCCCATTCGGAAGAATGATGCTGGGAGCATTGGTGGTCGGCCCAACATCCAGGTGGCGTCCGAAGGTTCCAACATAGGCCAACTGGGCCGTCTGGTTGGGCGACAACTGATACTGCAAAGTAAAGTTAGCGCCCTCGTCGTAAGGCGTCTGGTAGTTGTATTGCCGGCCCACTAAGGACAACCCTTCGGCGTTGACCAAGGTCGGAGTCAGAGGAATGCCCAGGAACCCCTCCTCCAGGGTCGCAACGTTCCCGTCAGCCGCGTACGTGATGGGGTGTACAGCATCGGGGTTGAAGAAGGAAAAACTAAACTGGAACGGGTAGTTTTCGCCCAAATTCGGACCATAACCAATGTTGGAGAGAGCCCCGTAAAAGATCCCATACCCGCCGCGGGCGACGAGCTTCGACGTCACGCGATAGGCAAATCCAACCCGTGGCGCGAAGTTCGTGTTCTGTGTCAGGGACAAGGTTGGATTGCTTGAGCACGTGACCGCGATTCCGTCGAGCGCAGTTAATGACGCGAAGGATGTCGACATCGGCTCCTTGCAGCGGCTGTTCGGAATCAGGTAAGAGGCGCTGCCCGGAGCGCCAGGAATGAAGTTTGCCTGGGCGCCGAAATGCTCCTGGTACGGATCGTAACGGTCCCAGCGCAGTCCCAGGTTGATTGTCAGCTTGGAAGTGATTTTCCAGTCGTCCTGGAAGTACAGGCCGTAATAGTTGCGCGTGTCATCGGTGCCGGCGATGTTGGACGCGAACACCGAGTCGGCCCCGCCCACATCGTTGATTCCGCCGGGAACCGTGGTCGCAGTGGGTGTCAGGAGCAGTTGCGCCAACCCCACGCTGCCACCGCCGTTGTTGGGAACCTCGTCGTAGGTACCGTCGAAACCGAAGCCGCCATGTGACCACGGAGGCTGAAGCAGATAGGCCTTGATGTGAATGAAATCGATGCCTCCCTTAAAGGTGTGCTTGTTGTAGACTTTCGAGAGGTTGTCGTTCAATTCGG
>Ga0116108_1001738_pt1 | contig 11026 bp, 10 predicted proteins | sample June2015DPH_6_15_FD_88970 | JGI IMG/M metagenome (GOLD analysis project Ga0116108, IMG submission 88970) | Peatland microbial communities from SPRUCE experiment site at the Marcell Experimental Forest, Minnesota, USA - June2015DPH_6_150 | ecosystem: Environmental > Terrestrial > Soil > Wetlands... | reverse complement strand
TAACGGTTAGGGCGGATCGTTCACGGCCATGGAAACGCGAACGGGTAGGAGCGTGTGCGCCTGTGCTAACCATCGGAGCGGGTAACAGCTGCGCTGGCCATCACTGAACTGCCGAGTCGATGGGCGACACGAGGGTTCGCGTCCGTGGGAGTGGTGTACGGATCTTGAGCCGGCCCGGCGTGTTGCCGTGAGCGTTCTTATTCGACGCGCCGTGCGCGAGTGGAAGTCGAATCCCCTCGCGTGCGTATGTTCGCCAATGGCTTTCATCCGGTAGGACCGCTGAATCTCCCAGGTGGAAGCATCGGGTTGAGACTGTCTGGCCCCTGGGACGCTGCCTGGGCGGACGGCGTAATGCCAGCCCCGGCGATCGCCGGCAGTGACGCCGCGGTCAGGGCCAGGGCGAGGCCTTCCTGGCGTGAATGCTGGCCTGCTCAGCGGATAGCCGGCTCGCCCAGGGCCGGCCATTCCGTGCTGCCCAGCCTCGCCTCCGCTGATCGGGCGACGTACAGCGCCCACTCCAGCAGGCTGGTGTGGGCCGCGGGCTCCGCGCCGGATTCGGCCAGTCGCCTGGCGGCGAACTGCCGGATCGTCTCCAGCAGTGAATAGCGGACCGTGCCGCCGGCCTGGGCTTGGACCACGGACTTGTCAACCAGGCTGGCGAGCAGCCCAGCGGCCGACTGCGATGCCAGCGGGCCGGCGGTGCCGACGCGTTCGGCCATCTCGAGGTCGAAGCCGCCACGCAGAACCGACAGGCGGAAAGCAGACGCCGTTCATCGTCGCTGAGCAGCTCATAGCTCCAGGCGACCAGCGACTCCAGCGACTGGTGTCGCGACGGGCGGGCGGGCCCGCCGGAAAGCAGCCCGGTGTGGCCGTCCAGGCGTGCAGCGAGCTGTTCGGGGCTCAGGCTGGAGCACCGGGCCGCCGCGAGTTCGACGGCGAGCGGCATGCCGTCGAGCCGCCCGCAGAGATCGGCGATCGGGGCCGAATTGGACGCGGAAACCTCGAATGCGGGATTCACCGCGCGCGCCTGGGCGGCGAAGAGAGTGCCGGCCTCGGACCGAGCGACCGCGCCGGCCGTGCCATCTTCAGGCAGGCCAAGCGGCGGCACCGGTCGGCGAGCGCCCGCGCAAGGCTCGCTGTGGGGTTTGTTGCATCACGTTCTGGCATATCCAGGGCGTCCGCGATGCACGCGGGGACAAGGTCAGGATCGGTGAGGGGGGGGCAGTTCGGCCAGGTGCGCGCGGTCACCGAACGCCGCCTCGGCGAGCATTGCGACGCGCAGGGCGACGCGGGTCTTGCCGCAGCCGCCAGGCCCGGTAAGCGTCACGAGCGGCGCGGTCTGAAGGCGCTCGAGAACGGCGGCTATCAGAGGGCCGCGGCCTACCAGGGAACTGAGCTCGGCGGGCAGCCCGGAGCGCCGCGACTGTTTCGGGTGCCGCGTGCTGAGTTGGTACGGACCCCCGCCCGCGGACGGCACTGCCGCGCCCAGGCCGGCCGGGCCCGCTTTGTCCGATGGGAGTAACGCCAGTGTGGCCACGGGCCTGTTATGACAGCACCCGGCCTAACCGGCGGGCGTTCCCGCGGTTGTTGACAATGTGCTACGCTGAATGCATGTCCGTGAATGTATCAGTACGCTTGGACGACTCGCTGGCCGAGCGGCTGCGATTGCGGGCGCGGGCGGCGGGGGAGAGCATGTCAGACCGGCTGCGCCGGTATGCCGAGGAAGGCTCGCGCCGGGATGAGCACCCCCTGATCACGTTCCGGGACGGGCCGGCGGGCCGGCGTGCCGCGGTCGTCGGCGGTCCGGACGTCTGGGAGATCGTTATGTGGCTGGAGGATCTCGCAGGCGAGGATGACCCGGCACGCGTGCTGGCGGCCGAGCAGGATATCTCGCGCCCGCTGATCGACGCCGCGCTGCGGTACCGGGAGGCGTATCCCGGCGAGGTCGAGGCGCGCATCGCGCTGCACCGTCATGACACGGCGGCGGCGGACGCGCGGTGAGGCTTCTCCTCGACGAGATGTACGGCGACAAACTGGCGCAGGCACTGCGGGATCAGGGTATCGACGCTGCTACGGTGGCTGAGTTCGGGATGGCAGGCAGGCCCGATGCTGACGTTCTCGCGGCCGCGGCGGACGGTGGTTACGTGCTGCTCACCGAGAACGTCAGTGACTTCGCCCGGCTCGGCGCCGAGCATGTCGCCGCGGGGCGCCACCATTTCGGAGTACTGATCGCGCTTTCGTCGCGGTTCTCTCGCCGGCCTGCCGGGTACGGCGCGATCGCGACCGCCGTCGTGGCAGCAGCCGCCGACCAGCTCGATGATCGCCTCGTCTACTTGGAGCGTCCTAACCAGGCGTAGCGGCCAGTCAATCGGGGCTGGCCACGTGGGTGCTGAGCTGGTGCTGACAAACGCCGGTCCGGCAGGCCATCTAGCTGCGGAAACTGCCCGGACGTGGACGAGCTTCACCATCTTCGAGGGCACGTCCGAGATCCAGCGCATGATCATCGGAAGGGCCGTCACGGGGGCTTGATGTGCGGTAGTAACCGCAGGCCATGGCGGGGTCGTGTCGTTGATCTGCCGGGAAGCGCGGGTCCGCGGGTTGCGGCGGGGGCTGGAGCTTCCAGCATGGCAGCTGCCCGGTCAAGCACCGGACTGCAGCCGCCGCGGCCGAATGCAGGAATCCGTAACGGCGCGAACCACGTCACCAAGCGTCGTCAGCAGCGTCTCCCCAGATTCGGCGCATACCGCGTCTCCGACGGACGTCCAGCCACGCGTCCATAATCTCTCGCGCCCCTACAATCGGCCTGTGGAGCGGTACCTGATTCGGGGCGGCGAAGGGGGCTGCGAACGTCTTGCACTGCTGGCCCGCACCCGCTGGCCCGATACCGCAGCGCTGCTCGCACGGGCGGGCCTGTCGCCAGGGATGCGTTGCATCGATCTGGGCTGCGGTGGCGGTCATGTCACGCTGGAGATCGCACGGCTGGTAGCCCCTGAGGGATCAGTTGCTGGCGTCGACATGGACGAGATCAAGCTTGACCTGGCCCGCCGGGCTGCGGCGGAGGGCGGGCTGGGCAACGTCGAGTTCCCGCATATGGGCGCAGGCTCTACGGCGGCTTCCTTGCCGCCGGCTTCCCCGCCCCGGAGGTGGGCCTCGTCCAGCCGGTGTGGACCGGTGGCGAGGGCAAGACATTGGCATGGTCAACGCTTGAAGCATCGGCCCAAGCGATCGTTACTGAGCGCGTTGCCTCGCAAGATGAGGTGACTGCCGCGCTCACGGCCTTGTGGCAGTTCACCGCAGATCCCCAGACGCTTATCAGCGGCCCGCGCATCGTCCAGCTCTGGTCGAGCCGATAAGGGCTACGTGATCTCGCGCAGCGCTGAGAGTTCCTGCACGAAGGCCGCCCCGGTGCGTCCGTCTTGTCGGCGCAAGCGCGGATGACGGCAACTGCAGCGGCCAGCGCGTACCACCAGAAGTCGTCGGTCTGCCACCAGACCACCTCGTCGAGCAGATCTGGCTCGATCCCGCCGCGGGCTGACGCGGCGGCCAGGATCGCGAACTGGATCTTGCGGTTATCCCGTCCCCGGAACCTGCACTCACCTAGGTATTTCTCGCGCAACTCCAGATAGGGAATCGGGTCGTCCCGCGTGACGCCGGCCAGATCCAATGCGCCGGCCGACAAGTACATGAACATCTCGCCCGGGAAGGTGTTGTCACGAGGGTGGAGGTCCTCGACGGCAGCCGCTAGATGGAACACGTCGTCGCCTCGCGCCAGGCCGGAAACGAGCCGGCGAATGGCCTCGGCGCGGTCCTGGTCGGTCGGACTCTTACTGCCCATACCTGAAACCTTAGGTGGGGCGAACCATCGGGAAGTACCCCCACCCGACCCTGAGGCCTTGCCGAACGCCGAGGCGGCATCGACGACCGCCACGAAGGTGAGCACCACCCCGCCGCGAGCGTGTCGCCAGGAAGTCGAGTGCACCACCGCTGGCGGTCAGCACGCCATATTCTGATCGGAACGGGGCCGACGGCGCGGCCTGGGAGGCAACGTGCAGCGCATAGTTCGTACATCGGACGGCCGAACGCTAGCTGTCGAAGAGGGCGGTGATCCGGCTGGCCGGCCCGTGCTGGCCCACATGGGCACGCCGAACTCCCGGCATCTTTACGGCCCGCACTCGCAGGATGCCGGCGAACGCGGGCTGCGGCTTATCAGTTACGACCGACCCGGCTACGGCGGCTCCTCGCCCCAGCCAGGGCGCAGTGTGGCCGACTGCGCCGAGGACGTGCTCGCGATCTGCGCCGAGCTTGGCATTGACCGCCTCGCGATGTGGGGCATCTCGGGTGGCGGCCCGCACCTGCTCGCGTGCGCTGCCCTGCTCCCGGATCTGGTGACGGCTGCCGCCTCGCTCGCGTCGCTCGCGCCGTTCGACGCAGACGGCCTCGACTATTTCGCCGGCATGGGCCAGGACAACGTCGATGACACCCGCCTCTACTTCGCTGACGAGGCCGCCGCCAGGGCCAAGACGGACGAGGATCGCGAGGGCTTCCTCGCCGCGTCGTCGGACGATCTGGCCAGCGGGATGGCGTCACTCCTCACGCCGGTAGATGCCGCGGTGCTGAGTGGTGAGCTCGCCAAGTTCATGGCGTCCTCAATGAAGGATGGCCTAGCGCCGGGCAGCCAGGGCTGGTGGGACGACAACTGCATGATCAGGCCGTGGGGATTCGACCTGGCCGACATTGCTGTTCCCGTCCTGCTGCTGCACGGAAAGCATGACAAGTTCGTGCCATTTGGCCACGGCGAATGGCTGGCCGCGCACATTCCCGGCGTCGAGGCGCGGCTGTCCGAGGACGATGGGCACCTGACCCTGTTGGAGAATCGCATACCCGAAGTACATGCCTGGCTGTCGGATCGCCTGTGACGTCCTGTCGCAGGGCCGGTCAGCGCAACAGGTAATACACCTCGGTTTCCAGCTCTGCCGGGTCTAGGTGGCTTCGCCGGACGGCACTTCGAAGACCTGGTCACCACCGGCTTCGGCATCCAGCTAGTCTGGACCGACCGCCGGGACGAAGCTCCCCGGCATGGAAGGCGTCCTCCAGGCTGGATGTCCCATCTCGACACGGAGCCTGAGGACGCCCAGGCCGGCCGGCGCGGGCCGACCTGGACGTCATGATCAGACGAGATCGAACCGGTCGAGGTTCATCACCTTGGCCCACGCCGCGACGAAGTCGTTCACGAACTTCTCCTTCGCGTCATCGCTCGCGTAGACCTCGGCGAGCGCGCGCAGCTCGGAGTTCGACCCGAAGACGAGGTCGGCACGGCTGCCGGCCCACTTGACCTCTCCCGTGGCGGCGTCGTGACCCTCGAACGTGTTCGCGTCCTCGGACGTCGCCGTCCACGTCGTGCCCATGTCGAGCAGGTTGACGAAGAAGTCGTTGGTCAACGACCCGGGGGTCGCGGTGAAGACGCCGAGCCGCGACTGCGGGTAGTTCGCGCCCAGGACGCGGAGACCGCCGACGAGGACCGTCATCTCGGGCGCGCTCAGCGTGAGCAGGTTCGCCTTGTCGAGCAGCAGGTACTCGGCCGGCAGCCGGATGCCCTTCCCGAGGTAGTTGCGGAACCCGTCGGCCTTCGGCTCGAGCACGGCGAACGACTCCACGTCGGTTTGCTCCGCCGACGCGTCGGTGCGGCCCGGCGCGAACGGGACCTCGACGTCGTAGCCGGCGTTCTTGGCGGACTGCTCGACACCCACGCCGCCGGCGAGCACGATCAGGTCGGCGAGCGAGACCTTCTTCCCGCCGGCCTGGGCGGCGTTGAAGGACTCCTGGATCCCCTCCAGGGTGCGCAGCACCGTCGCCAGCTCGTCGGGATTGTTGACCTCCCAGCCGCTCTGCGGCTCGAGGCGGATGCGCGCGCCGTTGGCGCCGCCGCGCTTGTCGCTGCCGCGGAACGACGACGCCGACGCCCACGCGGTGGAAACCAGCTGCGACACCGACAGGCCCGCGGCGAGGATCTGGCCCTTGAGAGCGGCGATGTCCGCGGCGTCCACGAGCTCGTGGTCCACCGCCGGAACGGGGTCCTGCCAGATCAGCGTCTCGGACGGTACCTCGGGCCCGAGGTAGCGCACGACCGGGCCCATGTCGCGGTGGGTCAGCTTGAACCACGCGCGGGCGAAGGCGTCCGCGAACGCCTGCTGATCCGCCATGAAACGCCGCGAGATCGGCTCGTAGACCGGGTCGAACCGGAGCGAGAGGTCGGTCGTCAGCATCATCGGGGTGCGGCGCTTCGACGGGTCATGGGGGTCGGGGACGGTACCCGCCCCGGCACCGTCCTTCGGCTGCCACTGGTGTGCGCCGGCGGGGCTCTTGGTGAGCTCCCAGTCATAGCCGAAGAGGATCCGGAAGAAGCTGTTGTCCCAGGTGATCGGGGTGTCGGTCCAGATGACTTCGAGACCGCTGGTGATCGCGTCGCCGCCCACGCCGGTGCCGAAGGTGCTCTTCCAGCCGAGGCCCTGCTGCTCGATCGGGGCAGCCTCGGGATCGGGGCCGACGTTGTCCTCCGGGCCCGCACCGTGGGTCTTGCCGAAGGTGTGACCGCCCGCGATCAGCGCGACCGTCTCCTCGTCGTTCATCGCCATCCGGCGGAACGTCTCGCGGATGTCGCGGGCCGCGGCCAGCGGGTCCGGGTTGCCGTTCGGGCCCTGCGGGTTGACGTAGATGAGGCCCATCTGGACCGCGGCCAGCGGGTCCTCCAGCTCGCGGTCGCCGCTGTAGCGCTCGTCGTCGAGCCAGGTGGTCTCGGGCCCCCAGTAGACGTCGTCGTCCGGCTCCCAGACGTCCTCGCGGCCGCCGCCGAAACCGAAGGTGGCCAAGCCCATCGTCTCCAGGGCAACGTTGCCGGTGAGGACCATCAGGTCGCCCCACGAGATCTTCTTGCCGTACTTCTTCTTGACCGGCCACAGCAGTCGGCGGGCCTTGTCGAGGCTGACGTTGTCCGGCCAGCTGTTGAGCGGCGCGAACCGCTGCTGACCGGCCCCGGCGCCACCGCGGCCGTCGCTGATCCGGTAGGTGCCCGCAAGGTGCCACGCCATCCGGATCATTAGCGGGCCGTAGTGGCCGAAATCGGCCGGCCACCAGTCCTTCGAGTCCGTCAGCACCGCCGCGATGTCGCGCTTCACGGCGGCGAGGTCGAGGGTCTTGAACTCCTCGGCGTAGTTGAACTCCCCGCCCATCGGGTTGGCCACGTCGGGGTTCTTGGCGAGGATCTTCAGGTTGAGCTTGTTCGGCCACCAGTCACGGTTGGCGTCCCCCATGGTGGGGTGCGTGAGGCCGGGCGCGGCCGGGCATCCCCCGCTCTCCGGGGTCGCGTTTTCGACCACTACAGGATCGTGGTTCTCAGTCATGTGAATCCCTCCCTGTTAGGCGGATCGCGGGTGCTCAGGAACTGCGGGCGGTGGAGCAGCCGGGGCACAGGCCCCAGTAGACGACCTCGGCCTCGTCGATCGAGAAGCCGTAGTCGTCGGACGCGGTCATGCAGGGCGCCTCGCCGACCGCGCAGTCGACGTCAGCGAGGACACCGCACGACCGGCACACGATGTGATGGTGGTTGTCCCCGACGCGTCCCTCGAACCGGGCCGGGCTGCCGGTCGGTTCGATGCGGCGCAGGAGTCCCGCCGCGGTGAGCGCGTTCAGGGCGTCATACACGGCTTGCAGGGAGATATGGCCGACGCGATCCCGCACCCCGGAGGCGATCGCCTCGACACCGAGGTGATCGCCGTCCCGGACGGTCTCGAGCAGTGCGACGCGGGCGGCCGTCACCCGCAGGCCGGCACCGCGCAGCTCCTCGGCTGTGGTCGGAGTCCGCGATGCCGTCATAGCGCCCAACCTACCTTCGCAAACGCGAATGGTCCAAGAAAACGAATGCTCCAAGTCTAGCGGTGCGTCCGGCAACGTTTGCCCTGTTGTGGTATCACCTTCCACGGCGTTCTCATCCAGGACGACGGCGAGCGCACGAAGAAGCTGGCGGCCACTTCCGGCGCGTCCCGGGCCCGGGCGGGTGGCGTCTGGTCGTCAGGCCAGCGACTCCAGCGTCGCTCGGGCCCCGCGCTGGTGCAGCGAGGCCAGCGCCTGCCGGTAGGCGGCGACGAAGCGCTTGTTGTCGGCCAGGTCCCCGAACACGCCCCGGTTAGCGATGAACGCGTCGGGATCCTCGCGCTGGCGCCGGGCAAGCTGCGTGAGGCTGTCACGGAGCCGGTCGGCCACCTCGATCGGCTCGCCCTGCTCATCGATGCCCTCCGCATAGCGTGCCCAGCTTGCCACCACGGCAGCCGAGCGCCTGATCTCGCCGCCGGTTGCGAGCTGCTGGCGGACCACAGGCAGCAGCCATTTCGGGATCCGGTCCGAGCCCTGCGCGCACAGCCGGGCGATGGTGTCACGGACCTGCGGATTGCAGAAGCGCTCGATGAGCGTGCGCTTGTACCCGTTAAGGTCCACCCCCGGCACGGGAGCCAGGGTCGGCGTGGCCTCATCGTCCATGTAGCCGAGGAGGAAGGCCTGGAACAGCGGGTCCTGAGCGGCCTCGTGCACCAGCCGGTAACCGGCCAGGTAGGCGAAGTAGCACAGGGCCTGGTGGCTGGCGTTGAGCAGCCGCAGCTTCATCAGCTCGTAGGGCTCTACCTGGTCGACGAGCTGGACCCCGACCTGCTCGTACTTCGGCCGGCCGGCCGTGAAGGCATCCTGCAGGACCCACTGCGTGTAGGGCTCGCAGACGACTGGCCACCGGTCGTCGATCCCGAACCGCTCCCGGACCTCGGCCCGGTCGGCGTCTGTGGTCTCGGGAGTGATGCGGTCGACCATCGAGCTCGGGAAGCGCACCTCCTGCTCGATCCAGTCGCCGAGTTCCCGCTCCCGCAGCCGGGCGAAGGCGGTGAAGACTCGCTTTGTCAGGTGACCGTTGCCCTGGAGGTTGTCGCAGGACATCACCGTGAAGGGCGCGAGCCCGTGCTTGCGGCGGCGCCGCAGCGCCTCGGTGATCAGGCCGAACGTGGTGCGCGGAACCGCATCGGGCTCGAGGTCGTGCAGCACATCCGGGTTCGACAGGTCGAACTCGCCGGTGACGTCGCTGATGTTGTACCCGCCCTCGGTGACCGTCAGCGACACGATCCGGGTCGACTCCGCCGCCATCTTCTCGATGACGGCCTCCGGATCGTCGGGCGCGAACAGGTACTGCACGATGGATCCGATCACCCGCGGCTCGTACGTCCCGTCGCTGTGCTTGAGAACCAGCGTGTAGAGGCAGTCCTGGGCATCCAGCGCCTGCTGCATCCTCCGGTCGGCTGCCATCACCCCGACACCGCAGATGCCCCAGTCCGGCGCCGTGCCCTCGTTCATGAGCCGGTCGTGGTACATCGCCTGGTGCGCACGGTGGAAACCGCCGACGCCGAAGTGGACGACGCCCGGCGTGACGATGTCACGGTCGTAGGCCGGCCCCGGCAGCCGGTCACCCCAGGACGCCAGTGTCCGCGCGCTGAGCGGTTGCGGCTTAGCCTGCAAGGCGCGTGCCCGTCGCCGGGATCGAACGCGAGCATGTCATCCAGCCGGACATTGAACGTTCCCTTTCTCCCGGCTCCGCGATTGGCGCCCCTCAGCCCGCGCCACCAGCGGGTTCCCGCTCCCGGCCAGGCGCAGGTGCAGCCGGGCGCCGGCGCTGAGCCCCCGACCAGTATCACCTCGCCAGCCGACGGCCCGGCACGGCACTGGTGCCCCGCGGCCGGGATGAGGCACCGGCGCCGAGGGACCGCTCGAACGGCCGGCGGCGACCGGGCATGCCGGTCAGGGCCCTGGAGTGGATAAAGTCTGCTTGGGCGGGCATCTGCAGCCGCAGCCGGTCGGCTGCTGACACTGACATTCCCGGTGACACTGACATCCCCGGTTGAAGCCTTCTCTTTCCGCTGCCCCCGAAGGGAGCCAGGATCGTGCATGCCACCGCCAGCTCGCGGCGGCGCGAGCCGCTCGCGGCCAAGGTGCCGGAGATCACCTTCCTGTTCTGGGTCATCAAGCTGCTGACCACTGCCGGCGGCGAGGCAGCGTCGGACTACCTGGCCCTGCACGGTTACCTGCTCGCTGGCGTCGTCGAGGTCCTGATCTTCGTGATTGCCGTCTGGATCCAGTTCCGCACCCGCCGTTACGTGGCGGCTGCGTACTGGTTCCTGGCCCTGGCCATCGCGATCTTCGGCACCGGGGCAGCTGACGCCCTGCATCTCATCGTGGGCATTCCCTACGGCGGCACGACGGCCCTGTGGGCCGTCATACTCGCGGTGATCTTCTGGCAGTGGTACCGGAGCGAGCGGACGCTATCGATCCACAGCATCACCACGCGCCGCCGGGAGCTGTACTACTGGGCCGTCGTCTTCGCCACCTTCGCGCTCGGGACAGCGCTGGGCGACTTCACCGCCGCCGTGCTGCACCTGGGATACCTGGGCTCCGCCGTCCTGTTCGCGGTGGTCATCATGATTCCCGCGATCGCCTGGCGCCTCGGGGGTAACCCGGTGCTGTGCTTCTGGTTCGCCTACGTCATCACCCGGCCGCTGGGGGCCTCGTTCGCCGATTACTTCAGCAAGCCGCAGGCGCTCAGCGGCCTCAACTACGGTGATGGCCCGGTCAGCGCCGTGCTGCTGGTCGCGATCGCCGTCCTGGTCACCTACACCGCGATCGCCCGCAATGACATCCAGCAGCCGGCCGTGGCGGTCGCGCGGGTCCGCACCCAGGCGGACATCCCGGCCCAGGCGAACGGCCAGGGCAGGATGCCCGCGACCGGCCCCGAGTTCCCGCCCCGGTACTGAGCCGTGATGCTCCGTCCTGCGGGCCGCGCATAATCGGCGGCAGGCGAGGCAAGGTGACTGGTGATGACTGACCAGCTTGACGCGCTGCGAGCGGTGCTGCCTGACGGTCGGCTGAGCACCGATCCCGACGTCATGGAGGCGTACCGGCGGGATCAGACGACCGTCGTGACGCCCGGCCAGCCCCGGTGCGT
>Ga0116108_1001703_pt1 | contig 11132 bp, 10 predicted proteins | sample June2015DPH_6_15_FD_88970 | JGI IMG/M metagenome (GOLD analysis project Ga0116108, IMG submission 88970) | Peatland microbial communities from SPRUCE experiment site at the Marcell Experimental Forest, Minnesota, USA - June2015DPH_6_150 | ecosystem: Environmental > Terrestrial > Soil > Wetlands... | reverse complement strand
CGTCCAGTCGCCGGTGGCGTGGGTGATGAACTCGATGGGATTGGCGGAGAGATCGTTATGCAAAGCCCGCCAGCTCAATGAAGCGAGCGGCATCAGGCAAAGAAGAAAGACAACAACCTTGGTCCATTTGCTGGTGAAGAGTGCGCGCATGTGCAGGATGGCAGCTCAGTAGTTTTTGCGCAGGTCCATGCCGTTGTACATGCTGGCAACCTGCTCGCCATAGCCATTGAACATCAGGGTTTCGCGCTTGAAGAATTCGCCCAGGCGGCGTTCCTTGGCCTGGCTCCAACGAGGGTGATCTACCTTGGGATTGACGTTGGCGTAGAAGCCGTACTCATTCGAGGCCATGCGGTTCCAGGTGGTGGGCGGCTGCTTTTCGGTGAAGCGGATTTTCACCAGCGATTTGGCGCTTTTGAAACCGTATTTCCAGGGGAGAACCATGCGCACGGGCGCGCCATCCTGATTGGGGAGCGACTCGCCGTACATGCCGACGCACAATAGAGCGAGCGGATTCATGGCTTCATCTAGGCGCAAGCCCTCGACGTAGGGGAAATCGATGCCTGCATATTTGCCCCAGGGCATTTGCCTGGGATCGTAATAGCTTTCAAAGGCGACGTATCGGGCTTTGGGCGTGGGCTCGACGGCCTTGGCCAGCGCGCTGAAGGAATAGCCGATCCAGGGGACTACGATGGACCACGCTTCCACGCAACGATGGCGGTAAATGCGCTCCTCGAGGGGAGCGAGCTTGAGGATTTCGTCAAGGGTGAACTGGCGCGGTTTCTTTACTGCGCCTTCGACGGAAACGGTCCACGGCGCGGTCTGGAATTTCTGGGCGTTTTTGGAGGGATCGGATTTATCGGTGCCGAATTCGTAGAAATTGTTGTAGTGGGTGACGTCGTCGTAGGTATTCTGCTTTTCCGTGGTGCTGAAGGGACTCTTGATCAAGCCGCTGAATTTCGTGGCGGCGAATGCCGAAGTGCGCGGAGAGGCCAGATCCCAGAGGCGCGCGCCAGCCAACGCAGCGGCCCCGGCGATGCCCATGCCGCGGAGAAATTTGCGGCGGTCGAGATAGAGCGATTTGGGGGTGACATCGGCGTAGGTCAAATCGGGCGCCTTGCGGAGCAGCATGATGGTGCGTTTCCTCCAAGCTGGTGATAGCCGCTAACAGCGGCAGTGAACATGGTACGCCACACCACTCCTGTTGGATGCAGGAAGCTTGCTCTCCAACAATTGTGCGCGAGCTAGATCGGCGTGACGCCAGGTACTTCGTATATGAGGCGAGAAAGACGAGATGGTTACGAGCTATCTGCGATCGGCGAGCTGGGGGGGAGGCTGCCAGCCTTTGCGGGCACCTCTGCAGGGGGAGGCAGGCAGGCGGCTGCAGGAAGGCATCCGCCTTGGATCAACATCTCTTTATAAATCAAAGGGTTAGAAAGGCGGCGAACTTGGGCGAGGTGGCCCCACGACTGCAACTCAGTAAATGCCCGCCGCAGGAGGGGGAGTTTGCCATGAAAGAACGAGTGAGGAACTGGGTGGTGTTGGGTGCCATGGCTGGAGGGCTGTGGATGCCAGGGGCTATGGTTGCGCAGGAACAGCGCGAGCCGGCCTCCACCGAAGCGCGGGAGGCGGCGAACGCTCCCGAGGGGCGCATGGCCGATGGGGAGCGGCGCGGATTGCCGCTGGAGGCGTATGGCGTGGTGCCGGGAACGCGATTCCTGGCGAAGCTGGAGGAGGAGATGACGACGCGGGCGGCGCGACAGAACCAGGCGTTTCGCGTGCGCACGCTGGAGCCGCTGGAGGCGGGGCAGGGCATCTACTTGCCGGCCGGGGCGGTGATCACAGGGCACATTAGCCGCGTGGAGCCGGCGGGACTCACGGGGCGGGCGAAGATCTGGCTGACGTTTGACGAGATCCACACGAAGTTTGGGAGGCTGCCGATCGTGGCGGATGTCGTGGCGGTGCCGGGGAATCACAGCATCAAGCCGGGAGCGACGCAAGAGGGCGTGATCGAGGGGCGTGGCGGCACGCAGAAGGATGCTACCCAGGCGGCGGTTGCGGGCGCAGCCATGGGTGCGATGAAGGGCGTGAAGGACAAGAACACGAAAGAGTCAGCGCAGGGAGCAGCGCTGGGGGCTCTGGAGGCTTACCTGATGGAGGCGGGGCGCGGGCAAGAGTTGGATCTGGCGAAGGGAGCGAAGCTGGAGTTGGAGCTGGGGCGAGCGCTGTATCTGGTGAAGGAGTAGAAGAGTGCAAGGGTAAAAGAGTGGAAGAGTGAAAGAGAGCGAGCTCGTTGGGGCGATGAAGTGGAGATGACCCTCCTCCTGTTTTTTGAAAGTGTTGATTCTAAAGGTGGATAAAGCGTTTGTTTTCATACAGATTTGAAAGTGTTGATTCTAATAGGGGTTGGAGGAAGTAATAAAGGAAGCCGATCGGGCGGTAGTGGAACAGTTTGAAAAACTAGGTAGATAGAGAAGGCATCGCCTTCTTGGCGCAGTCCAATATATTGAAATGTCGTGCCATTGAACGGACAAAGCCAACTTCAATCTCATCCTGTTTCGGAAGATTGCGGTATACGAGTCCGTTGTATTTGACTACCCGACTATGGTTGGAAGTGCGATATGTCCAGCCCGGCGCACAGATGTCCATCATTGTCTCAATCTCTTTGAAGGAAACCTTTGCGGACATGCTCAGGCCGCGAGAGGCAATTCGAACGTATCCGAAACATTATCTTTCGACGAGAAGCGATTGCTCGCTATCTGATCGAGGCGCTCAACCTGGACTTTGCAGGGGCGAGATTCAGGCTTATGGCGAGGGAGTTTTGAGAAGGGCTCTTCGGGTATTACTTTTCCAGAACGAAGCGCCTCAAGAGCTTCCTCCCAACGCGCTTCTTCGCACTCTCCGACTTCGTTATAAAAACGATCAACTTCCGTTTTGAATGCGTCGAAATTGGACGCCTCTTCCGCGATATCAAACAAGACTGTTCTGTAGCTTGTTCGGAAGTTAGAAAAAGCTTCCATCGCAGATTCGCCGAAGTGCGCCATGCCTCCGGGATGCACTCCGTAAACCCACCACTTTCCATCGCTTTCTTTGCACATGAGTGCTCTGCCGGCCATCGTCACGCCGGATAGAAAGCCATTCCCAGACACAACATCCTGGAATGTAAACATTACTGGGTAATGCGCCATGTCTCTCCCTCTGATAGCTGCTAGGGGATTGCAGCCATTATTTCTAAATCTAGCACCGCTTAGAGTTTGGGAAACTCCCACACCCGGTACCATTCACGGACAAGGGGAACTTACACTTTCCCCGAAGCAATAGTCTAGCTCAATCGAGGCTGCTCCTCCAAGTGGAGCTTTAGCCCTCATTGTACTATCGGCCAATCCCACAATCTCTTCAATACACCAAATCCCCGACTCCATGGCTGGGGTGCCCCCAAAGCTGCCTCGCCACTTGATTGTTATAGCCCGTAAATTCGGCTGGGCTTGAACTCCCAAATATTGAACACATGCGGCCTCAAAGCATGATTTAGGCCCCACTCATCCTTACCTTGTTTTTTTCTTCCATGCGCGAACGCACACAGGTCCGAGGCTAAAAAGAGCTTAGAAGTGTTAGGTCTCACCCACCCGCAAAAGTCTGCTGCGCGTACCGCCCTTAAGCTCGTGATGGGGCTGAAACTTCTCCGATTCTCGTGGAACGCTTCTTCTAACTGGGCGTCATAATCACTCCGACCGACACACGGAACCCATCGCTGGTCAGGAGCATTCTTCTCCATCCAGTTTTCGACAATTCGTATCGCCATGAGCAAGGTGATTACAGGAGGGCTATAAGTCTTTTTGTAGCAGGTTAGAATCTGGTTCTTGTGGACGTAAGCAAATGCAATGGCAAGGTTAAATTTGGAGATGATCGAGGTCATATCGGAAAAGACCTTCCGACGCAGAGATTGGTTCCCCACAAAAGGCTTCCAATCCTTTTGGCCATGGAAAATGCAGTGGGCATGAAATTCGCAGCGTTTCCCAGTGTCTGGGTTTATGGGGAGGCTTTCGCACAACGCAGTAATCGCTTGCTCGATAGCTTCAAACTGATTCTCACGTACCAAAACGCATGATCTGACGAAATGAGGCCGGACAAGTGCCAAGTTGTACTCAGCCTGCCCAGACTCATCCATGTATGCAAAGATCACGTGTCTATCTTTGCCCAAATTGCGTTTTACGGGTAGGTATCGCGCCGATTCACGAGTCCAAAGGTGTACTTGGGTAGCCAAGTCACGGCTTCTCATTGTTGACTCCAAGGCGAAGCCACCCCCTTCCCTGGCTAGATTCTCAGAGAACAGCGGCGGTGCGGGCCGTCCCTATTCAAAGCAAAGCACTACCGAATTTTTGTAAGTGTTGAATTCGGGGGAGTTGCGGGAATCGGGTGTTGTAAGTATTGATTGTAATGGGGATGTAGGTCATTTGTTTTGATGCGGTTGTGCATGTGTTGATTTTGCAGGGGTTGGCGAAGGGTTTTGATGGATGTGTTGATTGTGGGGGGGTTAGAGGGATTTGGCGCGCGTTTGGCTGGCGCGAGATGGGAAAGTGGGGCGCGGATCAGAGATTGGGGCATAAAAGAAAAGGCCGGGCGGGTGCCCGGCGGTTGGACGCGATTATCTACGCAAAAAATTATAGTACATCTCGAAAGACTTGTCAAGATAATAATAGAACGGATAGCAGATTCCTCGCCGTGCTCGCCTGGGGGATGGCGGGTGTAGGAATTATAGTTTGTCGGCCGGGCACGCAGCTGTAAAAGCGGCGGCGAGCCGCCGCACTCCAAAGGTAAACCTCAAAGCATAGGCCTTCTCGACGGTAGCAGGGAGTTGCGACGGCGGGCTTGGCAAGCGGGAAGGGGCTTGTTAGAGTCGAATGATCCACGCGAAGTTGCTCCATTCGTGGTATTTATTCAGACGAGGCGAAGCCGCATGGCAGACGAGACACGAGCCGTACGCACGGTAGAAACCGGAGAACACAGAGACCGCGTGCTGATTGTCGAGGATGAGGACAACGCACGGAAAGGTTACGAGCAGTTGCTGCAGCGGTGGGGCTACGAGGTGCTGGGCGTGGCGAGCGCCGAAGAGGCGCTGGCAAAATTTTCCAATTTCCAACCGGATACGGTGATTGCCGACGTGGAATTACCGGGGATGAACGGGTTGGACCTACTGAAGCAGTTGGGCGAAGACCTGAAAGATGTGCCGGCGATCATTATCACGGGGAAGGACAGCGAAGAGCGCGCGGTGGCGGCGGTTGAGTCCGGCGCGTTCTGGTACATCATAAAGCCGCTGAAGGGGCCGATGCTGCGCGCGCTGCTGGACCGCGCGTTGAGCAAGGCGCGCGACGCGCAGAACCTGGCGGTATTGCAGAGGCAATTGCGCGAAGCAGGGCGGCTTGGAGAACTGGTGGGCGGAACGAAGCCGATGCAGGACGTGATGCGGGTGATCGAGATGGCGGCGCCGAGTTCGGCTTCGGTGTTGATCACGGGCGAAACGGGGTCTGGGAAAGAAGTTGTGGCGCGGACCATCCATAAATTATCGCCGCGGGCGGGCGGGCCGTTTGTGGCCATCAACTGTTCGGCGATTCCCGAAACGCTGATGGAGAGCGAGATTTTCGGGCACGAGCGGGGCGCGTTCACGGGCGCGGCGGAACGGCGGATTGGCTGCTTTGAACTGGCGGACGGCGGAACGCTCCTGCTGGACGAAATCGGGGAGATGCCCGCGCCGACGCAGACGAAGCTGCTGCGCGTTCTGGAAGACCACAAGGTACGAAGGCTGGGCAGCAAGGTGGAGACGCCGGTGGACGTGCGCGTGCTTGCGGCGACCAACAAGGACCCGGAGCAAGCGGTGTCCAGCGGGCAGTTGCGCCAGGACCTGTATTTCCGGCTGAATGTGTTTCACATTCACCTGCCGCCTTTGCGGGAACACAAGGAAGATATACCGCTGCTGACGGAGCACATGTTGCGCGACATCAATGCAAAGCATGGGAAAAGCGTGCGTGGAATCGGCGCGGAAGTGCTGGACATCTTTATGAGCCACACGTGGCCGGGAAACGTGCGCGAATTGCGCAACATTCTGGAGCGCGCGGCGATCATGAGCGAGAAAGATTTGATTTCGCGGGCGAGTTTGCCGGGGGAGTTCGGGCGCGTGTCGGCGAAAAGCCCGAGCGATCTATCCATTCTCAAATTTCCGATTGGGACGACCGTGGACATGATGGAGAAGGAATTGATCGTGCAGACGCTGGCGGCCACGGGAAACAACAAGACGCGCGCGGCGGAGCTGCTGGGCGTGAGCCTGAAGACGCTGCACAACAAACTGAAGGAATACGGCAGCGAACGCGCGGAAACGGAGACGTAAGAAGTTATGCACTTGGGGCTGCGCGCCAAATTGACGATGGTGATGACAGGGCTGGTGCTGCTGTCGTCGCTAGTGCTCTCGCTGGTGTTTTTGGAACTGCTGATGCAGCAGGTGCTGCACGACACGGACAAACGCGCCAATGAACTGGCGCGCGAGGTGTTCGACACGGCGAGACGCGCGGTGGATGATGCCAAGGCCCAAGGGGTGCTTCCGGCTTCCAGCGATCCGCAGGAAACACACGATTATGTGCAGCGGGCATTCGAGATCAGCGAAGGGCTGAAGGCGCGGTTGCAGACGGCAACGGATTTGCCATCCATTTACGAAGTGACGATCGCGGACCACGACGGCCTGGCGCTGGTGTCGAGCGATGAGTCACTGCAGGGAAAAGTGGTGACGCGGCGGCCGCCGCTAGGGCAACTGGTGCAAAGCCCGTTTGTGCGGCAGGTGCGTATCTTGGAACAATCCGCACGGATTTACGAGGTGGATTATCCGTTCAGCGAGAGAGGGCAGCCGTTTGGAGAAGTGCGCGTAGCGGTTTCGACGACATTGCTGCTGAACGACATCAAGCCACGGCTGCGGTGGTGGCTGACGATTGTGATCCTGGCGCTGGCGCTCTCCACGATCCTGGCGGCGCTGGTGAGCGGGGCGGCGCTCACGCCGATCCGGGACATTCTGGCGCAATTGGATCGCATTTCTTCGGGCGTCTACGACACACCGGCAACAATTACCAAAGAGCGTTTGGAGAGCACCGACGAATTAGGACAGGTGCGGCGAAAGATCACGCAAGTGGGACAGCAATTGCGGGGCGTGCACGAAATTTTCAGCTCGCTGCGGGAGAACATGAATTCGGTAATGGCCGGACTGGAAGATGGGCTGATCCTGTTCACGCGGGATGCGCGCGCGGTGATGGTGAGCCCGGCGGCGGAGAAATTTTTGGGGGCGCCGGCTTCGAATTTCTTGGGGCGGCGCGTGACGGATATTTTTCCGCCGGAGCACCCGCTGCACAAGGCGCTGCACCTGGAGGGCGATGAGCTGCACGAGGTGGCTTCGGAGACGGAGGTGGAAACACTGGAAGGGAAGAAGCGCGTGAGCGTGAGCGTACAGGAAATTCAGGGAGAAGGGGAACGCATGGGGGCGCTGATCACGCTGCGGGACCTGGATTCGCTGGAAAGCATCAACACGCAATTGCAGGTGAGCGAACGCTTGGCGGCGGTGGGGCGGATCACGGCGGGCGTGGCGCACGAAGTAAAGAACCCGCTGAACTCGATGCGGCTGTGGCTGGAGAATTTGAAGGAGTCCCTGCCCCCGGAGACGGATGGGGCGGCGCAGCAGGCGGTGCACGTGCTGGACGCGGAAATCGACCGGCTGGACGCGGTGGTAAAGAGGTTCCTGGATTTTTCGCGGCCGATGGATGTGCGCCTGGAGCCGACACAGTTGGCGGACCTGCTGAAGGAAGTGCTGGAAGTGGCGCGGCCGGAGCTGGCGCTGACGAGTGTGCAGGTGGCGCAATTGATTCCGATTGGAATTCCGGAAGTGTTCGTGGACCGGGCGCTGCTGAAGCAGGCGATCTTGAACCTGGTGTTGAATGCGGTGGAGGCGATGCCGACTGGCGGGCAATTGCAATTGACGCTGAGCCGGCGCGGAGATATGGCGGAAATTACCGTGGGGGATACGGGGAAGGGGATTCCCCTGGAGCACCGGCAAAAAGTGTTTCAATTATTTTTTACGACGCGGCCGGGAGGGAGCGGGATCGGATTGGCGAGCACGTTCCGAATCGTGCAGCTTCACAACGGTTCGATAGACTTTACTTCGGAGGTTGGCCACGGAACGACGTTCCGGATCGAGTTGCCCCTAGCCGCGTAAGCATGCCCAAGCATCCAGCGCCGAGTCCCACGGAGCGAAGTAAACGCAGGCCGAAAATTCTGCTTGTGCCCGTGTGCTTGAGCATGATGGTTTGCGGCGGGTGTCTGGTGAAGAAGCGGCCTGCGGCGCACTTCGAGAATCTTGTGCTGGCGCATCCGGTGATTCCGTCGGCAACGGCGGAGAATGCATTGAGCGAAGCGCCGGACCTGGGGCTGGAACCGGCGCCGATGCCAGTGCGCCTGGGACTGCCGCGGAATCCACCGGCAAGGCCGAAAGTGGCGGCGTTACCCGCAACGGAACCTGCGACGGCGGGAAAGCCGAACGAGCCGACCATCGTGCCGGAACTTTCGACGGGCGAGTTGGAGGCGGCGAAGGCGGATGCACAGGCGAGCCTGGACGCGGCGGAGCGGAATCTGGCGGCGACGCGCGGGAAGGCGTTGAATGCGGCGCAGGCGGATTTGGCGTCGAAGATCCGCGGGTTCATGGATGCGGCGCGCGAGGCCATGCGGAACAGCGATTGGCAAAGAGCGACAAACATGGCGAAGAAGGCGGAGGTATTGTCGCGGGAATTGGAGGAAGGGCTGTAGGGGAAGCGGAGTGCGGAGGATGGAAGGCGCCTGCGTTCCATCTGAGATCGAGAGCCGGAAAAGGATAACGCACCCCTCGCAGCTCGGGGCAAGGAAGCGCTGAGGACGCAGAGATTCGCGGAGAAGAGGAACCCAAGGCCCCCACGCAAAACCGGCGTGTGGGGCACCCGGCCGCTCGTACTGAGGATTGCCACTCTGCGCGCAGCGTGCGTTCTTCGATTACCGCACTGGCATAGGCGTGATGGGCGCGGGCTGGCCAAGGTCCGAGAATCGAATCTGGCCGCTGTCCAAAGCCAGGTCGTGTTCAAGCTCAATATCGAGGGTTGAGCCGCGCGGAAGTTGCGCGTCGGGCCCGCGGGTCAACAAAAACGCCGCGAGGGCGACGGCACCACCGACGCCGGCGCCGATGCCGGCTCCCTTGGCTCCCCCTGCAATCGCGCCAACGGCGGTGCCCACGCCGACAGACTCAGCGGTCGTGCGGATGATGGTGGGCGCATCGCTTCCCTTACCCCCAGGGCTGGTCATTTTCCCTTCCGAGTCCATGGTTTCCTTGCCACCGGTGTCGGCGCTGCGGGGCGCGGCATTAAGATCGATCGTATAGCCAGTCGGCAGAATCAGCGTGTTCAGCTTCAGCCGGAGTTCGCCTTTGCCTTTGACGCGTCCGGGCCGCCTGGACTCCAAAATCTCACCGCGGAGATAGGAACCTACGGGAATAATAACGCGATTGTTTTGCGTGATGGGAAACGACGTGCGCATGTAAACGGAATCGCCGGGTTTGGCGCTTCGCGTCGATATGCCATTTTCCAAGATAACGCCAAAGCGGGTTCCGGCGGGGACGACAACGATTGCGCCGGTACTGGCCGGGCGGGGCGCAGCGGGCTTGGCAGGCGTCGCGGGAAGTGGCGGGTCCGACTGTGGCCCGTCAGGAGCCTGCGCGAAGCTGCGCGGGCCGAAGCTCAACGCGAAAATGAAAAGTGTCGTCAGAACCTGAAACGTCCGTGCGGCTTTCACCTGTCCCTCCTATGCGCTGCCCCTTCGGATGCGATGTTACGTGGCGAAGATGCCTACAGCTTCCCACGTCTTTGAAGGGAAGGCTAGCGGCGGCCTGGGCGTGATTTGACCGAAGAGAAGGGGAAGGCTAGGCTGTAGGCGCGGAATTCGAGAAGGGAATCCTTATGGCGAAACTAGCGCTGATTTACGGAATGCGACTGCTGCCGGTGGACGACCTGGGCGAGGTGAAAGAGGCCACGGTGGTGCTGAAGAATGGGCGGACGGCGCGCATTGCCATGCACCTGATCGAGGGAACGAAGGAAGAGATCGAGGCGACGTTCCGGCAGTCCATCAATGCGTTTTTTGAGATGTATCCAGAGATTTGAGGCTGGGTTGGTGCGAGCGGCAGGGGGATATCAGATATCAGCGATCAGGAAGCCAGAATAGGCAACCAGCGATCGGGAAGCGGTTCTCGGCGGATTTGAACTGCTTCGATGAGATGGGAAAAAGCGGTCTGAGGCGAGGAGATCCTGATTCCTGATTGCTGATAACTGATCACTGATAACCTCCTTCTCACCGATTGCCGAAATTTTCGGGGTCTTCGTTGGGGTCGCCGAGATTGTCGTTGATGAGAACGGTGGATTGGCCGGTGAGCTCGAAGCGCTTGCGGCACTTGTAGCAGGCGACGAGATCATCCAGGCGAACCATGAAGGAACTGGCTTTGGCAAACTTGCGACGATCTTCCTCGCTGACGCCGCGGGGGAGTTCCTTTTTCTTGCGCGAGACCTTCCAGCGCACCGGGGCTTCGAATTCGCCGCGACAACTGGGGCAGATCAGCTTGACCTTGCGGGTCTCTTCCTTCTCCGTGTAAAACGCGCGTTCGTCCATTAGGCCTCGACCGCCTTCCGCATGATTTCGTCCATTGTAACAAATTCAAGGCCCAGGTCGCGCCAGCGAGGCAGCCAAAACTCGAGGGCCTTGAGAGTGTGCTCGCGGTCGCCATTGAGGCGAGTGTGGTCGCCATCGTGAAGGCAAAGGATGTCGCCCGAAGTGGCGCCGGACTTGGCTTTGGGGAGATTGGCGTGAGCATTAGCGGCAATGGGTTTCATGCGTTCAATCAGCCAGTCGGCGGGCTTGCTGCGCCAGTCGCCGGGGATGAGCGACCACGTGACGTTGGTCATGCCGTGCTGGTGGAGGATATCGCCGAGCCAGGGGCTGCGAAATCCGAAGGGCGGACGGAACCATCGCGGTTTGGCCCAGACCAGCTGCTCGACGGCGTCCGTGCAGCGCTGCAATTCTTCGCGCGTCTCCTG
>Ga0116108_1001692_pt1 | contig 11183 bp, 7 predicted proteins | sample June2015DPH_6_15_FD_88970 | JGI IMG/M metagenome (GOLD analysis project Ga0116108, IMG submission 88970) | Peatland microbial communities from SPRUCE experiment site at the Marcell Experimental Forest, Minnesota, USA - June2015DPH_6_150 | ecosystem: Environmental > Terrestrial > Soil > Wetlands >... | reverse complement strand
TCTGGGCTGCGGTCATGCCGGTGAACCGCGGCAGGTTGGCGTCCAGCCTGGCCCGGCTGGCCAGCGGCAGCCCGAAGCCGAACATCAGCACGGCCGCGCCGATCCCGCACGCGGCCAGCACGGTGACGATCCGGTGCAGCCTGCGGGTCGGCTGGATCACGACTAGCAGGACGAGCAGCAGCACCACGATGCTGGCGATGAACCCTGGCCATTCGGTGATCGAGCCGCCGTAGCTGAACCAGTTACTCGCGTGCCTGAAGAACGACGAGCCGGTGCCCACCCACACGATCAGGCCGTCGATCTGCAGGTTGCGCAGCACGACCGGGATCTCGAACGCGATGACCGCCAGGGAGGCGAAGCAGAGCATGAACGCCTCCAGCCAGGCCAGGAACGGCCCGGCCTTCGGGATGAACCGGCTGGTGAAGACGTAGTCGCCGCCGGAGCGCGGCATGACGGTCGCGAGCGAGGAGAAGATGAGCGCGAGCAGGATGCCGAAAACGGCGGTGATGATGGCAGCCCAGCCGTAGGTGGAGAATGGGCCGAGCAGGCCGACCGGCAGGAAGGCGAGCCCGTAGAAGGCGGTGTACCAGCCGACGCCCGTCCCGATGAACGCCGCCGCGTTATAGAAAAGCGCGTTAAGGACACTGACCTCGCGCACGAGCCCGGATGACTGCCGGACGAAAAGGCTGGTGCCGCGCGGCGCGGGCGGGACAACTGGTCCGGCGGGAGCGGAACTTTCGGCCACCTGATGCCTCACTTTCCACCGCATCACGGCGACGGCAGCTGCTCATGCCCGGCTTTCCGCCGACGATGATTCTCCTGATTCGGCTGGCGCTAGATGGAGTCAAGGTAACAGTGCGGCGCAGAGGTGGCAATGGCACCCGTAACGGCCGAACAGTCATTGTTAACCTGATACCCGCCTCGTTGCCGCCGAGCCCGGGCATTTCATGATCGCGTGGCGGATTGGCGCCCTGTGACGGTCACCATCAACCGCGCGATCAAGGACTGGCTGTGGCCGCGGCGCTAGCCGGGCGACTCGCCGGTCAGGGCCGCCTGCGGGTTGGCGGTGACCAGGCTGCGCGCCTCCGCCGGGTCCAGGCCCGCATCCGCCAGCAGCGGCAGGAAGTCAGTCAGCAGGTAGCCGTAGCCGCAGCCGCCATCGGCGTGCAGCTGGCCGCGCAGGAAGATGTCGTGCGACAGCAGGACCCGGGCGCCGAGCCCCGCTCGCACCAGGGCCAGCACGTAGTCCGCCACCCGGCCCAGATCGTAGGGGGTACCGGTGCCGATGGAGTCGAACGAGACGTAGCAGCCCTGCCGGGCCAGCGCGAGGTGGTACTCGGGCAGCGGAACCGTATCGGCATGGCCGATGATCACCCTCCTCGGATCCACGCCCTCCTCGGCGAGCAGCCGCAGCTGCTCGGTGCCGACCGGCCAGCGGGCCGCGTGCGTGCTGATGGTCAGCCCGGTGCGGCGGTGAGCCCGCGCCGCCGCGCGGAACGACCGTTCCTCGGCCGCTGAGATGTACCGCTGGTCGGCGCCGATCTCGCCGATGATGCCGGCCCGGATGCCGGTGCCGTGCGCGCCCTCCTCGATGTCGCGGACCATCTCCTCGGCGATCGCGTCCACGGCGTGCCGGTCGAACCAGCCGCGGTCCAGGTACGGATCCCGGTAGTGGCCGCAGCCCATGACGATCGTGACGCCGGTAGCCTCCGCCACTCGGCGCAGTGCGGCCGGGTCGCGGCCGATCTCGTCCAGCGTGAGGTCGACCAGGGTGCCGCCGCCGGCCGCGCGCAGCAGCTCCAGCTCCCGGCGGGCCAGGTGCTCATCATTCAGCAGTCCGGTGCCGCGATACTCGCGGACCAGGTTGGTGAACACGTGCTCGTGCGGGAGCACCACGCCCAGATCGGCTGGCTGGACGGGACCGGTGACCGACATGACCTGCATGGCCACATTCTGCCCGCGCTCATGCCTACAATCATGGCCAGCTCGCGCCGCACGGTCGCTGCCAGGGCGCCGGGCCGCCCGGCCGGGCGCAGCATCGCCCGACCGAGGATGTCGCCTGACCGAGGATGACGCATGTACCTGAGCCCGACCGAGGAAGACAGGCTCAGGATCTTCCTGGCGGCCGAGCTGGCCCGCCGGGCCCGCGGCGACGGCGTCCGGCTGAATGTCCCGGAGGCGACCGCCCTGATCTGCGATGAGATGCATCGCGCGGCCCGGGCCGGAGGATCACTCGATCAGGTAGCGGCGGCGGGCCGGGCCGCCGTCAGCCAGGACGACCTCATGGACGGCGTTGCTCCGCTGCTGGCGGAGATCCGGCTGGAGGTACTGCTCGGCGACGGGATGCGCCTGGTGGTGCTGCGTGATCCGCTGGCCCCGGACTCCGGCAGCACGGGTCTGAGCAGCACGGGTCTGAGCAGCACGGGCGGCAGCCATGCCGGCGCCGGTGATGAGCCCGGCCGGATCCGCCGGCCTGACCGCGAGATCCCGCTCGGCGCCGGCCTGGCGCGGCGGCGCATCCGGGTGACCAGCCGGTCGGCGAGGCCGATCCGGGTGTCGTCGCATTACCCCTTCTGGCGGGTCAACCCGCGGCTGGAGTTCGACCGCGCGGCTGCCACCGGGTACCGGCTGGACATCCCGGCGGGCGAGTCGATCCGCTGGGCGCCCGGCGAGGTCAGGGACGTCGACCTGGTGGCGGTCCGGGCCGCTGCCCCGGACCCGGGATGAGGGCAGCAGTCATCCGCCAGGACGCCTACAGCCGCCGGTTCGGCCCGACCACCGGTGATCGCGTGCGGCTCGGCGACACCGATCTCTGGCTGCGCGTCGAGGATGACCACGTCGGCTACGGGGACGAGCCGCAGTGGGGCTATGGCAGGAACATCCGCTCCCGGATGACCCAGCAGGACCGGGCCGCTGCGGCGAGCGAGCTGGACGTGCTGGTCGCCGGCGTGCTGCTGGTGGATCCGCTGCTCGGGGTGGTGAAGACCAGCATCGGCATTTCCGGCGGCCGGATCGTCGGCATCGGGCGGGCAGGTAATCCCGACATCACCAGCGGCGTCGACATGACCATCGGGCCGAACACCCTGCCGATCATGGGCTACGGTCTGATCGCGACCGCTGGCGCGGTCGACTCGCACGTGCACCTCATCACCCCCCGGCTGGTCCCCGTCGCCCTCTCGGCCGGCGTGACCACCCTGATCACGGCCGGCTTCGAGGAGCCCCCGGCCGCGATGAGCAGCACGCTCCGGGCGTTCGAGCAGCTGCCCGTGAATCTCGGCCTGCAGGCCAGCGCGCGGACGGATGTCGCGGCGGCCATGGAGCGGGTGCTGGCGGCCGGCGCCGTCGGCCTGAAGATTCACGAGGACTGGGGCGCCTATCCGGAGATCATCGACGCGGTCCTGCGGCTCGCCGATCAGCACGACGTTGCCGTGGCGCTGCACACCGACGGGCTCAATGAGTCGTGCGAGCTGGAGGACACCGTCGCCGCGATTGGCGGCCGCGCGGTGCACGCCTATCACGTCGAGGGATCGGGCGGCGGCCACATCCCCGACCTGATCGGCCTGGTCCGTGAGCCGAGCGTGATCTGCTCCTCCACCACTCCGACGATTCCCTACGGGACGGGCGCCGCGGCCGAGCACCCCGAGATGATCATGGCGGTCCATGGCGGCTCCGGCACCGACCCGGCTGACCGCCTGCTCGCCGGGGAGCGGGTGCACCCGGCCAGCATGGCCGCCGAAGGGCCGCTGCACGATCTCGGCGCGATCAGCATTATCAACAGCGATTCGCAGGGAATGGGCCGGATCGGCGAGACCGTCCGCCGGACCTGGCAGCTCGCGCACGCGATGAAGGCATGGCGATCGACCCTCGACGGCCAGGGCTGGCCCGCTGCGCCGGCCGTCCGCCGCATGGTGCCGCGCGCCGAAGCCTCGCTGACGGCGGACGGTCTCGGCGCCGACGACAACGAGCGGGTGCTGAGCTACCTCGCCCAGTACACCATCGATCCGGCCATGACCCATGGCATCGCCGGTGAGGTCGGCACGCTGGCTCCCGGCCGCCTGGCCGATGTCGTGCTCTGGCGCCCGGCCTATTTCGGTGTCCGGCCGGAGCTGATCCTGAAGGCGGGTCATGTCGCGTGGGGAGCGCTCGGCGAGGGGAATGCGAGCGTGGAGGAGTCGCAGCCGCGCCGGTACGGCGCGCACTGGGGCGGCCTCGGCGCCGCTCCTGCCTCGCTGTCGGTGACCTTCGTGTCGCAGGCCGCCCTGGACGCCGGAATACAGCGGGAACTGGGCAGCCGGCGGCGCTTCACCGCCGTCCGCGGCACGCGCTCGGTGCGCCGGGCAAGCCTGATCGCCGGCCGGGCCTGCCCGCCAGTCGAGGTCGACCACGCGGACGGGACGGTTCGGCTGGACGGCCGGGTGCTCGCCGCGGCGCCCGTCGATGATGTGCCGCTGTCCCGCCGGTACCTGATCAGCTGAGTCGTTCCGGGATGCCCATCTCCCGTCGCCATGCCACTTTCAGCGACCCGCCGCTGCGCCCACGGCCCCGCAGCCACCTGCCACCTGAGCCACCTGCCACCTGAGCCGTGGGCCGCGGCGGCCGCCGGGCATGGCAGCCGCACGGCCAGGCCAGCTCGGCGTCATTGCGTTATCATCATGATGATGACTCAGCGTCCTTGCATGTCCTGGTGGCGGTCGCGCTAAGGCGGCCGTCTCCTGAGCATGCAGCGGGCCGCCTTCGGGCGGCCCTTTTGCGCAGCTAGGACGCTAACCGCCTGGAGGTCGCACGATCCCGGCTGCCAGGAGGTTACTCATGTCACTCATCGCGATACCACCGTCCATCGACGCAAGCCAGCGCCGGAGCCGCCAGCTGGAGGCGGAGATCGCCGTTGCCCCGGGCCGTTTCCGGGTGCTCACCGGTGACCGCCCGACAGGACCGCTGCACGTCGGGCACCTGTTCGGCACGCTGCTCAACCGGGTCCGCCTGCAGAACGCCGGCGCGGATGTCATGGTGCTGATAGCCGACTACCAGGCCATCACCGATCGTGACGCGCCTGATTCCCTGCCCGCGCTCGTACTCGGCCAGGTGGCCGATTACCTCGCCGTCGGCATCGATCCTGAGCGCGCCACGATCTTCGCGCACAGTCAGGTCAGGGCGCTCAACCAGCTGCTCATCCCGTTCCTCAGCCTGGTCAGCGTCGCCGAGGTGGCACGCAACCCGACCGTCAAGGACGAGATCGCGGCATCCGGACGCGGCTCGACCAGCGCGCTCATGTTCAGCTATCCGGTGCACCAGGCTGCCGACATCCTGTCCTGCCGGGCCAACCTGGTTCCTGTCGGCAGGGACCAGCTCCCGCACCTGGAGATGACGCGCACGATCGCCAGGCGCTTCAACGAGCGCTACTCCCCGCAGGCACCGTATTTCCCCGAACCCGACGGCCTGCTCAGCGACGCGCCGCTGCTGCTCGGGCTGGACGGGGCAAAGATGGGCAAGAGCCGGGGCAACGCCATCGCGCTGGCGGCGACCGCGGATGAGACCGCCCGGCTCGTCCGCAGCGCGAGGACCGATGCGGAGCGTCACATCAGCTACGACCCGGCCGCGCGGCCGGAGGTGTCGAACCTCGTCCTGCTCACCGCGCTGTGCCTGGATGCCAGTCCCGAGGGCGTCGCGGCATCCGTGGGCGGCAAGGGAGCGGCCGCGCTCAAGGACCAGCTGGCGGACGCGCTGATCGAGCGCCTCAGGCCGATCCGCGCCCGGCGCAGCGAACTGGCCGGGCAGCCCGGCTACCTGCGGCAGGTGCTGGCCGACGGCGCCGAGCGCGCCCAGACGGTCGCGGACGCCACGCTGGCCCGCGTGCAGGCGCTGATGCACTACGTCTACTGACTGGTCATGGCTGGCGGCTGGGGACCGGGTCCGCTGTGCCCCTGCGGATCGGGCCATGGCCCGGGGCGTGCGGTAGCGGGGGGCGGCCCGGCGGCTAGCCGCCCTGGTAGGCGCGGGCCAGCTCGCGCAGTTGCTGGTGCATGCCGCGCATGACCGGGCGGGGCGGCAGCCAGTCCTTGCGGAGCTTGGCGACGGAGGTGTAGTTCGTGTCGCAGACATTGGCGAGCGGGGCCTCGACCGCCTGGGTGATGAACTGGTAGGCGTCCATCAGGGACAGTCCCCAGTCCTGCGCGACCCACTGCACCAGGTCGGCCTGGGCGATCCGGAACGCGTCCTCCAGCGGCCTGGCCGAGCCGGCCGACATGATGTGGGTGTCGGACTCGATCCTGGGCCAGGGCGTGGCCACGCCCTTGAGCAGCTCCACGATCAGGACCGTGTCCATAGCGCACTCCACCGCGACGCCGCACGTCTCGCCCTCGCCCTGGCGGGCATGCCCGTCGCCGACCGACAGCAGCGCTCCCGGTACGTTCACGCCCAGGTAGCAGGTCACCCCGGCCCGCATCTCCGGAGTGTCCATGTTCCCGCCGAAGGCGTCCGGCACCAGGGCCGACCGCACCTCCAGGTTGGCTGGCGCCACGCCGACGGTTCCGTGCATCAGGCTCATCGGCAGCTCGGCAGTGAAGTCACTGTCGCGCGCCGCGAACTGGCAGGTGCCCCGGTCGCGGTCCAGCTCCCAGATCCACACCACCTCGGGCAGCGGCTCCTGCAGCGTCGCGGTCAGGTGCGTCGACGTCAGCGCCCCGAACAGCGGTACCGTCGACGAGGCCGCCCAGTCCCTGCTCGGCCGGAGCGAGACGAAGTGCACGGCCAGGGTGTCGCCGGGCTCGGCGCCTGCTACCCGGAACGGGCCGGTCTGCGGATTCAGGAACGGGAATTCGCAGACCTGCGAGACCAGGTCAGCAGGACCGCGCACGCGCCCGGCAAAGCAGTCCTCTGTCCACAGCTCCAGCACGGTGCCGGGGCGGATGCTCGCCACCGGCGGGACGCCGCCGAACGTCCAGGCAAACTGCCCGGCCTCCGGCCGGAACGACAGCACCTGCGGGTCGCTCATTCGCTGCCTCCGGTCAGCTGCTGAAGGACAGATCGTGCCCGGATATGGTCCCGTTGACCCCTTCCGGGGTGATGCGCACGCTCTGGATCGTCATGCCGAGCGGGAGCTTAGGGATCTGCACGTTGATATTGCTGATGGAGCTGAGCAGGGACGAGGGAACGTTGCTGCTGGAGATGAGCCGGATGTTGAGCTCGTTGCCGCTCAGCTGAGTCACCCGCCAGGTGGCTGACCCGGTCGTGACCAGCAGGTCCAGGCTGGCTTTCGCCTCGTCGGGGCCGGCGTCCGAGAGCGTGAGCCCAGCGCCGCCGAGCAGCGAGCCGAGCGGCCCGACCTGCTGGGTCAGCGTGCGGGCCAGGTCGGGAAAGCTGATCAGCACCGTTCCGGTGAGCTGATCGACCGTCGCGCCGTTGAGGCTGGAGTCGATGTGGACCCCGTTCAGCACGGCGTTCACGTTAGTGATCGTCAGCGGGCCCTCCGGCACGTCCGCGGAGCTGATCCGCACCTGGGTCAGATCCCGGCGGGCGGCCTGGGTCAGGAAGGGGAAGCCCTCGATGGTCACATCCGGCTTCTTCGGGAACCCATGACTCTGGATCTCCGCGGCGAGCTTGGCCTCCGCAATCGATCTGGCCAGGAAGTCCGCGCCGACCAGGAGCCCGACCAGCACGAGCAGGGCCACCACGATCCTGGTCAGCCGCCGGCCGCCGCGGCGCCGGGTATTTCCGGCGTACCCGCTCACAACGCGTATCCCATCATCCGATGCTAGGGCATATCACCAGGGACACTACTGGCCTCAGCCCGCAGCGCACTCATGGCAGGTCGGCCAGCGTGACCGCCTGCAGGGTACGGGAGTTGTAGTTCGTCACCAGCAGGGTCTTGCCGTCCTCCACCGTCAGCACGCGCGGCAGCAGCCCGGAGGAGATGTAGCCGAGCAGGGCCGGCTTGCCCGCTAGCGCGGCCGTCGTGCTGACCACCGCCAGGCTGGCCGACTCCCCGCGCACATTGCTGTCGTCGGAGTCGGCCACCACCATCCGCGCGCCGCCGTCAGCCAGGGTCAGGCCGATCGGATCCTCCCCCACCCTGACCATCGCCAGCAGGGCGCCCGACGGGTCCGTGCGCAGCCTTGCCGCCGAGAACGCCAGCAGCGCGTTGCTGAACCGGGCCGTGACCCAGACGACCGTGCCGTCCGCTGATATCGTCACCCGGTCTGCGCCGCACCCGGCAGCGACGGTAGCCGCGACCGCCTTGGCGGGGTCCGTCTCGGCGCCGGCCAGGCTGACCACGCTGAGCGTGCCGTGCTGATCCGAGGAACTGCGCTGGAGGCCGGCCACGTAGAGCCACCGGCCGTCCGGCGAGCCGACGATGCCGGTCGGCTCATCCGGCACCGGGATGTAGCCGACAAAATCGGCCGGCCCGAAGCCGCTGTCGAGCGCCTCCTGCAGGTTGAACACGGCGACCTTGCCGGCTGCCTGCAGGGTGACGAAAACGTAGTGGTCATCGGGCGAGATATCGACGCCGATAGCGCCCGCCTTGGCCCCTGCCGAGCTGGTCAGGACGCCCGTCACCGGGCTGGTGGCCCCGTGCTCGGCGTCAGCCACGTTGAGCACCACGGCGCCGTCCCCGGCTGCGGCGACCAGATACTGGCCATCGTGCGTGGTCGTCACGTCCTTGACACCGCCGGGCACCAGCCCGGCCACCGATATGGTCGAGACCGGAGCCGGGGCTGGCGCGCTGCCGTTGCTCAGCATCTCGATGTCGCTGCCCGCACTGACGAATGTGTAGCGGCCGTCCCGGGCGACGGTCACCCCGAACGGCTTGCCGCCGGTCGCCACTGACTGGCTGGTGACATGGCTGAGCAGCTTCGCGTGCGCGACTGCCGTCGTGCAGGCCGGGGCGGTCAGCACGGTGCCGGCGCCTCCGGCATGCCCGGTCCCGGTGCTCCCGCCGCCGTGTCCCGCCAGCAGGTAAGCACCGCCGCCGATCACGACCACCAGGGCAGCGCAGAGGGCGGCGATGGGCAGCGGCGATCGCCACCAGGGGCGACTCGGCCGCTCGGCCCCGGACGGGCCAGGTCCGATTTCCGGCCCGGACGGCCCGTAGCCCGGCGGCCTGGAGGAGCCAGCAGGCCCCGACGGTCCGCCGGGAAGGGCGGCCAGACCAGGATCGGTCGACCTGACCGCCGGGAACCCTGCCGCCTGCGTCGGCGGTCCGGCCAGCGGCTCCCCTGGCTGGCGCGGCTGGGCCTGGGCCGGCTGGGCCTGGGCCGGCCCGGACTGCGCCGGCTGGGACTGTCCCGGCCCGGACTGTCCCGGCCCGGACTGTCCCGGCCCGGACTGTCCCGGCCCGGACCGCGCCGCTCCTGACCCCGGCGGCTGGGACTGTGGCGGCTGGGACTGGGCCGGCCCGGACTGCGCCGCCTCGGACCACGTCGGCTCTGGCTGCACCAGCCCATGCTGGACCGGCTCGGGCCGCAGTGGCTCTGGCCGCCGGGTCCCCTCAGGCTGGGCGGGGCCGGGAGGCGGGACGGGCATGGCGACCTGAGTAGGCGGCCCGGCCGGCCCTGGCCCGGCCGGCTGCACCGACCCGGTGCCGATGGCCTCGCGCAGCGCCGCGGCGAACTCGCGGCAGCTCTGGTAGCGGTCAGCCGGCGCCTTGGCCAGGGCCTTCCCCAGCACTTGGTCGACCCGGCCCGGCAGGCCCTGGCGGCGGGAGGTCAGCGGCGGGGGCAGCTCGGACAGCTGGGCGTACATGACAGCGATGCCCTGGTCCCGGCTAAAGGGCGGCGCTCCGCTGAGCAGCTCGAAAGCAGCGCAGGCCAGCGCGTACTGGTCCACCCGGCCGTCTATCCGGCGGCCCTCGATCTGCTCAGGCGCGACATAGTCCAGGGTGCCGAGGAACTGCCCGGTGCCAGTGAGGCCGCTTACCGCCAGCGATGCCTTGCTGAGACCGAAATCCGAGAGATAGACGTGATCCGGGCGGTCACTACCGTGGCCGGCATCCAGCAGCATGTTGCCGGGCTTCACGTCCCGGTGCACCAGGCCGCGCGCGTGCGCGGAATCCAGTGCCGATGCCACCTGCGAGATGATCTCGACAGCCCGGGCCGGCGGCAGCGGCCCTTCCTGGTCCAGCAGAGTCCGCACATCGCCGCCGCGAACAAAGCGCATGGCGATGAACAGGACGCCGCTGGCTTCCCCGGCCTCGAAGACCGGGATGATGTGCGGGTCGTCAACCGCGGCGGCTGCCCGCGACTCGCGGATGAAGCGCTGCCGGAAGGCGTCGTCGCGGGCCAGGCCGGGAGCCAGGATCTTCAGCGCTACGTGCCGGTCCAGCCGCGCATCGTAAGCGCGGAAGACGACGGCCATGCCGCCGCTGCCGATCTGCTCCTCCAGCCGGTAACCGGCAATCTGCGAGCCCGCCGTGAAGTCACCAGGGACCGCAAAGGTGTCCTCGCTCACCGCTCCTCCAGCGCTTTGCTGCCCATCCAGTGCCCCCGCCCGGGCTCCACGCTGTTGCGTGGCCCAGATCCGGAACCGCCGGGGGGTCAGTCATTCACTCGCCGGGGTGATCCAAGTATCCATTTCGGCTAGCGGCCGCTGTCAACCCGCAGGCGCTTTTGCCATGAATCCCCCGCGGTAGCCGTTTGCCGGGCAGATGGACGGGGACAGGGAATTGCTTTCGGTGCGATTGATGATGAACCAGACAATAGGTCACTATCGGCATCTATGCGGGCGCCCGTCGGAAGATGGGATCCCTGGATTAGCCGGACTTGACTCTCCGTCGGCGCCAGGCAATTCTCCTGCGTTATGAATCGCTTTAGAGTTGGCTGGTGACGACCGAGCGCGCACTCTCCGCTGAACCCGGGCCGCCGCTGCACGTCCGGACAGACGGATCGGACCGAGTGCTCCAGGCTGGTCCCAGCTACCGTATCGGGCGGGATCCGCAGTCGGACATCGTCCTGGACGATCCGCGGGTGTCGTGGCGCCATGCCGTGCTGCGACGGGAGCCCGATGGCTGGCTGCTGGAGGACTCCGGCAGCACCAACGGGACCTTCTTCGGCCGTGATCGGGTGCACAGGATCACGATCTCCGGCGAATGCGAGGTGCGGCTCGGGCACCCGCAGGATGGCCCGGCCGTGTCCTGCTCGCTCACCAGTTCCCCGGCCGCCCCGGCCGGCCCGCCGCCGGGCGCGGGGCCG
>Ga0116108_1001689_pt1 | contig 11204 bp, 10 predicted proteins | sample June2015DPH_6_15_FD_88970 | JGI IMG/M metagenome (GOLD analysis project Ga0116108, IMG submission 88970) | Peatland microbial communities from SPRUCE experiment site at the Marcell Experimental Forest, Minnesota, USA - June2015DPH_6_150 | ecosystem: Environmental > Terrestrial > Soil > Wetlands... | reverse complement strand
CGAATTGTGGAACCCGGCGCGCCTGTGTCGCCGAAGCTGCGAATGAGCAGCGAAGGCGCGAGTGAATGGGCGCCCAGCGGAAACGTCCGGCACGCGACCGGGCAATTTGACATCGCCGACGAGCGCCCGCCGCAGGAAGTGGCGGACTTGATCCGCCGCCTCGGTTACGAGCCGGTGTGGAAGGATTGGGATGTGGCGCTTACCGCTTGAAGTGCGAAGTTTGAATTGTGAATACAGCGTTTGTCACCGCCAACGGAAAGCCAGTCGAAGCAAAGCTGCCATGCTCGATTGAGGAATTTCTGGTCGCGCAACAACTGCTGCCGCGCAGCGTGGTTGTGGAGCACAATGGCGAGGCGGTCGCGCCGTCGGAATTTTCCCGGCGGCAGTTGAATACCGGCGACCGGCTGGAAATCGTAAAGATTGTCGCGGGCGGCTGATCTGTTTTAACCGCCAGTACGCCAAGACACGGAGTTTGCGCTTTCGATTTTGGCGCGCGGGTTTAAGCTGTGGTCGTTATGGACTGGCTGATTAATCTGATCTGGCACAACGGCGAATTGTTTGGCGTGGCATGGAGCGTCTGGAAGGTCATCGGTTGGCTGGGCAATTTTGTCTTCTTCACACGCTTTTTCGTTCAATGGTATGCCACCGAAAAGAAAAAACGCGTTGTCGTGCCGACAGCATTTTGGTGGCTGAGCCTGACGGGTTCCCTCTTGTTGCTGACCTATTCACTGCATCAGCAGGATTCCGTGTTTATCTTTGCCTACATCTTCACATGGATTCCGTATATCCGGAATCTCATGATTCATAAACAGCACAAAGAGGCGCACACGGCTTGTTCCGGCTGCGGAAAAAGCTGTCCGCCGCAATCCAATTTCTGCCCGAATTGCGGCGCGAAATTACAAACAGCTACTTCTTAACCACCGGATTGGGGGCGACGGAATTGGTCAACGGGATTCTGTATTTTTTTAGGATGGGCTGGAAGTCCGGATGCGTCTGCCCGTAAGCAACGAGTTGCGGGACAAGTTTTTCCATGACGGAACTTCTTTGTTTGTACATTTGCACAATCTGTATCGCCTGCGGTCGGACGACATCATTAATTTCCTTTCCGGTGATGCGGGATTGATACCACAAATAAACCGCGAGCGTGCCGCTGACGACGATGAGCGCCAGCAGCAGCGTGAGCATTTGGCGACGCAATGCCGTGATTTGATCCGTCAGTTCGGCCGATGGAGTGGGATCCATTTCAGTTTTATTCATGGCAATCAATGGGTGGCGGATTTTGCCTCAAAGGGTTGAAGGATGCGATTGATGTCTGGATGCGTCTTGCCATAATCGAGGCAATCGTTGAAAAAGGCCTGCTCACGAATAAGTATCGTGTTTGCAACCACGGCCTGACTCGTAAGCGAACGCAGTTCGCGTGTGTGATTAATCGTTTTCAGCGCAAAAATCACGCCCAAGAGCACGAGCGCACCCAGAATAAAAGTTAAAACCGTATTTGTTGTTTCGTATTTCATAACGAGTCCGGCAAGTTTAACGAATCGGCGGGGGATGTCCAGTGCGTTCTCGCAGCGTAAAAAATTGATTTTGCGCGAAGGCCACGAAGTGTTTTCCTCCACCCGTCCTGCGGACACCCTCTTTCTGCCTGGCGGGGAGGGGAGCGCGTTTCTGGTGATGTCCTAATTTGAGGAGCGCGGCATTTATGCCGCTTCATTGTCCCTTGCCATTTGTGTGCCGAAGCGGGCTGAAGCCCGCGCTCCGGAGGCAAATTAGGACACAACCGCGTTTCTTCATCTCTCGACTTTCACCGGAAGTGCGGCATCTTTGCGCCATGCGAATCCAGTTCTTCGGCGCGGCACGCACGACCACCGGCTCGATGTATCTGTTCGAGATCAACGGCAAACGGCTGTTGCTCGAATGCGGCCTGTTCCAGGGCCACCGCGAGGAATCCATCCAGCGCAATTGTTGCTTTCCCTTCGACCCGAAGCGGATTGATGCGGTGGTGTTGAGTCACGCGCACATGGATCACGCGGGCAACCTGCCGAACCTCGTCAAGCAAGGCTACATCGGCAACATCCATTGCACCTTCGCCACGCGCGACCTTTGCAGCATCATGCTCGTGGATTCCGCGCATATCCAGATGGACGACGCCGCATTCGTCTCGAAACAGCGCGCGAAAAAACATCTGCCGCCGGTCGAACCGCTATACATCATCGCCGACGCCGAGAAAACATTGCATCAATTCGTCGCTGTCGGCTATGAGCGTCCGTTTCAGGTCGTGGATGGCGTGATTGTCACGTTCCATGACGCCGGGCACATTCTTGGTTCGGCGCAGGTCGTGCTGGACGTGCGTGAGGGCGGGCGGCAATTCCGTTATTTGTTCAGTGGCGACGTGGGCCGCGGTAACGACGAAATTTTGCGCGACCCGGAGCCGGTGGAAAACGTGGACTATTTGCAAATCGAATCCACTTACGGAGGGCGCGAACATTCCCCCCGCACGGACGCCGACGAAACTGTTGGCCGGCTCGTGCTTGAAACCTTGAAACAAAACGGCAAGGTCATCATCCCGGCGTTTTCCGTCGGGCGCACGCAGCAAATTGTTTATGTGCTTCACCAGCTCACGCTCGCCGGAAAATTGCCGCGCGTGCCGATTTTTGTGGACAGCCCGTTGAGCGTGAACGCCACGGAGATTTACCGTCTGCACCCGGAATGTTTCAACGACACGATCAACAAATTCCTGCACGAAAAGGCAAATCCGTTCGGCATGGAAAACCTGACTTACATCCGCGAGGTCGCAAATTCGATGAAGCTGAATGATTTGAAGGAACCCGCCATCATCATCAGCGCGTCGGGCATGTGCGAAGCCGGGCGCATCCGCCACCATCTCAAGAACCACATTAGCGACCCAAACAATCTGATTTTGTTCATCGGCTATTGCGCGGAACACACGCTCGGCGCGCAAATCGTGGCTGGGCAGAACCCGGTGAACATTTTTGGCGAACCGCAAGCGGTGCGCGCCAAAATCGTTTCGCTGGACACCTACTCCGGCCATGCGGACAAAAATGAATTAAAGCGTTACGTCGAAAGAATCTCCGGCGACATCAAAAAAATCTGCTGCATTCACGGCGAAGAATCGCAATGCCTTGCCCACGCTGAAACACTCCGCAAAATGAAGCCAAAAGCCGAAGTTATCGTGCCGGAATACAAACAGGTGGTGGAGATTTGACTCATGCCAACGGCAGTTGTGATTTGGGTGTGGTTTTGCGCATATCTCAATTGCGCGGGCTGGGCGCTTTCCGCAATTCACGAACTGAACGCCGGCGGCTACGCCGTTGCGCTGCTGATTTGGTTCATCGCCCTGTGCGTCTGGCGGAAAAGAACTTCCGCGCAAATTCTGCCGCATGTGCGTTGGCGGAAATTCCGCCGCCGTTTCCGGCGGCCGTTCCCGCTGGCGTTTTTGATTCTGGCCGGCTTGGCCATTCTGGGCGGCGTACTCTACGCACCGACCAATTACGACGCGCTGGCCTATCGTACTCCGCGCGTGCTGCATTGGCTGGCCGCGGGCCAATGGCATTGGATTCACACTGTTTTCCCGCGCATCAACACGCGTTCATGCGGCATCGAATGGGTTTCCGCGCCAGTCATTGCGTTGCTAAGAACCGACCGGTGGTTGTTTCTCATCAACTTCATTTCGTTTCTGCTGCTGCCGGGACTGGTGTTCAGTGTGTTCACGCGGCTCGGTGTGCGGCGGCGCGTGGCGTGGTATTGGATGTGGATTGTGCCGACCGGCTACGGCTTTTTGTTGCAGGCCGGGAGCATTGGCAACGATCTTTTTGGCGCGACTTTTGCGCTGGCGGCGGTGGACTTTGCGCTGCGGGCAAACCGTTCCAGGCTGCCGCGTGATTTTTTCGCGTCACTGCTGGCAGCGGCGGTGATGACCAGCGTCAAGATGAACAACCTCCCGCTGCTGCTGCCTTGGGCGGTGGCCATCCTCCCTTCGCTGGGATGGATGATGCGCCGCCGGACGTTGATGGTTCTGGCCGTCGGCGCTTGGGCGCTGCTGGCTTCGGCGCTGCCCACCATGGTTATGAACTTCAAATATTGCGGCGACTGGTCCGGTCTGGTGCTGGAAACCAGCGGACTCAGAAACGACCCGGTATTTCAGGCGGGGGCAAATACGGTGTTGCTGGCCATTGAAAATTTTGTGCCGCCGGTTTTCCCGCTGGCCGGCCAATGGAATCAATTCGCGGACCGGGTGATGCCGGCGGGGCTGGGCGAGCGGCTGCAACAAACCATCCTGTGGCCTGATAGCAAATTGCGACTGCCTGAAATGCAAATGGAGGAAAGCTCGGGACTCGGCTTTGGCGTTTGCGCTTTGCTGCTGGCCAGCATGGTGGCTGCGATGTTCGCGGGGCGAAACCATCCGGGTGATACCCGCCAAAGGAACCGTGGCTTGATGTGGCAAACGTGCGTGCGGCTTGCACCCATTGTTTCGCTGGTTGCGCTGCTGTCCCAATCCCACATGGGTGTCACCAGCCGTCTGGTTATCGCCTATTATGCCTTCCTGTTGCCGCCGGTGCTGGTGTGCGCCGGACACGAATGGGTGGTGACACGGCGCTGGTGGAAGATTTCGGCGTTTGCCGTTTTCATCATGGCCGCAGGATTACTGGTGCTCTCCCCGGCCCGGTCCTTGTTTCCGGCGCTGACCCTTGTGGAAAAACTTCAGGCGCGCCAGCCGGATTCACGCCTGCTGGCGCGCATGCGGGAGGTTTATTCCGTTTATCGCGGCCGGGACGACGGTTTTGCGCCCGCTCGCGCCGTGCTGCCTCCGGGCCTGAAAGTTTTGGGAGTGGTCACGTTCGATGACCCGGAAACTTCGCTCTGGCGGCCATTTGGCTCGCGCCGCATCGAGCACGTTTGCCCGCAGGACACGCCGGCGGATTTGAAACAGGGAGGGGTGGAATACATTTTGGTACGCGAGGAATTATTGGCGCCTTGGTTTAAATGTTCGCTGGATGACTGGCTCAAACAAATGAACGCCCGGGTCGTCCAAAAAATTCCGCTCAACCTGCGCGCGTCGCGGGGCGCGCTCGACTGGTATCTGGTCCAATTGCAGTGAGCCGGGAAACACGCGTCCGCCGGCCCGGAACCAATGACCCAATGCCTGTTTTTCCTTGCCGCCAAAGGCGGTTGCGGAAGGGAAACAGAGCGGCATTGGACTGCAAGCACATTCAAGTTAAATGCCCCGGATTCAAACTGCCGTACAGAAGCACAAACCAAACAGGGCAAGCCCATTGTGGGGCATTTTTTATGGTCCAGGCGTTTTTGCGTCATTCATTCGCATGATTGAACGACATGGTTGAAAATCCATCCAATTTCTGCTGGATGGGGTATTCATGTCCGGTTCAATTTCGACTTGAGAAAGCTGGTGGTGACCGGAAAACAAATTTGGCGTTTACAGACCGGCCAGCCTCAAAGAGTATGGCCCTGCACAACCCGCATGGAAACGAGTAAACTTTCAGCCGCGAATACCGTCGCCGACACGGATACAATAAGCCTTCCCAACAAAACACGGGACCGTTTGTTTTGCGGCTGTTTTCAGAAAATGTGAAATATGTCCCGGTTCCGACGCGCGATTCATGGTGTGGCTTCAGGCTACGTGATGCTGGCGGTGACCGCGGTTAGCGGACTGGCTTCCGTGCCGGTGGCGCTGCATTACCTCAGCAATGAGCAATTTGCCCTTTGGGCGTTAATGATGACGCTGGTCGGCTACCTGAATCTCGTTGACATGGGGATGTCGGGTTCGATCGCACGTTTATTGATTGATTTCAAGGATGACCGTGACGGCGGACACTATGGCAGCCTGATCAAGACGGGGTGGCTGGTCTTGCTGACCCAGGGACTGATCGTTTTCACCGCCGGGCTGATTTTCGCCAATGCGTTTGCGCAGTTAATGGCAATACCGGCAAACCTGCGGCCGGAATTCATCCAATTGATGGACCTGCAATGCGGCATCGTGGCGCTGGGCTATGCGGTGCGCATTTTTGGCCACCTGCTCACCGCGCATCAGCGGATGGACCTCGCGAACTACGCCGGAACGGTGGCCCCCTTGGTGAACTTTGCAGCGCTGTGGGTTTTCTTTTACTTTGGATTCGGTGTGTTCAGCCTGGTGTGGGCCATGCTTTGCTCAACGCTGGTCAATGCCGCCATTCAGTGGATTGCCTGTGAAATGTGGGGGTTCTTCCCGCGGCGTGGCGGCTGGGGAACCACTTCGTGGCCCCGGTTCAAGGAAATTTTCAACTACGGTCGCGACCTCTTTCTGATTTCGGTGGGCACGCAGGTGATTTTAGGCAGTCAGACGATGATTATCACGCGCCTGCTGGGTCTGGAAAATGCGACGGTGTGGAACGTAGCCACCAGGACCTTCAACCTGCTCCTCCAGGCGATGGGGCGCGTGGAGTTCTCGCCGCTGAGCGCGTTTTCCGAGATGATGGTCCGTGGCGAACGGACGCGGCTCCGGGAGCGCTATCGCAGCCTGGTTGTCCTCGTCGCAAGCTTGAGCGTGTTCATGGGCGTGAGTTTTGCCCTGTGCAACAGCGTGTTTGTCACGGTCTGGACTTCCGGGCGGATCTTCTGGCCGCCGCTGAATGATTTGCTGCTGGGCGCCTGGTTGGTCGTCAATTCCGTGCAAGCCTGTCACAGCAGCCTGATCATGACGACCAAGCGGATCGGTTTCATGCGTTTCGTTTTTTTCATTGAAGGCGCGGTCTATGTTGTGCTCGCCGTTTTGACGGTGCCCGGTGGCGGCCTGCCGGCGCTGATTGCGTGCTCTATTTTCTGTGACGCCACGTTCACCGGGGCGTATGGCGCCTGGCGGGCCAGCTGTTATCTTGGTTTTCCGTTGGGTGAGGTGATCTTTCGTTGGATGAAGCACGCCGGCATCGTGTTGCTCTGTTTTGCGCCGCCGGCCCTGTTGTGCTGGTGGGCAACCGGCGGGCTGAAGCCGTTGCCGCGGCTTGCGATCGCCGTCGGTTTGGCGGCAACACTGGGTTTGTTCGTGCTGCTGCGTTTCGGGGTGCCCGCTGATCTTCAGGCGGAGTTTCAAAAGCGCGCCCCGGCAAAGGCCGGCCGTCTGCTCGCAAAGATTTTTGGCCGGCCGCCCGTCGCCGAATCGTGAGTTGTCATTCCCGCCTGTTTGTTTCAACAAGTGTTTGAAGGCATTGAATTCCGGGACCGGCCAAACACCCCGGTTCAGAACCGGGGGAACAAATGGTGGATTTTTCGCAGAAACCGGTAGGCCGCCGGGATATGATAGTTGTAACAATCCCATTTGTTGCGTATCATGCTCCCCCAATAGGCCTTGTAGTTGACGGCCCGGCGCAGGTTTACCGGTTCCACTTCGCCGTAGTTGGCCGCCCCCAAGTCAACCACAAAAATCGTCTCCAGCAGGACATAAGGGCGGAAAGATCGGCCGCTTTGGTTCAGTTCCTTGATGAACGTGTCCAGTGCACCATAAATCAGATTGGCATCATGAAACGCAATGCAGCCATCCGGCTCGACCACGGACAGACAAAACCGGGCATCTGGCTGAAGACGTGCTGAAACAGGGTGGCATCCAGTGCAGCCAGACGTGTTTCAAAATCGTTTGTCATAAGGTGGTCAACGTATTCCGAAAGTTGTGGTTGAATTGAGGGTATGAATGTAAGTGCTTCGCTTTCGTTGTAAAGCTTGGAATACGTCACGACCGTTATTATATTGGCTTCGAGGATTGCGCTCGACTCCAGGTGACTAATCGTGTTGTGTTTCTGCCAGTCAAACGCAATCCGAGTTTGTTCAATGGAAGAAAGACCTTGTCCGAAAATCGTTTGCCTGAGCGACATTTTTGACCAGCACTATCACGACCTGCGCGGCGAAAAAGTGGAGCGATGTCTGACGGTCCCATACCGGCGGGACGTTTTGCGGTGCTTGGAAATGGCTTCAGGCCGGGAGTTGATCGTGCTTTCCTCTCCCCCCAAGGCGAAGGAAAGGCGCACCGGAAAGTGGCTGCCGCCGGTGGAAACGAAGTTTGCCACCCACCGCCAATTGTTCTGCTGCAACTGGGACATTCCCAGGTTGCGCATCCCGCTTTCATGGTTTTTTTACGCCCGCCACGTCCTGCGCCACGTTCGTTCCGGCGATCTGGTGGTGATTGACAATTATGCATTCATTTCCATTGTCGCCGCCCGCTTGCTTGTTTTTTTTCGCCGGGTGAAATTCGTTCTGATTTATCTGGACGGAAGGCACGCGATTGATCATTCGTGGCCCCGCATTTTGAGCTGGCTGGCGGAAACGTTGGGGCGTTCGCTTTTGAGCGGCGTGTTGTTGTCGAATCCATCACTCGGGAACCGTCTGCCGGATGCCATGCCCAAGGAACTGGTGCCAGGATTTGTGCCGGATGAGCTGCCCCCAGGGCCGGCGGCGCCGGACGGAGAAGTGCGTTTTTTATATGCCGGAGCACTGGCTTACAGCCACGGCATTGATTTGCTGCTCGAAGCGCTCGATCATTTGCCGGAGCGAGACTGGCACCTGATTATCGCCGGACAGGGACCGTTGGAAGAACAAGTGATTCCCCGGGCACAAGACCCACGATGGCGGGACCGGGTGGAGTATCGTCCAACGATGCCGCCGGAAGTTTTTGAACGATTGCTCGGCTCAAATCATGTCGGGCTGAATTGCCAAAGAATTTCGGATCCAATCTCCAACGTGACTTTCCCCTCAAAAGTTTTCACCTATCTCTCCGCCGGACTGCTGGTCATCAGCAGCAAGGGCAGCTGCGTGGAACAAATTTGCGGCAATGCCTGTTTCTACTACGAGGGCGAAGCTCCGGAGGCGCTGGCCGCCGCCATGAGAGAGGTCATCGAACATTTCCCCACCGTCAGGCAGAGGCTCAACCCGTCAGCGGTGTGTGAGCGTTATTCGCTGGGAGCCAGCGTACTCCGCTTGAAGCGCCTGTTGAATGTGATTGGATGGTAAAATGCCTGCCAAAAAATCCACCTCAAATCCTGCTGGCCACCTGCGGTGGCTGGCATTTGGCACATTACCGCCAAGGCATTCGAGGCCAGAAACGCGCTGGCTAGGCTGTGGATTTCGGATAAAAACATCACCGGTCTGGCCAGATGCGCCGGGGCGCTTCTCCAGCCGGAATTTTCGATGGGATGATAAAAATCATTGTCCAGAATCATGGCGCCGTCGCGCCGAAACGTGGGCGTGTCCAAGCAAACGGACCGATGAGCCGTTCAGAACGATTATATTTCCCGCCGGGCGAGAATGTTGAACTCGCAAGGCTTCCATGGTTCATTGGTGTCAAAGAGCGAAGGAATGATGTTCACCACGTGGAAACCATGCCGGGCAAGAAGGTCAAGCATGTCCACCAGCGAATTCGACGTTCCAATTTTTCTGACGAGTGAAACCTCGACAATGACCGCAGTGGTTTTTTTCAGAACTTGGCTGGCTCCTTTAAGTACCTCGAATTCAAAACCCTCTACATCAATTTTCAGAAGGTCGATGTGTTCCAGGCCCATTTCCAAGGCGACTTCGTCCAGGGTCTTTACCTCGCAAAGCATTTCCTGAGCTGGCTGGGCGCGGGGATTTACTTTCAAGTACTCCTCACTGAATCCCGCCAAGCTGGCAATGTCATCGTGACCTTCATCCACAAAGAGCGGGAGGCGTCCGCGTTTCGCTCCAAGGGCGCATGGCAGCAGACGCCATTTTTTCCGGCAGGCACGAATGATTTGCTCCAGACAGAGCTGCATCTTTGGCAGGGGTTCTACCACCACGACTTCCGCCTCCGGGAAACAAGTACTTGCCGCATTCGCGAAATCGCCGTGATTTGCGCCGACATCCACAATCATCCTGGCAGAAGGCAGATCAAGCCGCTTGATCCAAATAATGAATGAGTTGTATGCGTTTCTTGAGTAAGGAATGGCGGGACAAAGTGATTTGGGAATCAAAGGAAGTCCAAGCCAGTGCGGTGATCGAAGTGCGGCGGCCGCTTGCAAGTAAAGAGTGATTTTGTTTAGCGCGTTCACTGAACGCGAGTTTTACATCATCAAACGGTCTTGTGAAACATAATCTGCCCAATGGGTTTGTTGGTGAAATGTTCGTTGGTGAATGCATCCTGGATTTGTGAGCTTCTTCGCATGGGCAGCGCTTGCACACCAAGATGCAATCTGATAGCTGTGCAACGAAATGAAGATCGCCTTTTTGGTCATGGACCTCCGTGAGAACTATCGCAGCTATGCTGAGGTGACACCTCGTTTTCCAGCAGGCAATGCTTCCTTGTTCGAAGGTTTTGCGTCCCTGCCTGAAGTGGAAGTGCATATCGTCTCCTGCATCCAACAACCCATGCGGTCGCCGGAAAAACTGGCTGGGAACATTTGGTATCACGGGTTGCACGTTCCGAAAATCGGCTGGCTGCGCACGTGCTACCAGGGTTGCATCCGCGCCACGCGAAAAAAACTTGCAGAAATCAAACCGGACATTGTGCAGGGAATCGGAACGGAGCGGGAATGCGCGATCAGCGCCGTGCTTTCAGGCTTTCCCAACGTCGTGACCATTCAAGGAAACATGGCTGAACTGGCGCGGATGGCCCGGACGCGAATCGGCAGCTATCTTTGGCTGACAGCACGGCTTGAAAACTTCATCCTGTCCCGCACCATGGGCGTGTTTTGCAATTCGTCCTACACCGAGGAACTGGTCCGGTCCCGCGCCCGGAGAACCTGGCTTATGCCGCATCCTCTCCGGCAGGCCTTTCTGAATCCTGCCCCGAACGCCGGTCCGCGTCCTTGTATTCTACTGAACGTGGGGGTCATCTCTCCGCGGAAACGCCAGTTGGAATTGTTGGATGTGGCCGAGACGCTTCATCGGCAGGGATTGAAATTCGAATTCCGTTTTGTCGGCTTCACTCACCCTGCGGTCGCTGCCTATACACAGGCGTTTCTCAAGCGGATCAAACCGATGGAAAAAGCCGGATACGCAAGCTTTTGGGGCACGCCCGCCGACAGCGAATTGCTTCATTACTATGATTCAGCGGCGGCCATGGTGCATTTCCCCACCGAAGAGGCTTTTGGTATGATTGTGCTGGAGGGGCTGGGGCGGGACTTGAAGTTTTTCGGCGCGCATTTGGGAGGCATTGTGGACATTGCGAAAGACATGCCTGGGGTGGAACT
>Ga0116108_1001686_pt1 | contig 11217 bp, 9 predicted proteins | sample June2015DPH_6_15_FD_88970 | JGI IMG/M metagenome (GOLD analysis project Ga0116108, IMG submission 88970) | Peatland microbial communities from SPRUCE experiment site at the Marcell Experimental Forest, Minnesota, USA - June2015DPH_6_150 | ecosystem: Environmental > Terrestrial > Soil > Wetlands >... | reverse complement strand
GTGGCGCTGACGCCGGATGGCGGCGTGTGGTGGGAAGGAATGACGGAAGAGCCGCCGGCTGAGTGCACGGACTGGCGCGGCGAGCGCTGGACTCCAGAGATTCAAAAGCAGACTGGAGCCAAGGCGTCGCATCCGAACGGCCGGTTCACCGCGCCGGCCTCGCAGTGCCCGTCGATCGATGAAGCGTGGGAGGATCCGGAGGGTGTGCCGATCGGAGCTTTCGTCTTTGGCGGCAGGCGGTCGACGACAATGCCGCTCGTCTACCAGGCTTTCAATTGGAGCGCGGGCGTTTACGTAGGCGCCACGATGGGATCGGAAACGACGGCTGCGGCCAGCGGCGCGGTGGGCCTTGTGCGGCGCGATCCCATGGCGATGCTGCCGTTCTGCGGCTATCACATGGGCGACTACTTTCGCCACTGGATCAAGATGCAGCGCTCGCTCAGCTCCACGCCGCGGATCTTCAACGTGAACTGGTTCCGCAAAGGCGAGGACGGGCAATTCCTGTGGCCGGGGTTCAGCGAGAACATGCGAGTGCTGAAGTGGATCGTGGACCGCGTGCACGGGCGCGCACAGGGAAAGGAAACACCGATCGGTTGGACGCCCTACTACGACGACATGGAGTGGGCAGGTTTGGACATTTCGCGCGCGCGGTTCGACCAGATGCAGGAGGTGGACCGTGCCGCCTGGCGCAAGGAGCTGATTGGGCATGAAGAGCTCTTCATCGACGTGCACGACCACCTGCCGCCGGAGATGATCTACGAGCGCGAGTTGTTGATCTGCAGAATCTGAGCGCTGCCGCAAACGACAAGAATCTGAATGCGGCTCTCAGGTGGTGGTGCGTTCGACCACTGGGCGAAAGCCGAGCTGCTGGAAGAAATCAATAAGGAGAGCAGCGGTTTCGTCGCTGGTGAAGGGCGCGGCGCGAAGCACAAGATCGGCTCCAGCGCCGGCTGCCAGTTCTCCTGGCGTGGCAGCGATGGCGATGCACTTTTCCCGCCGGTTGGTGCAACTGGCCAGGTCGCCGATCGATTGCTGGATGGTGGGGGTGGCGATGACGGTGCGCGGCGGCGCCATGCGGTCCACCAGCCACAGAATCTCCAATTTGGACTCGAGCTCGTCGGGGACACAGTCGATTACGAGGTCGGCTTCGCGAACCGCGTCTTCGATTGTGGAAACGAATGTGACCGCGGGCAAAGCCTGGGGACCGAGCTCCTGGCGGATCGATTCCCTCGCATGATGCAGGTTGCCGGGCATGACGTCCTCAAGCAGGACGCGATAGCCGGCGCGGGCCGCTCCCAACGCGAGCTGGCGGCCGAGGGGCCCGGCCCCGATGATGGCAACGGTGAGCACAATCTTTAGAGCGGTTCCGCAGTCGATGTAGCCGTTTCCAGCTCAAGTGCGGGGTGGATTCTTCTTGAGGAAGAATCCACTTGGCGTCCGAGGCTTCGGGACACAGTAACTGCGGAACCGCTGTAGCGGATCGAGAGACTCATTTGGCGGCAAGGGCCTCGGCCACTTCCTCGACGCTGGGGCGGGCACGCAACAGATGTTCGGCGACCTTAGCGCGCTCGTCGGCGGAGAGCGTAGGGACTAAGGCAAGCACCCGGCGCAGGGTCACGGCCACATCGTCAATGTAGTTCATCAGGCGGATCGCTTCTCCAGAAAGGGGCATGTTTTTCCTCGAGGGTGAATTCCATTCCTATTGTAGGGCGCGAGGCGGAGTGGTGCGAAATGGACGAGAGATCAGCGATCAGCTGCCAGGGAGCAGGACTCGAGACGAATCACCCGCTACCGGCGCTACGGGTGCCGCTCGACGGCGATGTTGACCGTGGCCGTGGAACCTGACGCGGCAAGGCCGAGAAGATTGGTGGCCACTCCGGGCAGCGAGACAGGGAGAAACGCGACCGAGCCATCAATGGCTGAAGTAGCCGTGGCGGCCTGCGTGGCCAGAAGTGCTCCCTGAGTGCAGACCGAATGCGGTGCGCAGGGCGGCGACCAGGCGTAGAGCGCCTGATAGAGCGCGACCGTGCCGCCCGCCAAGGGGTTGCCGTCCATGTCGAGAAGGCGCAGCGCGATCTGGCTAGGCGTGCCCGAGACGGCGAGGGTCTGGCTGACGCCGGAGATGGGTTCGAGCAGAGCGTACTCCGGACGCGCACCATAGGCGGAAAACCCGACACACTGGCTGGTTCCATTCGAGCAGGCGTTGATGCTGACGACCTGGCCCTCGGCGAGCGGGCCGACGGTAAGGATTTTGGAGGCGATGCCCGCGGAGTTGGTGAGTGCGGCAGCCGAGCCCTGTGGACTGATGCCGCCACCGGATGGAGTTTGCCAGGCGACCGACTGGCCGGCGAGCGGAACGCCGTTCGAGAGGACAAGAGCCTGGACGGTCCAGGTAAAGGTGGCTCCGGCGGCGAGCGCGAGACGAGGAGAGAGCGAGGCAACAGTGGGTGGGGTTCCGCCGGCAAACTGCGCCTGCAGGCTGGAACCGTTGGTGAGTGAGGCGGTGACGATGGACCACGTGCCATCGACGGCGGTCACGTTCATGGTGGCGCGGCCGTCGCCGGTGGCCGTCACTGAGCAGACGGGCAGTCCGCAGCCGAGCGTGGCCGCGCCCGCGGTGACGGTGTAGATGATGGTGACGCCGCCGGCAGTGGCAAGCGTGGGGCTGAGAGCCGTGACAGTGAAGGGAAGAGGCACGCCGATCGGCACCGTGTTCGAAGGTGCGGTGACGAGGGTCAGCGCGTCGCCCGTGCCGGAGTCGTAGCTGATGCCGCCGGGAATGACCGCGGCCGCGTAAAGCGTGGGCAGGTCGTCAACCTCAACATCCACGGAACCGGTGACGCCTGAGGCTGCGGGCGGCACGATGGCAGTGATCTGGTTTGGCGAGATGCTGGTGACGAGCGCCGGCTGTCCGCCGACCAGAACTGCGTCGGCGAGGCGAAAGCCGGTGCCCTCGATCGTGATGGGACCGCCGGAGGCGGGCAAGTGCGCGGGCGAAACCGTGTCGGCGTAAAGCAGCCATCCGTCATAAGCGTAGTCGGGACGGCCGTCGCCGCGCAGGTCGGCGATGCCGATGCGGACGACATCGTCAGCGTTGCTGGCCACGCGCAGCCAGGTTTCGCCGGCAGCCAGTCCATTGAGGCCGGGCGCTGCGCCAACGGCTGTTGCGCCAGCGGCGTCGAATGCGTCCCAGACGCCGATCGTCGGCATGGCTTTGGAGTTCGAGGGCGCGCCGGTCTCGTTGAGAGCCTCAGTCACTACGGTAAAAATGCGATTGCCGCGCACTGGGAAGGTGAACCAGTCCGTCTGGCCGACTTGGCTCAAGCGGCCGCACCACATTCCGCCTGTGGGCATGGGGCGCGGCTCGGACTCGGAACCAATGGCGTCGTTGAAATCGGCGACGGGAGAGCCGGCAACGGTCACGGTGAACGTTTGCGCGGCGCCCGCCGACAGGTTGGATAGGGTGATGGTGTTCAATACGCCGGAGGGCGAAACCTGGCCCTGCGTGTAGGGGCCAATGGAATTCTGGAGGATGTAAAGTGGATCGATCGCCTCAAAGGTGACCTGGTAGCTGGCGGCTGTCGCGCCGGGCGGGAGCGGGATTCCGCTCAGGTCAAAGGAGCCCTGCAGCGAGGGATCATTCGAGCCCCACATCGTGAGCGGGTTGTCGCTGGCATCGGAGAATCCGGTGATGGGGTTGCCGTGATTGCCGCTGAAGGTCGCGCCGGTTACGGCCGTCACCGTGTACTGGTAGAGGGGATTGCCGTTTGCGTCTAGCGGGCGCGCTACCACGTTGACGCCCTGCATGCCGTAGCCGGTGCGGAAAGTGACCTGGCCCTGGATGGAGATGGTGTTGGACGCGGTGAGCTGCTTGCCGGGGAAGCTTGCCAGATTGGCGGCGGTGATGGGGTAGATGCGGCTGAGCGCGGCGATGTCATCGTAGCGCAGAACCGTAGGGTCGGGGATGCATGCGCCACCGCTTGCGCCGCAAGCGCCGCTCAGCGGTTGCATGATAGGCCAGCCCTGCGTGCCGCCGGCCTCGCCGTTCGTGGCCGCGCCGGGATTGACCTGCGAGTCATCGAGGCCGAGGACGCGGCCGAATGCGCGCTCCAACTCAAAGCTCATCATCTCCAACATGTCGGAGTTGGTGGCACAGAGGCCGTTGAGGACGATGACCGCGTGCGCGATCGTGGCGTCGGGGTTCAGGTTGTCCATCCAGACGTACACACCGTTGTTCTGGCATGCGTCAGGCTGGCTTGTGGTGGTGCCGAAGATCGCGTTGATCACTGAGCCGTCGGCGTCGTAGATCACGGCCAGAGGATAGTTGGTTGCGGCGGGTGTCACGTCGGCAGGTGCGGTGATCGCGCCGGACGAGTTCACCGAAATATTCGCGCCGTTCACGTCTTCATTGAGCGGGCCGATGTCTATGAGGGTGACGCCGGCAGTGGGAACGGCGCTCCACAGAGCGGCTGCGACGTCGACCATCGCCGTGGCCTGCTGGTTGGTCACGGAGCTCGAAAGCGGCCCCTGATCGACGGAATAATTTATCTGTCCGCCGGCCCAGTGCACCGGTACCCCAAGTACGGCGGGATTGAAGAAGCTGGTTCCGGCCGCGTACTTCGGTCCGCCGGCCATCGCGCATGCGGGAACGAGGAATAGCAAGGCGAGGGGGAAGGCCGCTCGGCTGTGAGGCCAAGCGGTGCGAGCAGAAGCGGCGTGCGCGGGCGCGGATGTAGCGATGGGCACGAGATCCCCCAAACGGACCGAATGGGGCATGCACAACTCCAGTGGCGATTGACGATGGTTAAGGGCTTCTAATGTTGCCGGGCTGCGTCGCAGATGAGACCATTCAGAGCAACCTTCGGAGTATGAGAGGTTTCTGAGCTGCGCGCGGCGCTGATTTTCCGTGTGCTTGGGTCGAAAGAGGCGCCGACCGGCGCGAAGGATTAGAAATCACTCATTCAGACGCGGGGACCATTAGAAATCTCTCATCGCGAGTGCCGATCGCTGCGCCTTCACGAACCAGACGCGATTCACCCACTAGAGTCCTATCCGATGCGTGTGTCATCTTATGTGGAGCGGAAGAGAGGTGTAGAGCGCCTCGGCCTGTGGGCCTTTCCGTCTACAATCGACTCGGGTAAACCCATGGCAGAGATACGCGACACCGTGATTCTTGGCTCCGGCTGCGCCGGATTGACGGCAGCGCTTTACACCGCGCGCGCCGGGCTCAAACCACTGGTCCTGGAGGGCCACGAGCCTGGCGGCCAGCTCTCGATTACGACGCTGGTCGAAAACTTTCCCGGTTGGCCGGAGGGAATCCAGGGGCCGGAGCTGATCGGCAACATGAAGATGCAGGCGGCGCGGTTTGGCGCGGAGTACCAGCATTCGCATCTAGAGGTATCGGAGGTGGGCGCGCATCCTATCAAGCTGCGCACGTCGGCCGGCGAGCTGCACGCAAGGACGCTGATCATAGCTTCAGGCGCGAGCGCACGCTGGCTGGGACTACCGAGCGAGCAGGCGCTCATCGGCCACGGCGTCTCGAGCTGCGCCACCTGCGACGGGTTCTTTTTCCGCGATAAGGACATTGCGGTGATTGGCGGGGGCGACTCAGCGATGGAGGAGGCAATTTTTCTGACGCGGTTTGCCTCGAAGGTCACGCTGCTGCACCGGCGCGATGCTTTTCGGGCCTCGAAGATCATGCTGGAACGCGCCGTCGCGCATCCCAAAATCGAGCTGCGGACGAATACGATTGTGGACGAAGTGCTGGGCGTGGATGAGCAGGAAGTAAAGGGGCTGCGCGTGCGCGACGTGAACAGCGGCGAGCAAGACGAGCTGAAGGTGAGCGCGATGTTTCTGGGCATCGGCCACGTGCCGAATACAAGAGCGTTTGTGGGACAGATCGACCTGGACGAGGAAGGGTACATCAAGACCACGAGCAATGTGTTCACGACGCGCAACGGCAAGATTGTGCCCGGCGTGTTTGCGTGCGGCGATGTACAGGACAGGCGCTACCGTCAGGCGATTACAGCGGCTGGCTCGGGGTGCATGGCGGCGCTAGAAGTTGAGAAGTATCTCGAAGAGCACGGGCACTGAGGTTGAGAGGGTCAATGTCAATCGGGCGAAGGTTGCAATTGGCCGCCACGATACCGCGAGGGGGTGGATGGTGATGGCGCGTGCCGTTGATTCCAATCCGAACTAAAACTGGTGGAAGGCGAAGAAAACAGCGCCGATCAGGAAGATCGCGGAGACCGCGTGGTTCCAGCGCAGATGGTCCCCGAAATAGTAGGTGACGAAGACGCCGAAGACCACTAGCGTGATCACCTCCTGAATGACTTTGAGTTGAACGGGGCTGAAACGGTCCGCGCCGACGCGGTTTGCGGGCACCTGAAAGCAATACTCGAAGAAGGCAATTCCCCAGCTGACCAAAATGACCTTCCACAGCGCTGCGTTGCGGAATCTAAGGTGCCCGGACGAGGCAAAGGTCATGAAGATGTTGGAAATGGTGAGAAGAACGATGGTCCACATTTTGAGATTGTATCCGCGGCGAAGGCCCGGAGTTAGTGAATTGGTGTTGATTTCCGGATGAGGGCGCGGTGACGGCACTGAGGGAGAATCTCGAACGGCTGGAAGAGGCGATTGGTGCCGCTTGCAGGGCGGCCGGACGCGCGCGCGGCGAGGTCGAGCTGATGGCGGTCTCGAAGACCTTCCCAGCGGAGGCGATCGCCGAGGCCGCCGCGCTGGGGCTCACGCTGTTTGGCGAAAATCGCGTCCAGGAATTTGGCTCGAAAGTGCTGCACGCCGCTGAGGCCGGAACCTGGGCGGTGCGCGAGAGAATGCGCTTTCATCTCATTGGGCATTTGCAGTCGAACAAGGCGGCGAGGGCGGCGGAGATCTTCGACGGTGTGGACTCGCTGGATTCTGTGCGGCTGGCGGAGCGGTTGAACGATGCGGCCGGGAAAACGGGCAAGCGCCTGCCGGTGCTGATCGAGGTGAAGTTGAGCCCGGAAGCGACGAAGGATGGAGTCGAGCCGGAGTCGGACGAAGCCGCAAAGCTTTTGGAGCGGCTGCCCGATCTTATGGACCTGGAAGTGCGCGGGCTGATGACCATTGCCCCGTGGGGCGCGGCTGAGGATGTGACGCGGGCGTGCTTTCGAAGCTTGCGCGTCTGGCGGGACCGGTGGGCGGCGGCGTACCCGAACCTGAAGCTCGATGTGCTGTCGATGGGGATGAGCGGAGACTTTGCGCTTGCGATTCAGGAAGGCGCAACGCGCATTCGTATTGGCACGGCGTTGTTTGGCGCGCGTAAGCCGCTGGCAGAGCGGCGAAGCCAGGAATCGGAGTTCGACTGATGCTACGCATCGCGGCGGAAGGAGTGACGCTCGCTGTGCGTGCACAGCCGGGCGCGAAGAAGACGGCCATCGCCGGGATTTATGGCGAGGGAACCAAGGCGCAACTGAAGGTCGCCGTGCAGGCACCCCCGCTCGAGGGCCGCGCGAACGAGGCCTTGATTGCGTTTCTCTCCGAAATTCTTGGGCTGCCGAAGAGCGCGGTCGCGCTTGTCTCAGGCGAGCTTTCGAGGAACAAAGTATTCTTGCTGCGTGGAATGACAATGGCTCGGGCGACGGCGGCGCTGGCAAGGTGGAAGATCGATTGACCTAAGGCTTCGGCGCCGACTGCCGCTGAAGCTCCTTCTCAAATGCCTGCTCGCGATCGGCAATGTAGGCCTTGTATCCGGCAGGGTCGATGAAGGCGTTCTTGTCACCGCTCTTCCAGCGCGCATATTTCCCGATGAGATCGAAGTAGGAGCCGTGCGCCCCGAGAAATACGTCGCACGGAAGTTCCTCGAGCACTCGAAAGCCACGCTTGTAGTCCCCGGCGATTTGCGGATAGGCTTTGTTGCCAACCAGCTTGTAACCCGAGTTCACGTTCGGGCTGCCGACGATCACGACGTGCAGGAATCGACTGCCCTCCGGTTCGTCGAGGGTCCATGTCGTGGTTCCCCTTGTGTGTCCCGGCGTAAGGTGCGCAGTCAGGATGGTGCCTCCCAACCGGACCGTGTCGCCGTCGTGGAGGACGCGATCGATATGCGTCGATGGATAATGCATGAATTTCTGGGCGCCGTATTGAAAGTCTGTCCTGCCGCCAGATTCAACGACGTCAACATCGCCAGCCATAACGTAGTATTTGGCGCCTGTAAGATGAATGATTTGCGCGCTGCCCGCGCAATGATCGTTGTGCGCATGGCTGATGAGAAGAATTTTGATGTCGCTGAAGCGGAAACCGAGATCTTCGACGCTCTTCCGGATCAGCGGTACTGAGACTTCGAGGCTCGAATTGATCAGGATGATCCCGCGCGGCGTCGCGATGAGGTAGGAGGCGAGGTCTTGGCTGCCGACGTAATAGAGATTGCCGGCGATGCGGAAGGGCGTAAATGGGGTGGTCCACGCGGCAGGATACTGCGATGCAGCCGGAATGGCGCCAACAAGCAAAAAGAACAGGATAATGCGAAGTGCGGATTTAGTAGCGTTCATGATGCTTCTCGAGATGCGACATGACGGCTCAGGGTATCGATAGCTCGCTCCAGATGAACACCTCGGGAGCCTTTCACGAGGACGACGTCGCCGCGCCTGAGATTCTCTACGAGCCACTGGCCAGCGGCATCGGCGTCGCGAAGAAAGACCGCAGGCACTCCGCCGGCGCATGCGGCAGTGGCCAGGTGTTCCGCGTTGCCCTGCACAGCGACGACGAGATCGAGGCCGGCCTCCGCGGCGGCGCGACCACAGGCGATGTGCAGCGCGGGGCCGTGCTCGCCCAGCTCGAGCATCTCGCCGGCCACGAGAATGCGGCGGCCTGCGGTGGGGCGCGCGGCGAGGGTTCGGATCATAGAGCGCAGAGCTTCGGGGTTGGAGTTATAGCTGTCGTTCAGAATCGTGGCTCCGCTGATCTCGATGACCTGGCCGCGCTTGTCACCGGCAGTGAGTGAAGCGATCGCACCGGCGGCCGCGTCCAGATCTACACCGGCCTCAAGCGCTACAGCCAATCCGGCGACGGCATTCGACGCGTTGTGCGCACCCAGCAAATGCAGAGTAAATCCGCTTTCGCGCTCGCGGGCGCGAATGCGGACGTGCAGCCCGTCCGAATCCTCCGCGCAGGAAAGGATTTGCGGATCAGCACATGGACCGCTTCCGAAGTAGACGACGTGGCCGGAAAAATCGCGGCCAAACTGTGCACCGTAGGCGTCGTCGCAGTTCAAGAACACGACCCCGTTTGCGGGAAGCGCCTCGACCAGCTCGAACTTAGCGCGCGCAATGCCTGCCTGGCCGTCGGCAAAGTTCTCGATGTGCGCTGAGCCGACGTTGGTGATCACGCCCCAGTCGGGCGCGGCGATGCGCGCCAGCGCGGCAATCTCGCCAGAGTGGTTCATGCCCATTTCAACCACAGCAAATTCGTGCTCCGGCATCAGGCGCAGCAGTTGCAGGGGGAGACCGAAGTTGTTGTTCAGATTGCCCTGAGATTTGAAAACGCGAAATTTTGCGCCGAGCGCCGCAGCGACGGCTTCCTTGGTGGTGGTTTTTCCCGCTGAGCCTGTGATGGCCACAACGCGGCGTCCCCATTGGCGGCGCACATCGTGGGCCAGCATTTGCATTCCGGCGAGTGGGTCCTCCGCGATCAGCAGCGGATGGGCGAGCGCGGCATCGGGCAGGGAAGCGGCACGCGCGCGCGAAACGACAGCCGCCACAGCGCCGCGTTCGAACGCCGCGGCCGCAAAGTCGTGCCCATCGTGACGCTCACCGCGAACGGCAAAAAAAAGCTCGCCAGGCGCGATGGTGCGCGAGTCGATGGAGTAGCCGGACGCAATCAGCGCGCCTGCATTCTGCAGGCTGGCCGGCGCCTCGAGCACCGCTCCTGCACCCATCGCCGCTTCTGCAAGCGTGAGATTCATTGCCCTTCACGATAGCCCAATTGGGCAAGGATGGAAAGCGCCACCTCGGCGTCGTCGAAAGGGATCGTGTGAGCAGCTAGAATTTGTTCCTTCTCATGGCCCTTGCCGGCGAGGAGCACAACGTCGCCGGGCTTGGCGGCTTCGAGTGCGAGGCGAATGGCCGAGGCGCGATCGACTTCAATCGTGTACCCGCCGCCTGTTGCCTGCAACCCGGGCTCAATCTCGGCGACGATCGACGCCGGATCTTCGGAGCGCGGATTGTCGCTCGTGACCACCACAAAATCGCTACCTTCGCCCGCGGCCTGGCCCATCTTAGGGCGCTTGGTGCGGTCACGATCGCCGCCACAGCCGAAGAGCGTGATCACGCGCGCACCGGAAGCAGCGGTTATCTGGCGAGCGAGCGCAATCAGGTTGCGCAGCGCGTCGTCGGTATGGGCGTAGTCCACGATCACGGTGAATGGCTGGCCTGCATCGACGGGCTGGAAACGGCCGGGAACAGGCGTGAGCGTTGGAATGGCAGCGGCGAGTTGAGAAAAGGAAACGCCGCGCGCGTGCGCGGCAGTGAATGCCGCGAGGAGGTTGAGGATATTTACCTCACCAGCAAGTCGCGAACTGACGCAGGCCGATCCGGCCGGGGTTTCGAGTTGAATCGTCGCCCCCGAAGGCGTGAGCGCGGAGCTGGCTGCACGCCATTCGCCCACGCCGATGCCAAATGTGCGAATCTCCGCGCCTGCGTTGCGCGCCGCCGTTGCCAATTCTTCGGCGCGCGGATCGTGCGCATTGATCACCGCGACGCGCGGAGGCGGATAAACCGTTCCGTCAAAGAGCAGGCGCTTGGCAGCGAAGTAGTTCTCCATTGTCTGGTGGTAGTCGAGATGGTCGCGCGTCAGGTTGGTGAAGACGGCGACGTCAAATGGGATTCCGATCATGCGGCCCTGGTCGAGCGCGTGGCTCGAAACTTCGGTGACGAGCTCTTCCGCGCCGCGAGCAACGCCTTCAGCCATCAACTCGAACAGGTCTCGCGACTCGGGCGTGGTGTGAATCGAGGGCCGAGTCTCGCCCGCGACGTGGTACTCGATGGTGCCGATCAAAATGCTCGAACGCGCAGCAGCATGGAGAAGGGATTCGATTAGAAATGCGGTCGTCGTTTTTCCGTTGGTGCCCGTGATTCCGGTGACGGCAAGTGAGCGCTCGGGATGGCCGAAGAATGCGGCGGAAGCCTGGGCAAGCGCGCGCCGTCCGTGCTCAACGTGAAGCACCGGCAGGCCAGCCTG
>Ga0116108_1001681_pt1 | contig 11235 bp, 10 predicted proteins | sample June2015DPH_6_15_FD_88970 | JGI IMG/M metagenome (GOLD analysis project Ga0116108, IMG submission 88970) | Peatland microbial communities from SPRUCE experiment site at the Marcell Experimental Forest, Minnesota, USA - June2015DPH_6_150 | ecosystem: Environmental > Terrestrial > Soil > Wetlands... | reverse complement strand
CGCCGGCGGAGGGCCGGGCCCGCCTGGAGCTGGCCGCCGACGAGTGGGCCGCCTTTCTGGCCCCGGAGGTGCGGGGCCGGTTCCATGCGGTCTTGCAGCGCCTGGGCTTCGGCCACTGGTCCCTGGATTTGCCCGGATAAACCGGCGCACCCGGTGCCATAATTGCCATACCGGCCGCAGCTGCCGGTGGGGCTCCGTAGGGGCGGACCCGTGTTTCGCCCTCTTGAGCAGGATGTAGGGTGGGCACTGCCCACCATTTCCTTTGGTGGCACAGGCTTCCAGCCTGTGCTTGGGTCGGTGGACCAGGAGCGGGGGGTTGTAGGGCGGGGTTTCCCCTCCCAGGGCTGTAGGGGTGGACCCAGGTGTCCGCCCTCTGGCCGGTGAACCAGACCTTCTAGGGTGCGCACTGCGCACCATAATTTTCGTGTAGGGGCGACCCGCCGGGTCGACCGGCAAGATGAGGGGTGGGCACTGCCCACCATTTCCTTTGGTGGCACAGGTTTCCAACCTGTGCTCGGGTCGGATCAGCTCGCCATGCCAAGGAAAATCAGAGCACTGGGGCTCCTTTCCGGGGGTCTGGACAGCATGCTGGCCGGGGCGGTGCTTCGGGCCCAGGGCCTCGAGGTCGCCTTCATCTGCTTCGTCACCCCTTTTTATGGCGCCGAGCGGGCCCGGGAGTCTGCCGCCCACCTGGATTTGCCCCTCATGGTGGCGGATCTGACCGAAAAATTCGAGCCCCTGCTCTATGAGCCGCCCCATGGCTTCGGCCGGAGGCACAACCCCTGCATCGACTGCCACGCCTTAATGATCCGGGAAGCCGGATCGGTGATGGCCGCGGCGGGATTCGACCTGGTCTTCACCGGGGAGGTCCTGGGGCAGCGGCCCATGAGCCAGAATCGCGGCTCCCTGAACGTGGTGGCCCGGGAATCGGGCCTGGGGGAGTGGCTGCTCCGGCCCTTGAGCGCCAGGTTGCTCAAGACCACCCGGCCGGAACTCCTGGGCTGGGTGGACCGGGAGCGCTTACTTAACCTGAGCGGCCGGGGGCGCAAGCGCCAGATAGCCCTGGCGGCGGCCTACGGCATCAGCCGCTATCCAGCCCCTGCCGGTGGCTGCCTGCTCACCGACCCCGGTTATGCCCTGCGCCTCAAGGAACTCCTGAGACAGGCCGGCCGGGCGGGCCGCCGGGACCTGGAGCTGCTCAGGTGGGGCCGCCATTTCCGCCTGTCCGGGGGAGCCAAGGCGGTGGTGGGGCGCACCCAGCGGGAGAATGAAGCCCTGGCCGGACTGGCAGGGCCGGGGGACCTCAGGCTAACGGTGGAGGATCATCCCGGCCCCCTGGTCCTGGTGATCGGCCCGGCCCTGGATGGGGAATTGCAGGAGGCTGCCGGCCTGGCCGCGGCTTACAGCGACGCTCCCTTGGCCGCGGCGGTGCGGGTCAGCGTGGCCGGCCCCGGCCTGGCCTCGGTCCTCCACCTCGCTACTCCGCCCAAGGACCGTTTTCAGGATTTGCTAATCTGACGGGATATCAGCAGGGTGGCCCAGCGGGCCGCGCCTGCCCCTTACAGGATCGGCGGCGCTAGGGATTAGTAGTAGGGTGCGTCTTACGCACCATCTTCCCATGTGGGGGGCACAGTGGCACAGGCTTCCAGCCTGTGACGGGGGCCCTCCCCGGTGGGGGACAGCGGGTCCGCCCCGGCCGTAGGGTGCGTCTTACGCACCATCTTCCAGCGGGGAGAGGTTTTACGCGGGCAGGGCTTCCACATTCTATGGATAGTGAGCAGTGAGCAGTAAATGATTAAAAAAGGAGCCTAAGGATTTTTTTCAAATAAATCTCCCCAACTCGATTTTTTTAGCCGTATAATTAAAAATAGACGGGACCGTGAATTTTCGGCCCGTTATCACCCCGATCTCATTGACCTTATCGGACTCAGGATCATGACCAGACCCTCAGGCGGCCAGACCCCCGGTAGATTGGAGACCGGCATCATCCTCGCTGAGCAAGACCCAGGTTGCGACCGGGAGCTGCAAAAACTGAGCGGGGTCAAACTCAACCGCTGCCTGCATTGCCGCTCCTGCGCCAACGGCTGCCCCTTCACGGCGGCCATGGACTACCCACCGCACGCCATCCTGCGGCTGCTGCAATTGGGTCTGCTCCAGGAGGCCCTGGAGTCCCATACCATCTGGATCTGCGCCGGCTGCCACACCTGCTCGGTGCAGTGTCCCATGGAGATCAGCCTGGCCGCCGTCATGAACTCCTTGCGGCAACTGGCTCTTAAAGAGGGAGTCAAGGTGGCCGAACCCGACATCCTCGATTTTCACCGGGCCGTCAACGCCTCCATCCGGCGTTTCGGGCGCACCCACGAATTGGGGGTGATGATGCGCTATAAGGCCCGGATGCGCCGCTGGTTCACCGACCTGGACCTGGGCCTCAAGATGCTGGCCCGGGGGAAGATGGAACTGAGAGCCCACCGGGTCAAGGCGTTGCAAGAGATCAGGCGGCTTTTCCATTCCCGGCGGCCAGGATGAGTGACATGGCGCAGTTGCTGGATGTTTCCTATTTTCCCGGTTGCTCCCTGGAGAGCAGCGCCCGGGAATCGAATCTCGCCCTGCTGGAGTCCGCCAAACTCCTGGGGCTGAACCTCATCGAGCTGGAAGACTGGAACTGCTGCGGCGCCTCCTCGGTCAAAGTCCTCGATAAAGATACCGCCTTTTCCCTGGCGAGCCGCAACCTGTCCCTGGCGCCTCCGGACCGGCCCCTGACGGCCACGTGCCCCGTTTGTCTCAGCCGCCTGCGGGAAGCCCTGCTGCGCCTCAAAGAAGACACGGAGGCTCGCAAGCTTGAGGAGCGCCACTGGCGGCGGCAGATGCCCCTGGACCTGGAGATTCTCAGTTTTCTGGAGCTCCTGGACCGCCTGGGTTTGGAGCGCCTGCAAGCGAAGCTGGCGCGTCCCCTCAAGGGCCTGAAGGCAGTGCCTTATTACGGCTGCACCACCTTCGGCCCGCCGGAGCTCAACCGGGGCCGGTACTTCCTGGGGGAGCTGGAGGGTCTCCTGGCGGCGCTGGGGGCCGAACCGCTGACCAAGGCCTTGACCCACCGCTGCTGCGGCGGCTATCTCACCGTAGCCCGGGCGGACGCGGTGACGCCCCTGGTGAACGAGATCATGGAGAGCGCCGTGGCCGCGGGCGCCGAGTGCCTGGTCACCAGTTGCCCCATGTGCCAGCTCAACCTGGAGTCCAGGTGCACCCTCCCGGATAAGCTTCCCGTCCTGCACTTCTCCGAGGTCCTGGCGTTGGCCCTGGGCGCTCAGGATTATGACGGCTGGTTTGCGCGCCACCTGATCGACCCCCGGCCCCTGCTCAAGGCCAATGGGCTCATTTCCTAATTTCCCCGGATTTCACTTGGGATCAAGGCAGACCGCAGGGCCTGCCTTTTTTTGGCTTTTACCCTGGAAATGCAAATCCCCCTAAATCCCCCTTTTTCCAAGGGGGACTTTGAACCCCCCTTTGACAAAGGGGGGCAGGGGGGATTTCTCATCGGGGCGGGTGAGGCAGCAGTTTTTCAAGCATGGTTAATCTGCTGGACCGGCCATCCTTGCCGCTAAAGAAGATTGCCAGAGTTGCCCGTTAAGACCGCGGTGCATTTATGCTGCTGGCGCCAAACGCAAGCAATTGTCCGTTCCCGTTGGCATTAGTCTCTCCAAGCAGATGGTGGAGAAAATCGAAACCCCACAGGGACGAAGGATCTGTCCCCAACGCCTGGCCATTGCTGAGCCCGTTTTCGCCAACATTCGGGATAACAAGCGACTGGACCGATTCACTTTAAGGACGAAGATCAAGGTGAATATCCAATGGCTGCTGTATTGCCTCATTCACAATATAGAGAAGATCCTAAACTATGGGCTGGCATATGCATAAATCGGGGTGAGGGCGAGAGCCTGAGAAGCCGCCGGTCATAGGAAAAGACAAGAATTACCAAGACCCCAAGGCGCCTTAGCCCAGCATTCCTAAAAAGCAGATCACCATGAGCTCATAGAGGTTTTTTCGACAGCTTCGCTAGATCTCCGCACTACACCCCTCGGATTTTGGCGTGCTGATATGCTCATCGTAGATGGTTCCCCTTGCTATTGACATATTTCATAATTATCTTGACAACACCACCCGGTTTGCTCTAAGAAATATGCTATTCGTAGATGGGAACCGCTGGACCGCAAGGATTGGCGGCGGGGTAAAGGCAAGGCAGGGCGCCAGGATAAAACAGAGCCACTGCCACCAGCAACCATTCAAGCACGCTAAGTGCAGCAGCTATCTGCCCAGCATCTTTTCACAAGGAGGATAAAATGAAAGGTAATCTCATTTTCAAGCTAGGGGCACTCTCCACCATCTTGAGCTTTCTGTTGGTGGCCCCCGTCCTGGGTCAGACGGATGAGGAACTGGGGAAACAGCTCAAGGAATATAAAGCGCAGACTTACGAGCAATTGAAATTTGCCCCCGATAAACAAAAGTCGCTTTTAGCGGTAGAAGACAAGTATTCGACAATGCGCGGAGAAATCGTCGATAACTCGAAGAAGGCTTGGGATGAGTTGCAGGCCGCGGTAGCCGCGCCCAAGCCTGACGAGGCGAAGGTCAAGGAGCTGGTAAGCGCCTACCTGGCCTCTCAGGCTAAGTTGTATTCTTCTTTCAGGAGTGAGATGGACGAGGAATTGGCCCAAATGAGTCCTATCCAGCAAGGCCAGTATCTGGTTGCCATGGAGCGCTGGCGCCAGAAATGTATGCCAAAAGTATGTGTGCCAACTAGTAAATAGTTAGGAACTCTATCCAAGGACCAGAAGGACTCAATTAATTAACCTTCGGAGACGCCTGTCTGCCGAGATCGAGGCAGTGAGAGGAAGCCATGGCTCGAAATCTCAAAGGTATTGAAGCTAAGAGTGAGGTCCTCCGTGAAATTCTGGAGGAAATCCGACAGGAAAAGAAGAAACGGGTAGCATTCCCGTTCTGGGGCAACTGGCGCAACTGGCGCAACTGGCACAACTGGCACAACTGGATGAACTGGTGGACCTGAGATTAGGACCTATTGCAAAACCTGTCTTGGGCTGTAAATGCGTTCTCAGCCACTAAAAGGTTAAGATGCGGATATTGGAAGCGCCCCTTTGCTAAAGGGGGGTTTAAGGGGATTGTCTAGCGATTATCTAATCCCCCTATAACTCCCTTTAGCAAAGGGGATAATTATTTATATGATTAAACTTCCCTGGATGATTCAAGTTGACGTCGAAATTCGGTTTTGAAATAATTTCTAATCATTCAGTATTTTGATCACGCAAATCAGCTGGCATTAGACTTTCCAAAACTGTAGAATACGTCCAGTGCCTCACATTCCTTTTCATCCCCATGGTGGAAACTCTCTCTCTCATACAACCATACGGTCCCGAATGTGAAAAACAGCTACCGGTGGTGCCCCAGATCCAGGTAACCCGGAACTGCAACCTGGCGTGTGAGTATTGCTTCCAGGAGCATTCCGGCGGTATTATCGGCCTCTCCACCGTTGAGACGATTCTGCGCCGCGTCATCGCCCATAATCTAAGCGTTGATCCTCTCACCAAGGTAATGCAGATCTACTGGCACGGCGGCGAGCCCCTGCTGGCAGGCCTCGATTTTTTCCGCGCCATCATCCGCCTGGAGGCTCAGTATCCCGAGCTTTCTTTTGAAAACCGGATTCAGACCAACGGGACCCTCATGAGCGATGATATGGCGCGATTGCTCGCCGAATATCAATTTCAGGTGGGCTTCAGCCTCGATGGGCCCAAGGATATTCACGATCGTTACCGGTGTTTTCGCGGGTCGCGGTCCGGATCTTTTGATGCTGCCCGGCGCGGCATTGAATGTTACCGCGGTTGGGCCGCGGCAGACCGCGTGGCAGTGATTGCCGTGGTTACCCGGGCGGGCATCGACCGCGCCTTCGACCTGTTTGAATTCTTCAAGGAATTGAGAGCAGAGGTGCAACTAGATATTTATGATATGCGCTGGCTGGACCTGATCTCGGGGGCAGGCAAGGTTTCAGGGTTGTCAGACCTCGCCCCTCTGCCGGAAGAAGTGGGACGCTTTCTAATAGAATTGTTTGATCTCTGGTTTTGGGATCAGGAGAGGCAGGTGGATTTCAAAGAGTTGCGGCAAGAAGTCAAGATGGTCCTGCAGCCGGAAATCGATCTGGGCGACCCATTCCATAAGAAACGGTGCGATTTCCGGCGCCTTATTTTCGCCCCCGATGGCAGGGTGTTCAGCTGTGACCAGTGGGTGAATGATGAGAAAACTGCGCTGGGAGATATTCACCAGGATTCCCTGGCGACCATTTTGGCGAACAAGGCCGTCTTGTGGGAAAAGATCAAGCTGCGGATCCGGCGGTCCGGGAAACAAATGGCCTGTGGAGGCTGTGAATGGGGCCGGCAGTGTGGCGGCGGGTGTTTAACCTGCATGAAATATAACGCTCTGCTGTTGCGCGCCCGGTTAGAGGGACTGCCTGACAGCCGCTGGGCCGATGCCGTCCTCCCCCCTATCTGGGATGACGTCTGCGGGGAGACTTACTTCTGTAAAGGGCTGAGAGCTTTCCGGAACCACCTGCGGGAAGCCGTCCGGCGGGAGCTCCCCAATGCCGGTTGATGCCAACGACGCCTTCACCCTAATCCTGGAGCCGGTAAAGCGCTGCAATCTAAAGTGCCTATATTGCTATTCGGACGGTTCCGGGGCTGCGGTCATGAGCCGGCAGACGTTGCGGACGACCTTGGAAAAAACTGCCCGCTATGCCGAATGGTATGGTTTCAGGGAAATTAATATCCTCTGGCACGGGGGAGAACCCCTCCTGGCGGGCCTGGGGTTCTTCAAGGCCGCGCTGCAAATTCTGGAAGGGCTTTCCTCGGACCTGAAATTCCATCATTACCTCCAGACCAACGGCCTGCTCCTCGATCATGACTTTTGTGCCTTATTCCAGGACCACGCCTTCCAGATTGGTATTAGCCTTGACGGCCCCCAAGTCCTGCACGACTCGATGCGAATCGGCGCAGAGGGGCAGGGCAGTCACAAGGCGATTTTGGGGAAAGTTCGCCTTCTTAAAGAACAGGGAGTTTCAGCGGGGTTTAATGCTGTCGTTACCCGGCGGAGCCTGGGCCAGGAGAAGGCAATCTATCAATTCTTTCAGGGCCTAGGGAGCGGTTTCCGCGTTAACCCGGTGATTCCCAAGCTCAATCCGGAGACCTCTGAGCCATATTTGCTTCAGCCAGGGGAATATGGCTCGTTTCTTTGCCGCTTATTCGACGAATGGGCCAGTACGGAACGCCAGCGCGTCACGGTTTCGCCGCTGGACCTGTACCTGGAGGCAATTGTGGGCGGTGCGCCTTACGAATGCCAGCAGCAAAAAACCTGTGCCGGGTCGCATTTGGGAGTGAAGCCTTCTGGGGATGCGGTGCTGTGCAGCCGTTTTGAGACCCACCTCTTAGGTAATATCCACGACAGTGAAATTCAGGAATTGCTAGCTTCACCTTTTTGTGAAGATCTTCGGCGGCGAGCAGAGGCGCTTTCAGGATGCCACAACTGCAGGCACTGGTCAATCTGCCACGGCGGCTGCCCCCTCAACGCCCTGGTGTTTTGTCATGACCATATGGCCAAGGATCCTTTCTGCCAAGATTATCAGCTGATATTTACAAAAATCCATCGAGCCCTGGCCAACCTTAAAAGAAAGTCCCACACCTACCCAGAGCCATGAGATCCTGGATTACTGGCACCATCTCAAGCTATCGCTGGCCTTTGGCGTTGCTAATTATCCTGCAGCTCGCCTGCGGGTTGCTCGTCGCGCTGCAGCCGCGTTACTATCAACAGCTGGTAAGCCTTGCCATAAATGGCCAATATGCCAATCTTTGGGCCTCTGGGCTGCCCTTGCTCAAGCAACTGGCCCTTATCTTTCTTGCCATCGCCTTGCTCCAAGGGATTAGCGGGTATACTGGCACCGCCTTTTCTTTCAACCTGCTGAAGCAGCTTCAGACCGATTTTTTCGATAAGGCCAGCCACCTGCCCTTGCCCTATTTCCAGACGCAATCTGCCGGCGAATTTTTCACCAAGTTCACCAACGATATTGGGCAAGCCCAGCGGTTTTTCGCCGATATTCTTCCAGGTGTCGGGCGTGAACTCATCACCGCGGTGGCGGTGATGGTCATCCTCTTCTATTCCTGCCCAGCCTCGCTGACCATCGCGGCCCTTGGCATCGTGGTCCTCACCGCTATGATAGTGACCGTCCTCAACCGAATTATGGGTGTTTACGCGAGGGCTCAGCGGGACGCTTGGAGCGAAATACAGCGGGTCTTCGACGAAACCATTCAAGGGATCGACACAGTCAAGGTACTGGCTGCCGAGAGGCAGCAGGCAGCACAATTCCAGAGGTACACCACCGGACTAAAGAAGCTTTCTGTACGAGCCGGGGTGGTGCTCTCGGTGTTTTCCCCTGGGATTGAGCTTCTTACCCAACTGGGCGGCTTAGGGTTGGTGGTCATGGCCTATTACCTGATCGCCAATGGGAAGATGCGACTCGAGCCTTTTTTGCTTTTTTTCTTTTATGCCACCCTATTGGAGATGTCGGTCACCCAACTTACCAGGTTGCTGGCCACCGTGCAGACCGAATTCACCGGGATTCGACATCTGGCTGGATTTCTAGCTGAAGCCCCTGAGGCGGAAGATAGCCACCCCACGGTAAATCTGCCAAGCCAATCCGTCGCCATCGAGTTATCCAATCTGACATTCGGTTATCCTGGAGGGCGGCGGCTCTACAACCGGGTGCACCTCCTTATTCCTGCCAATTCCGTCACCATCATTGGTGGCGAAAGTGGAAGCGGCAAATCGACTCTCATCAATTTGCTTCTACGCCTTTATGCACCCCAGGAAGGACTCATCTCCATCGGCGGCATCGACATCCGGCGGATTTCACGCACTGAGCTTCGGAGGAAAGTTGGGGTTGTCACCCAGAATCACTTTATTTTCCAGGAGACGCTGAGAGCCAACCTTCTCATGGCTCAGCCAGACGCGAGTGACCGGCAGGTTTTGCAGGCCCTTGAAGGCGCCCAGCTAAAGGACTTTTTGGCGCGTTTGCCTAAGGGCCTTGAAACAGTAATGGACCCGCGCGGCCTAGGTGCCAGCACCGGTGAGAAGCAGCGAATCTGCATTGCCAGGGTGCTGTTGAGAGAGGCGCCGATCATGATCCTGGATGAACCCTGGTCAAACCTCGACGACAGGGCCCGCAAACTTCTTGCCGAGGTCATCAACGCCTGCAAAAGTACCGCAACCATTTTAATTCTAACCCATGAGCGCCATCCGGCACTCGCCGTTGATCGGCTGTACCATCTAGATGGGACCCAAGGGGTCTTACTCCAAGAGGACCCTGCTGCAACCTAAATAAGCTTCTTAGTGATAATTTACCCTCTACCAGATAGCTGACCTGCCCCCCCAAAACTGATCCACAAGTTGTGTCAGGGTATTGGATCGAAGGTGGGCAGGGGGGATTTTTCATCGGCGCGGGTGAGGAAGCAGTTGTTCATGGACGGTTAATCTGCTGGACAGGCTATCCCCGGCCGCCCCTAAAGAAGGCGGGCAAGGTTGAAGTGAAGAGAAAGGGGCCTCCGAGGATTAAATTTCTGGTGAGAGGTTCATATTTTCTACTAGTTAGGGCCGATTCGGATTCCCATCCCAAAGTCCATCTTCATTGAACAATAGCGATTTTGGGTATCCCATTGCGTTCCATAAAGCGTCGAAGGCGGGCCGTACCGCTCGGTGGTGATCGATTTCAGTACCATATTCTTCCAACACGCATTCAGGGAGTGCCAGAACCGGTTCGGGTAGGGGAGGTTCGTCGCCCCAGTCCGAAAAGAGATAATGAGCACCAAACACACCTTCAAAGGTGAACATAATTATTAGAGGTGGCGGCACACCAACGTCCCGGAGACCAATAATATACGATGAAAACCGCACAAAAATCTGTCTTTCTAAGGGCAACGCCGAAATAATACAATACCCATCACGTTCGCGCAGAATGCCTGCCTTAGTTGCCTCAACAGAGCCGTTGCGAAATATCTGGGTGTAACCGTCGTTTTTATCTCCGCCTCTTTCATTAACGAAACCATAATAGTTAAATTTTGGTATCATTCCTGAGGTACCAAGCGGCCTGAAGGCATCGTTTTTTGCATAGGCTTGTTCTATGTCAAGATGCACCATGCCTGAGAAGGCCGATAGTGGCACAATATGAAGGAAGAGTCGCCCGCCCCCCTGAAGAGGACGTTGATATCGCCCTTCGGTAACCAATCGTACCCTTTCATCCCTGAAAAGACGTGCTTGCTCCAAAGCTGATGCAGACTGATTAAACAAGGCGCGTAACTCCTGTATGCTAGGCTCATGTACACCGGCAGAATGGCGAATGTAAAAGCGATTTGTCCCTTGTGCTGTGACGCGGTGGGGCGGATTCCAGCTTCGGGGAACACGTACAAGCAAGACTTTTTTCCCCGTAGCTAAAGGAATTGGCCTAATTCTAATTCCGGAGATAGGCGGTTCCAAGCCATTTCTCGTAATCAGTTCAATTCGCAGCATTTCAGCGTCCGCATCTAAGTCTAGCCCAAGCAGCTCCTTGGCAATCCCTTTGGTTTCTTTAACTCCTATCACCAGATGCCCGCCATGTGAATTTGCAAGTGCAGAGATATCCTTAAGTAGTTCTCGTTTTTCCGAGTCGGACTTTCCATACCCAGTAAGTTTGAAGTCAAGACGTAAACCCTCAGATACCTGAGCCTCTACAAGTTCCTGTAGGTCTTGTTCCGTGATAGAATCGAAATCCGATCGTTCAATTGTCATGACCAACCTCAACGATAGAATAAGTTTTCAACATCCTCATCCCAGGTCTGCGGCCAGGCGCGGCGTTAGGTGGTCGAAGTCGCCGTTGGACATGATCAGCACCAGGTCGCCGGGCTTGAGCAGGTCCAGCAGCCCCTTGAGGAGTTGGTCGGTGTCCGGAAAATAGAAGGCGGTCTGGCTCCGGCGCCTTAGGTCGGATACCAGTTGCCGGGAGGAAAACTGCTCCTCCGGCTCCACCTTCCACAGGTCCGGCGGTTCCCGCACCAGGACCAGGTCCGCGTCTTTAAAGGCCGCGGCGTAGGGCTCCTGAAAGACGCGGCGCCGGGAGGTGTTGGTGCGGGGCTCGAAGACCGCCAGCAGGCGGCG
>Ga0116108_1001675_pt1 | contig 11263 bp, 10 predicted proteins | sample June2015DPH_6_15_FD_88970 | JGI IMG/M metagenome (GOLD analysis project Ga0116108, IMG submission 88970) | Peatland microbial communities from SPRUCE experiment site at the Marcell Experimental Forest, Minnesota, USA - June2015DPH_6_150 | ecosystem: Environmental > Terrestrial > Soil > Wetlands... | reverse complement strand
GCCAGCTGCAGGATGGCCCGGCACTCCAGCGCGGACAGCAGCGGAGCGCACATAGCCCGATCCCGGTGCGCTCACGGTCGCCGTCGGCGACACGGGATGGCTGGCAAATGGGCGTATAACGCCAATTATGCGGCCTGTGCTTCGGCTGTGACGCGGTTCAATCCGGGACGCAGAATGCTTTGTTCTGGAGGCTGTAGTGGCTAACGGTAGTTTGGGTTCTGGAGGCTGTAGTGGCACGCGGGGAGCCGTGACCGCCAGCAGCGTCGGCGCCCCAAGAGCAGGCACACGGACGGCTCCGGCTACGCCGACGTCTACCTGCACGGCCCCTGTACGGGCAGGTAGACGTCGGCGTAGCCGGAGCCGTGTCGTGCTCGGCGACCGCAAGCGGATGCGGAACGTGCCCGAATCCGGGTGGCGGAGTCGCTAGATGCCGGAGCAGCCCCCTCCTGACTGCTCCGGCATCTGCTGGTACATGTACTGCGTGATCTTCCAGTTGGCCCCCGTGCGTTCCAGAACGAACAGTTGCCGGAGACGCGCTGGTTGCGTCTCGCCGGTAGCGCGGATCGTGATCGTCCCCTGGCTTGTTGCCCTGACTGCCGCGAGGTCGCCTTTGACGGTGATGTCGTCGAATCGGAACGTAAGGTCCAGGCGCATGTCTCGAAAGCGGCGTCGTATGTGGCCGTAAGCTGCTGACTCCCTACGACGGTTTCGAGCTCGGGCTGCATGACGGTGGCGTTGCAGGTGTACTGGCTGACGACGCCGACCACATCGGCCGCCGCCAGCCGGTCGCCATAGGCCTCGATCACCGCACGCACGGCAGCTGCGTCGTCACTGATGGCGCTGGCGGCCCAGCTCGCCACCCGGCTTCGGCGCCCTCCAGGTCGGAGCCGATCATGCCATCACCTCGGCGAGCACCTGCTGGGTGGTGAGCTCGTGCCCGTGGGAGCTGCGCGCGTGCTCGCGGATGGCGGCGACAAGCTGGCCGAACTGGTCGTCGCTAGCGACCCGGAACTCAACCCCGCAGGGGCAGCGGCCGACGTGCCCGGCTAGTGCACGTCCGGTGAAAGCGAGGTCAAGCGCGACGCACGGCTCGTCCCCCTCCACCCAGGCGTCGTGACCGGCCGACACCACGTGCGCGTCACCCGGGCCGAAGTCGTATTCGCGGCCGTCGTCCATGCGGGCGTGGAGCCGGCCGGAGATGATGTAGCCGGTGTGGGCCGCCTGGCAGGCTTCCGTGCCGACGACCGGCTTGACGTCGGTCGACCACTTCCAACCGGGCTGATACACAGTGCGGGCGATCGTGACGCCGGGCAGGTTGACCACGTTGAGCGAGGCGTGTTCGAACGCGTGCCGCTCATCGGGCGTCTCGATGTTCTTGACTGCCACGATTAGTTTCGTAGCTTCGAGCATCCGGTGTTGCCTTCCCTTGGCCTGGCTTGCCAGGCCAGCATGCAAGCCGGCCGCCTGCCGTCACATCGGGAACAACACGTAGATGCCAGCCGGGACTACGTAGTGGCCGAGGGAGGAAACGCCCGCCGAGAGTCGCGGGCTGCGGCCCGTGATGCGGCCGCCACCAGGCCGGTCCGGGAGCGAGCGCCGGTCTTGCGCAGCAGGCTCTCGACGTGCTTCTCCACGGTCCGTGGCGACAGATGCAGCCGCGCTGCGATCTGCTTGTTGGCCAGCCCGCCGGCGACCAGGCGCAGCACGTCCGCCTCCCTGGCGGTGATTCCCGCCGCCACCCAGGGATTGGGCTGCGACTCGTTGAGCAGTTCGCGGCAGCGCTCGGCCAGGCGGGGCAGGCCCCGGCCATCAAATCCTGCCTCGGCCTCGGCCAGCCAGCGAAGCGGGTCGCCCCATCCGTCGGCGAGAGCAGCGGGGGCGGCGCAGAACCTCGCCAGCTCACCCCAGGCCTCGCAGCTCGTGAAGCCAACGTCGCAGCCCGCCGCCAGTTCGTTGGCCCGCTGCCGCTGCCCGGCTCGCCCGGCCAGAACCGCCTCGGCATAACCGATAAGGCTCCGGTTGTGGCGGATGGCGCCGACGCCCAGCCGGCGGGCCTCCTCGATCGCCCCTGCCGCCCGGTGATCACCAAGTGAGGCCAGGAGCAGCGGCCATAGCGCCCGAAGCCCCGCGGGTTCGGCATGCGGGAGGCGGGCCAGGATCGCCATCCCCCAGGCGTAGGGTTCCACGGCCGCCGCGGCCTCGCCACCGAGCAGAACCACTGCTCCCCGGCTGGCCCAGCAGATGCCCTCGACCATCTGGTCGTCCGGAGCGGCCGCGATGGCGCGGGCGGCGTAGCGCTCTGTCTGCCCGGCGTCGGCGCGCATGCTGGTGCTGCCTGTAAGTACCGCCAGCGCCTTGGCCCGGACCTGGCCCAGGCCGAGCCGCTCGGCGAGGCCGACGGCGGCCTGCGCGTGGGCCTCACACGTGTCCAGTTCCCAGCGGCAGGTGAAGCCCGCGGCGAGCTGGAGATCCAGAATCGCCACGGTACTCAGCGCGCCCATCTGCTCGGCAGCGCGCCGCGCCTCGGACAACCGCTCCACTCCGGCATGATCAAGTAGGTCGATGGTGCCCAGCTCGTGCAGGGCGCGCAGCCGCCACAACGGCAGGCCGACTGCCTCCGCGGTGACCAGCGCGCTCTCGAACGCCGCGCGGGCGGCGCTGAGATCACGCAGCCGGTGGCTCCGGCCGATGAGCTCCAGCGCATGACAGCGGACATCCGGAGCACTGCCCTCGGCGGCGAGGACGTCCTCGGCGAAAAGCCGGGCCTCATCGAGGTCATCGGCGGCGAAGGCCACCTCGGCATCGATGACGCCCATGCGGGCGCGCATGCCAGCCGGTGGGGCGGTTCCGGCCAGGCGCCGGGCGGCGCCGAGGTGGTGACGGGCCATCTCCCACCGCGAGGCGCCCACCGCCGCCTGGCTGAGGCGAAGGTGAACCTCCGTCCGGAGTTCCGCCGCCTCGGTCCCGAGCCGGGTGATGAGATGGCCGCCAGCCGCCGCTGCCTCCTCAACCCGCCCGGCCAGGGCCAGCGCTTCGACCAGCAGAAGTTCCGCCTGTTCCCGCTCGGGAGTGCCTTCGAGGAGGTCAGCGGCACGCCGTAGGGTACCGATCGCAGTGGCCAGCGCCCCCCAGGCCAGCGCCTGGCCGCCGGACTCGCTCAGCAGCGTTCCGGCCCGGCGGCGGTCCCCGGCACGGTTCGCCAGCTCGACGGCCAGCTCGCGCAGGCCGCCTTCCAGGCGCGGGTGTGCGGCGTCCAGAACGGCGAGCGCCGCCGAGGCCAGGGCCCGCTGGCGGGGTGGCAGCATGGTATCGAGCACCGCTTCGCGGGTCAGCGCGTGCCGAAAGCGGAAGGCCGTGCCGTCGGCGCTCACCAGCAGTTGCTCGACAGCGAGCCCGAGCGTCTCCGCCACCAGGGCCGCAGTCTGGCCGCTCACGGCCGGGAGCAGTTCCCAGTCGAAGTGGCGGCCGAGGATGGCAGCGGCCTCGATCACCGATCGCTGCGGTTCGCTGAACCCGGCCAGGCGCTCGCGGACCGTCTCGGTGAACGACTCCGGCAGCCCGGGCGACGCCAGCAGATCTTCCACCAGCAGCGGTACTCCTTCGGCGGAGGCCTGCACCCGGCGCAGGAGTTCCGCCTCTGCTCCCGGGATGCAGGCATGGACCATGCGCGCCATGTCCTCATCGCTGAGCCGGTCAAGACCGAGGTGAAGTACGCCGGGCCGGCCCCGCTGTCGGCGGGCCACTTCCAGTGCGGCCGACGGCCGGTTGGCGCGCAGGGTAAGTACGCACAGCAACGACTCGCCATCAAGGTGCTCGCCAAGGTACTCCATCAGGGCCACGGTGTCCGGGTCCGCCCAGTGCAGGTCCTCTAGCACTATGACCAGGCCCTGCGGCGCGAGGCGCCGAAGAAGCTGGATCAACGCCTCACCGCGGATCCCAGGTGAGACCTCTCCACTCGCCGGAGCGCGGCCAGCCATCCCCGGCAGCAGCACGCTCAGAGCGGGCAGCCAGGGCTCCATCGTCGCGTCATCGGGAACGGCCCGGTCCCGGAGGAGCTGCACAAGCGCGTCCGTTAGCGGCCGGTAAGCAGCGGTCGCTGACTGCGGCACCGCCCGGCTGGTAACAACCCGGATGCCACGGCTGGCCGCCCGGCTGGCCGTCTCCAGGGCCAGCCGCGACTTGCCGATCCCCGGCTCCCCGGTGATCACTACACACCCGCCGTGCCCGGCCATAGCGGCCGTCAGCGCCGCGTCGACCGCCTCCAGCGCGGCGTCCCTGCCGATCACGACCGGGCACAATACCTGCGCCATCCGCCTAGTCTGCCAGCAATCCCTCGATATCGGAGAAAGGTCATCGGTTTCCGGAACGAGCGGCGCCAGAGTCCCCGGTTGATCAGGAGTGCTCCCGCCGGGGCGGTCTCAGACCGCCACCAGCAGCATCCGGCTTGCCAGTGCTGTCGAGGCGGCCAGGCTGTCCAGGAAGAGCCCGCGCGCGAGCGGATCATCGCGCACTGCCCACAGCAGCCGGGCGTTATTCCACGCCAGGTCCCGGGCGCTGTTAAAGCCCTGTCCGAGCTGGCTGTTCACCTGGCTGGTGACGTCCGGGTACATGCGGTGAAACACGCGAGCCCATCTCCTGCGGGAAGCGCCGCCCCGATTGCCTCCATGCGAGCTATCGCCCCGGCCACCGAGGTCACCAAGCACGTCCGGCACGTCGGGCGCGTCCGGGGTGGGCAGAGCGGCCGACATGGCAGTCACTATACGATCACCAGGCTCACAACACAGGGGATCTGAGCTGCCGACCACCCGCACTGAGTAATGACGCTGCCAACAACATGGTGCCACCGACGCACTGAGGGCAACGTGAGAGTTGTTGGGTGGTTTGCAGACACCCAATACGCCAGATCGACCGCATCTGCGCGCGCTACGAAGCAATCACCTGAGTGGCATCTCCACGCAGATCGGCGGGTCGGCGCGCGCGTTCTCTGTGGCCCGGAGACCGCGGTCACGGAGATCCGCTGGGCGCGCACGGTGGCTGGCGGTGCCTTCGGCGGTCCGCGGCCCGAGTCGGTACCCGCCCAGGGGGTCGGCCAGTGCACCTGGCCGCGGCTCGCCTTGCCCGGTGCCGCCCGGACTTGCGGGCGCGCCGCCTGAACCCGCCGGCGGTGGCGGTTTAGAACTGCGGGCCGGGGTCCTCGATCCCGCGCTCGCGCAGTTGCGTCTGGGTGGGTTCCGGTTGTATCCCAAGGATGTTCAGGAGGTCGCGGAGATCTGTGATCGTGTAGTCGGGCACGCAGTCCAGGTAGGCCTTGCTGCCCTGATCAGAATCGAGCATCACGGTCTTCAGGCCGGCTTCCCGCGCTCCGAAGATGTCACGGTGCATGTCGTTGCCGACGTAGAGCGCGTTCTCGGCCGCCACCGCCATCCGGTCGAGCGCGGACTGAAAGAGCCGCCGGTCGGGCTTGCGGTATCCATGGTCGCCGGACACGACGATCGGGTCGAAGTAGTCGAGCAGGCCGACCCGGTGCAGTTCCCCGCGTGCGTACGTGCTCTGCGCGTCGGTGACGAGCGCGAGCGGGTAGCGCCCGCGCAGGGCATCAAGCACCTCGCGGGCATGCGGGTACAGGCCGAGCCGGTGGCGCGAGATGCCGCGGCACATCTCGGCCAGGAACAGTGGCATCTGCTCCAGCTTCCCCGGGGGCAGGGCGCGGGTGAAAGCCGTCTGGTGCGCGTCGATGATGCTCCGCCAGATGCCCTCGGCGTCGAATTCGGGATGCTCCTCAGGGCTCGCGTGCTGCTGCTCGGTCATGATCTGGAAATAGAGCTCCCTGACCTGCTCCCGGCGCAGTTCTATGCCCTGGTAGGTGAGGAAGTGCGCTGCGGCGCGGAAGATCTCTTCCGCGCCGTCCTCGGTCTGGATGCTGACCAGGGTGCCGTTCACGTCGAACGCGACCGCTCGGATGTCCATGCTTGCATCTTGCCCGAGCGGGCGACGGTCGGCAGGCCCGGGATCCGGGGCGCTCAGGCGGCCTGAAGCAGCCTCTTCGCCTGTCTCACGAGCCTTCCGCCATAGTCCCGGTCGATATAGTCATTCCGGGCGATCCGCAGCAGGTTCAGCGCCATGTAGTACGGCAGGCGGGCCGTAATCGACTCGAAGGCGCGCTGGCGATCGGGGAAATGACAGCTGTATTCCCAGAGGAAATGCCCGATGAACGGTTCGGCACGGTGCCTGTCGCACGCATCGCGCATGAATGCGTGCTGGAGCTCGCCCGCGACCCGCCCGACGTCGAACATCCGGTCCCCGCGCTTCATGCGTTCCAGGTCGATTGCCGCGACGTCCATGCCGTCGCCGAACAGGAAGTTCGCCGGAGTCGCGTCGCCGTGCAGCCAGACCTGCTGGTCCTGCCACATCTGCGGCCGGTCCCGCCAGCGGTCGCGCAAGGATGAGAGTTCGTCGAGGTCGCACCGCCCGATGCGATGGGTTTTCCTGAGCCCGCCCGTAACCGTGTTGAAGTAACGGCAGTCTGCATCGAAATCGACCTCGACCCCGTTGGCCGTCCGGTTGTGCTGGGTGGCGAGGAAGTAGGCGAGCGCCTTCAGCCGCCAGAACAGATGCGCGTCGTCCCGGTGGCAGGTCGCGCGCGCGATCGCGTGGCTGAATTCCTCGCCGGAATAGTATTCGACGGCGAGCACGCCGTTGATGTCGCGGCTGAAGCTCAGCGGGCGGATCACGTGGTGCGGCGATCCGACCAGGTGATACCGGCGCAGCGTCTCGAGGCCCTCGTACTCCTGGCGCGCCTTCCAGGCGGCCTTGTCCCGGTCGGGCGCAAATCTCGGCCCGTAGAACTTGCAGATGATCTTGATGCTGCTGAACTTCTCCTCGTAGGCGTAGACCACGTTGCTGCCGGACAACCGGAAGGCGCGGAACGCCGGCCGTGGCTCGCGCACATCCATGAGATCGCGGATGATCTTGCTGAGGAAGTCGTGCAGCGGATCATGACCCGCGACGTAACCGACATACTTCCCGTTCACCGGAAGCCGTTCCTTTCCCCGTTGCGCGGCTCCAGGCAAGCTTCCCGTTACCTGGTATTTGCCGCGCCTTAATTTATCCGGAGGCGCCCGGCTTGGCCCTGATACATAGCTGTGACATACGCAGGCCCAGCTCCCGGGGCATGACCGTGGCTTGACGTTATCGAACCTATGTTCAATAACTGCCGGAATGGGGAGGGCGCCTGCGGAGATCAGGCGGATGCCGGCGGGTCAGCCCGGGCCATCTGTGACCATCAGGGTGCCTGAACACGGAGCGTAACCAGACAGGTTCCCATCCCAGCAACCGATCGAGGTGATACACGGGTCACGGTCATTGCGTTGTCCCATTACTGACTGTTACTTGCTGCCTGTGCGCAGGCGATATGCGCGTAAGGGGTCGCGGGCGGTGCGGCGGAGCGCAGCGGCGATGCTGGCGTAGCCGGCCAGGCGCAGGATGCTGATGACCAGGTTCCTGATGGCGGCCATGACGTGCGGCCCGGTGCCGGTCCGGGCGGCGGGGAGATCCTCGCCGAAGGTGACGTCGCGGACCAGTGCAGCTGGTTCTCGATTTTCCAGTGGGCCCGGATCCATTCGGCGAGCTGATCGGCCCGTGCCCGGGCTGCGGGCAGCGAGGTGATCGCGTAGCTGGTCTCGGTGCGCCATTTCCGGCCGCTGAGGCGGCGGGTCCGGCGGGTGACCTGGATCGCCTGGGCGGCGTGCGGGAAATGCAGGCCAGGGGGTGACCGTGACCACCTTGACGACGCGCTTCTCGGCGCGGCCGTGGCCGCGGCCTTCGCCGGGTGCCCGGGCGGGACGTCTTTCCAGGGCAGGGACCGCAGCTGGCGGAGCAGGCCGGGCTGGTTGCCCTTGACCGTGACCAGGTAGTGCGCGCCACGGCCGTGCAGGTACGCGGCGTGCTCCCGCGATCTGGGCGCAGACCGCCCCGGGGCCGTGGCCCAGGCACGCCAGCAGATGCGGTGCCGCATCCTGGCTGGTCCGGGCGCCGCGCAGGGTCTTGCCGACGCAAAGGCCCTGCGCAGGTAACGGCCCTTCCAAAGGCGCGGCCAGCCGGGAATCCACGCCGTTATCCCCACATTGCGCACAGATTCGCCGCGCCTTTGCACAAGTCATCCACAGGTTTGCGCACAGGCAAGCCCTGGCTGGCCGAGGCGCCAGCCGGGAGATCGCCCGCGCCGCTGCCAGGCACCCGAACCGCGGGACGCACGGTTCATGCCGGCGATGAGTCCGCTGCTGCCGCCACCGGGCAGGGAAGGGGCCGGGCCGGCCGGGGTCGCCCGGCTCCCCCGCGACCCCGATGATCCGGGCCACCGCCGGCATCGCCGCCGCCGGCATCGCCGCCTCCGGCGACCGGCAGGGACCCGGCGCCGGCACCACACTGGCCCGGCGCTGAACGGAGCGGCGCCCGGCCGCGGTCACGCGGCTGCGCACGGCCGCCGATGCCGGCAAACCGCGCAACACTGGCGCCGCTCGCCGGGACCGGGCCCATGTCGCCGGGCGAGCCTGCCTGAACGCGGCGCGCGCGCCGGCCTGGCTCGCCGGTGCGATTACCCGTCCCGCCGCCAGGGAGGTGAAACCATGGCCTGAAGGGTTTGCCAGAACACCGGAGTGTCCTCTTTGCTGGCTGCCCCGCGCGGAGCGGCCGGCAGAACGCTAGCCGGGGCTTCTCGGCCCGCGTGCTGTGCCTGCAAGCGCTCCGGCGACCGGCTTTCCTGCACCGGGTGACCTGCCGACGACGGATAAAGCCTCGGAGTCATCAGGGATTCCTTCAGTTCGGGGGCCGCCGAGAAGGTTTGCTGGCCGTGGCGGCGGTTTCCCCGTCGTGTCCTGGGTGGCAATAGTGTTGCGGATGTTTGCTGTTTCCTGCCGGATATCAACCGTGACACGCCGGTCCTCTGCCCGGCATCTGACCCGGGAGCGCTGATCGCTTCTTCAGGCTATGAGGCTAGGGGCGGTGTATGCCCGGCGGGTTCGGCCTGGTAGCCGCGTCTCACCTCCTCCCGTGTGATCTTGATCTCGTCTGGGGCTGCCAGCCCTCGGGATGCGCTGCGTCCCACGCCGCCAGCCACTCGCGGCCCTTCTCGGTCAGTGCCTTACACAGGAGCCGGTGAATGCCCCCGGCCATGGGCCGGGCTGCCCTGTAGATGCGGCGGACTGCGGCGCGGGCCTGCGCCTCGTCATGACATGAGGAAGCTGGTGATCAGGGGCGTGAGCAGGCTCGGGCGGGTCACCAGCTCGACGTGGCCGCCGTGGTAGACGTGCAGCGTCGCGTGCGGGATGCCCGCGGCCAGGATGCGGCCGTTGGCCACCGGGATGATCGGGTCCTCGTCGCCGGTGAGCACCAGGGTGCGCTGGCGGATGAGCGGCAGTAGCGGCAGCGTGGTGAACCCCAGCGCGGCAGTGTGCTGGTACAGGTAACCCACGTGTTAGACGCCATTCACGGTGGGCGCGGGTCGGGCAGGCGCGTCGTTGACGGTGAGCGTGGTGGTTTCCCGGGATTCGGGTTGCGGGTGGCTGGTGCTCGACGACACCTTGAGCGTGTCGGATTCGGGTCGGCCCTCCCCGTGACCTTTTGCTGAAGCTCGGGGAGGGCCGTGATGGTGCATGGGAGCACCGATGCTCACGGTAGGCAACAACACGGCTGGCGTCGAGGAGCTGCTCGGTAACGGCCTGCTTCGGTGTCCGTGCTGCGGTGGCCGGCTGGGCGGGTGGGGCCATGCGGCCCGGCGGCGGGTTTTCACGGCGGGGCGGGTCCCGGTGGCGGTGCGTCCGCGGCGGGCGCGGTGCGGTTCGTGCGGTGTGACGCATGTGCTGCTTCCGTCGTGGCTGCTGTCGCGGCGGTGCGACGGGACGGCGGTGATCGGGGACATGCTGGCGCGGGCGGCGCGGGGTCAGGGGTTCCGGGGGATCGCGGCGGCGAGCGGGGTTCCGGAGGACACGGTCCGGGCCGGCTGCGCCGGTTCCGTTCCTCGGCGGGCCGGGTGCGGGGGTTCTTCACCCGGCTGGCCGGGTTCCTGTCGCCGGATCCGGTGCCGCTGGACCCGGCGGGGAGCGTCCTGGCCGATGCCGTGGTGGCGGTCGCCGCGGCGGCGGCCGCGGCCCGCGGCCGGTGGCCGGCGCTCACGGTGACGGGATGGGAGCTGGCCGCGGCGGTCACGGCCGGGTCGCTTCTGTCGCCGTCCGTCTCCTTCGCCCGCGTTCGCGGGGACGCGGTCCCGTCTGCCCTGGGCTGACGGTTCAACGCGAGTTCCCCCCTGCCCCGGGACGGTGCCTGGCTGTCACTCTCGGCGAGCCCGCGAGGGCGGGCGCGAGAGAAGGGACAGGCGTGACGACTTTGGACGAGGCGGATAAGAAGGCGAGGCTGGAGCGGGCCCGGGAGATGGGCCTGTTCCGGTACTCGCTGATGCAGGAGCTCGCCGAGGCGGGGCTGACCCCGGCGGAGCGGGGAAGGCGGGCCAGGGGGCTGGCCGGCCGTGTTCATGACGGGCCGGGCGGGCAGCCGGTGACGGTGTCAGTCCAGACGCTGGGCCGGTGGCGGCGGCTTTACGAGTCCGGCGGGTTCGACGCGCTCGTGCCGTCACCACGGCAGTGCCAGCCGCGGACGCCGGCGGAGGTGCTGGCCGTGGCCGAGGCGCTGAAGCGGGAGAAGCCGGAGCGGACAGCCGCCCAGGTCCGGCGGATCCTGGGCCTGACAGCGGGCTGGGCCCCGTCGGACCGGACGCTGCAGCGCCTGTTCGAGCGGCTCGAGCTGAACGCGCCTGCCCGGGAGCAGGAGGATCAGCGGGCGTTCGGCCGGTTCGAGTGCACCCGGCCGAACGAGATGTGGACCGGCGACACCCTCCACGGCCCGGTGATCGGCGGGAGCAAGAGCTACCTGTTCGCGTTCCTCGACGACCACTCCCGCGCGGTCATGGGCGCCCGCTGGGCTTACCACGACGATGTGGTCCGGATGGCGGCGGCGTTCCGCCCCGCCCTCCAGCGGCGCGGTGTCCCGAAGGCGATCTACCTGGACAACGGCTCGGCATTCGTCGACGCGTGGCTGCTGCGCGGCTGCGCCGTCCTCGGCATAAGGCTGATCCACTCCCGGCCGGGAAAACCAGAGGGAAGAGGGAAGATCGAGCGCCTTTTCCGCACAGTGCGGGATCAGTTCCTGGTCGAGATCGGCGACGGCGCCGGGATCGCGGACCTGGCGGAGATGAACCGGCTGTTCCAGGCCT
>Ga0116108_1001672_pt1 | contig 11271 bp, 9 predicted proteins | sample June2015DPH_6_15_FD_88970 | JGI IMG/M metagenome (GOLD analysis project Ga0116108, IMG submission 88970) | Peatland microbial communities from SPRUCE experiment site at the Marcell Experimental Forest, Minnesota, USA - June2015DPH_6_150 | ecosystem: Environmental > Terrestrial > Soil > Wetlands >... | reverse complement strand
CGCAAACTGAACAGGCTTCAATGCATGGCGATCAGTTCCCGCACATCCACCGCTTCCATTCCTGCCGCGCGAATGGCTTGCAAGCCGAGGTCAGTGTCTTCGTAGGCACGGCAAAATTTCGGTTCCACGCCTATCCGGCGCGCGGCTTCCAGAAAAATGTCCGGCGCCGGCTTTTGGTTCTTCACCATTTCGTTCGTCACAATGGCATCGAAAAGATGCCGGATTTTCAGATGGTCGAGCACCATGCCGATGATTTTTTGTGAGCCGCCGGACGCGACGGCCATCGGAATTTTACCGTGATTTGCCCGGGCGATTTCCACGACGGCATGGATGGGTTCAATCTGCGCCATCATCGGCAGATACGCCTCCTCTTTTTCGTGCGCGACGGCGATGTGGTCGAGCGAACGGCCCTGTTCTTTGGCAAGCGATCTTAAAATGTCGCGCGACGGCATGCCGCCAGAGGCGTAAAAACGATCTTTGGGAAAATGAAGATGGTACCGCTGCGTGACAATCTGCCACGCGCGCCAATGCAGCGGCATGGTGTCGGCCAGTGTGCCGTCACAATCGAAAATCAGACCTTTGATTGTTTTCATTTTGTGTCGCGCGAAGAACGCGAAGGAAATGAAGCAATTACTTTTTCTCTTCGCGACCTTCGCGCGAAATCAAATTTTCAACCCCCTCAATTTTTCCTCCAAATCATGCGCCATGAGCGGTTCGAGCAACGGGTCGAGTTCGCCTTCAATGAAATTCGCCAGATTGTAAAGCGTCAGCTCAATACGATGGTCGGAAACACGGTTTTGTGGGAAATTGTAGGTGCGGATTTTTTCACTGCGTTCACCGGTGCCGACCTGGTCCTTTCGTTGCGCGGCGTATTTCGCGTTTTCCTCGGCGACTTTTCTTTCGAATAAACGCGAGCGGAGGACTTTTAGCGCTTTCACCTTGTTTTTCTGCTGCGAACGTTCATCAGCGCACCGCACAATCAAACCAGTGGGCTTGTGGATGATTTGCACGGCGGAATCCGTTGTGTTGACGCCCTGGCCGCCTTTGCCGGAAGCGCGGCAGACGTTGATCTCAATTTCGTCGGGCTTGATTTCCACATCCACTTCCCCGGCTTCGGGCAGCACGGCGACGGTCGCGGTGCTGGTGTGAATCCGGCCTTGTGCCTCGGTCGCAGGCACGCGCTGGACGCGATGCACGCCGCTTTCGTATTTGAGCCGTTTGAAAACGTCCGTGCCGGTGACTAAAAAAATGATTTCCTTGAAACCACCAAGGTCGGACGGATTGGAATCCATCGTTTCAACCTTCCAGCCGCGCGCCTCGGCGTAGCGGCAATACATCCGGTAAAGATCGGCGGCGAACAGCGCGGATTCCGAACCGCCGGCGCCGGCGCGGATTTCAATGATGGTGTTGCGCGAATCGGTCGGGTTCGATGGCAGCAAACCGCGTTGTAATTCCAGCGAAAGTTTTTTCCCGGTCGTTTCGAGCCGGGAAATTTCCTCCTTCGCCATCCGTCCCATTTCCGAATCGGGCGCTTCGGCTTTAAGCAGCGTGCGATTTTCTTCGAGATCGCCCAGCGTTTTCGTGTAAGCCGCGCCAATGGCGACGAGTTCCTTCAGGCGCGCATATTCGCGCGAGAGTTCCTGCGCGCGTTGCGGGTTGTCGAAGACCTTCGGGTCGCTCAACGCGGCTTCGAGTTCAGCGTAACGCTTGCGGAATTTTTCAATGTGCGGACGGAAATCCATTTTTCAATTTCGGGTTCCAAACATTTGCCATTTGCAAAAAAAGATCACCCGCAATCCCAAAACGGGACGGCGGGCGTAGTTTTGCGAAAAGCTACTTCTTTTTCTTGCGGGTTGCGGCGGCGGCTTGGGCGGCCTTGGTTTTCACCAGGCGTTGCTGGAATTTATCCACGCGCCCGGCGGTGTCCACGAACTTTTGCTGGCCGGTGTAGAACGGGTGGCACATGTTGCAGATGCCGACGATAATCACAGGCTTGGTGGAGCGGGTTTTGATCACGTTGCCGCAGGCACAACGGATTTCCGCATCCACATATTTCGGATGAATGTCCGTCTTCATAAAAGGGAGCGCAAAAGCTACCACGAGAGCGCCGGATGACAAGAGGGATTTTTACACGTCACTGATCCACTTGCGATCTTCCCAAACGGCTTTGATGGACGTCAGATTGCGTGAATCGAGAATATTCTTCGCGGCGGAAAGCAATTTGCCCTTTTTCAAATTGTTGAAGGCGTTACTGGCGTTGATGGCGGCAAATTGGAGAACGCTAGGGTCGCGATAGCAGTCAATCATGCAACGCGTGCAACCGTCACGGATGAGTTTCGACGGGTCGAACTCGTAAATGTTGCACATCGGCTTTTCCCAAAAATGGCAGCGGTAAAGATCGAGATTCCAGTCGAGGTAAAAATATTTGTGACCGGCCAGGCAGCCAAATTTTTCACGTTCGCCACGCAAATGCCGCTGCATTTCATTCAGAGACTCCATTGGATTGATGACAGGAAAACCACTACGCCGTTTTATCCGTTTGATTTTCTCGAACAGCTCGATTAACTCGTCTTTTGTGTAACTCACCAGGCTGCTGTTGCTGAAACTCAAGTAGCTGCTGGCCAGCGAAGTCAGCGGATAACTGAACGTGCAGCTCTTGAAACCGAGTGTTTCGAGAAACGCGGGCAGTTTGTCGTAATCATCAATCAACCGGCTCGCCGTAACACTGGCGGTGGTCTGAATGCCGACCGAGTGGAAGAATTCATTGGCGCGTTTGATTTTTTTGCACACATCCGGCAGGCCGCGGTTTTTCTCATGCTTGACGGCGTTGTGCGCATCAACGGACATGATGACGCTGCTGAGGCCGTCGCTGGCGAAGCCGCGCATGTTCTCTTCGGTCCACAAACCTCCGTTCGTGCAGATCATCGGGTGAATGCCGCGCTCCGCCGCGTAGCGCGTCATCGCCCGCAAATCGCGATGCACCATCGGTTCGCCGCCGACGAAAAGCAGATAACCAATGTGGTTCTTGAAACAAATATCAATCACGTCACGCGCTTCCTGAAGCGTCACGCTGCGTCCTGCCTTCGGACTGGATTTCGAACGCGCAAAGCCGCAGAAATCGCAGTCCGCATTGCAAATGTTCGTTATGGCAAATTGCAGGTACCCCGGCCCGCCATGATCGAGCACTTCACCGATGAGTTTGAGCGTACTTTTCTTGAGGCGCACGACTGGTTTGGAAAAGGTCGGCAATACCGCAGCCGTCAGAGCGGCTTTGGCAATACGTGGACTTGTCGTAATGGGCGCATTACTCATGGCAAACCCCAGTATTGTGTCCCCTGGAGGTGTTGCGGGCAAACTCTCTTTCGTTCGTAAAAGCCGTTTGTTGATGATTTTGACTTTGCGTGAAACATGCGGAAAGCTTAGTATTATCGCGCCTGGCATTGTTGTATTTGTCCGATGGTGTAATGGTAACACAGCGCCCTTTGGAGGCGTTATTCATGGTTCGAATCCATGTCGGACAGCCAGTTTTTGTGCGGCGAACTACTTTTCAGGTTCGGCTTCACAAGGGTTGTTGACGCACAAGTCCATCAGAGAACCGTTTTTTCCGTTGGCGACAGAATTGCGCTTCAACCAAACCGCCAAAATTCCGATGTCGGCGGGTGATACACCGGAAATGCGGGCGGCTTGGCCGATGGTTGCGGGCCGAATTTTAGTGAGCTTTTGGTAGGCTTCAGGGCGAAGACTTGGCACTGTGGAATAATCGAACGTGTCGGGAATAATCTTGTCTTCTAAGCTTTTGAATTTTTTGACCTCAATTCCCTGACGTTCAATATATCCGGCATATTTGATTGCAATTTCGACTTGGTGAATTATTTCACCGGACAAAGTTTCATTTCTGCTAGGTAAATCCCCGTAAGATACCTTGGGCCGACTTAATAACTTTGCCAAAGTCTCTGAACCAGAACGTGTTGTATACATTCGATTGAGTTCACTGGCAATAGCTTGCTGCTTGACGTGGAATTTTTTGTAATTACGATCCGGTAAAAGGCCAATCTCATGACCGACCTCGGAGAGACGCAGGTCGGCGTTATCCTGACGGAGCAGCAGACGAAACTCCGCACGAGAAGTGAACATCCGGTAAGGCTCGGTTGTTCCCTTTGTGACCAAGTCATCAATCAAAACACCGATGTATGCCTGATCACGCCGCAAGATGACTGGATTAAACCCTTTGACTCGTCTCGCCGCATTAATTCCAGATATAAGTCCTTGAGCACCAGCCTCTTCGTATCCAGAAGTGCCATTAATCTGCCCGGCTAGGAATAAGTTGTGGCAAACTTTTGTTTCCAACGTCGGCAGCAATTGCGTTGGATAAACGAGATCGTACTCTACAGCATAGGCCGGACGAATGATTTCGGCATTCTCGCACCCTATGATTGTCCGAACCAACTCAACCTGCACTTCAAAAGGAAGGCTGGTTGAAAAGCCGTTCACATATATTTCCTCGGTTTTGATTCCTTCAGGTTCCAAGAAAATCTGATGCCGCTCTTTGTTGCTGAACCGCACTATTTTATCTTCTATTGATGGGCAGTATCTCGGCCCAACACCTTCAATGACACCAGAATACAACGGCGATTTGTGAAGGTTTTTCCGAATCAATTTAGCCGTTTCCTGGGTCGTGTAGGTGATGTGGCAGGGCATTTGACCGTTAAGTTTGTCGAGAATTGATCCCGGTGGATATTTCCCCTCCGACAAGCTATTCATCGGTGGTCTTAAGCGATTTTGTTCCATGTGGAACAAATCATCCTTCCAGTAAGTAAAGTATGGGACCGGTTCATCACCAAGTTGTGTTTCGGTCTTTGAAAAATCAATTGAACGGCGTAGCAAACGCGGTGGAGTGCCCGTCTTAAAACGGCCAATTTCCAAGCCAACCTCCTGAAGCGATGATGAAAGGCTTGTCGCAGCAACATCACCTGCACGCCCCCCGGTTTGTTGATTCGATCCGATGTGCATCAAGCCCATCAAAAAAGTCCCTGTTGTGACGACGACAGTCTTTCCGTGGAATTGGACTTGAAGTGTTGTTTCCACTCCAAGCGCCTCGCCATCCTTATGCAGAATTTTTGATGCTTGGCCTTGTTTAACGTCAAGATTTGGCTCCGTCTCACAAACCCATTTAAGTCTGAATTGGTAGGCTTTCTTATCGCATTGAGCACGTGGTGCCCAAACGGCAGGACCTTTTTTCGTGTTTAACATCCGAAATTGAAGTCCGGTCATGTCGGTTGTTTTTCCCATCTCTCCACCAAGCGCATCAATTTCGCGAGCCAGGTGTCCTTTTGCCAATCCGCCAATTGCCGGGTTACAAGACATCTGGCCAATCGTGTCAACATTCATGGTCAAAAGGAGTGTTTGGCAACCCATTCGAGCTGCGGCTAGTGCCGCCTCAACTCCGGCGTGACCGGCGCCAACCACGATGACGTCGTATTGCTTTGGATAAACGAACATGAAGAAATCAAACTAGACTATATCTGCAATTGAACAAGGAACGATCTGGAGTTTTTGAAATCCTATGATTCCGGCTTGCCGCCAAATGCTCAATAACTTTAAATACAACTTCGATATCCTCTTCTGCTCCAATAGCTTTTGAAATTTCTGACACTGTAAATAACTCTTTCGGTTTCTTGGAGAGGTGGGTCAAAATTTTTCTTTGGATCTCGATGACTTGGCTGGCCGCTTTCTTGCCGGCTTCAACACCTGGCTGATGATAAGCGTTGATGTTGATCAACGACGCATAAAATCCAACGGTGCGCTCGAACAGTGCTATCAACCCTCCCACAGTTCGTGCAGAAACATCCCTCACGGTGATTGTCAGGGATTCCCGGTCATTTTCCGCAAGAGCTTGCCGGGTGCCCAAGTAAAACCCATTTAGAAAATCTCCAGCCGTTACTTTGTCCTCGACCATCAAACTCGAGTTATGACCGTCGCCCAACACTTCGATAAAAGTGACAAAAAAATCGTCCAATCCATCCCTCAGTTGCTGAATGTAAGAATGTTGGTCCGTGGAACCTTTATTGCCGAAGACGGTCATTCCTTGATTAACAACATTTCGATTCAAATCCAGTTCCTTGCCCAGCGACTCCATAACGAGTTGCTGAAGGTATCTTGAAAACAGCTCTAAACGGTCTTTATACGGCAAAATGACCATATTTTTGGTTCCTTTACCGTTACCGGATTCAAACCAAGCCAAAGCCAATTGTAATGCTGGATTAGCTTTAACACTTTTATTCACGGTCAGTTTGTCAACATCACAAGCTCCAGACAATAAATCAGTTATGTCAAATCCCTGCAAAGCCGCTGGAAGTAATCCAACAGCAGACAACTCGCTCGTTCGTCCTCCGACCCAATCCCACATCGGGAATCGTGTCAGCCATTTATTTTGAATCGCAAATTTATCAAGATCACTTCCTTTCATGGTTATGGCTACGGCGTGTGAACCAAAATCAAGGGATACTTGTTCATATGCGGCTTTTGCAACCAGCATTCCGTTGCGCGTTTCCCTTGTGCCGCCGGATTTTGAAATGACGATGCACAGCGTTCGATTCAAATCACCGCCAATTGTCGCTAAAACCCGATTCATGCCGTCCGGGTCCGTATTGTCGAAAAAATGTGGATTGAGCTTGTCCGTATGCGGATCGCCCAGAGCATGGGCGACAAATTGCGGACCAAGCGCGGAACCGCCAATACCAATCAGCAGATAATTCTTAAACGCACCGCCTTTGCCGCGGATTTCTCCAGTGTGAATTTTAGCGGCGAAGTCTTTGATCCGTTTGACAGTTTCTTCGATTTTCTTGCGAATTTCCGGTGTTGGCGCGAGCGCGGGATTCCGCAGCCAATAGTGCCCAACCATCCGATTTTCATCGGGATTGGCGATCGCGCCTTTTTCCAATGCCGCCATGTCGGCCAGCGCTTTTTGCGCGTGCGATTCCATGCCGGCAAAAAATTTGTCGGTTACATTCATCCGGCTTAAATCCACAGCCAGACCGACTTCAGGAAATTCGGTGTAATACTTTTGGAACCGCTCCCACCATTGCAACTTTAAGTTGTTCATAAGATTTGTCAGGGCGTAGTTGAATAAAATTGATAACGGTCTCTGGCAAGAAAATTGCACAACGAACTTTGCCGCAGAGATGCAAAGGCCGGACTGAGGGGAAAATCCTTCAAACGCTGCAAATGACCCACGCGACCCGCTTACTTGACCGGTAGCGTGACGATAATGCTTGTGCCGTGATCGAGGCGGGATTTGATTCGGATGTCGCCGCGATGCGTTTCGATGATGCGGCCGACGATGGCTAGGCCGAGGCCGGTGCCTTTGGCTTTCGTCGTGCCCAACACCGCCGTGAAGGCGCGCTGTTGCAGTTCCCTGCTCATGCCCTTACCGGTGTCCTTGAATTCCACCAAGACGTGTGTTGGTTTTTCACTCGCGCGCGGCAGATGAACGGCGCAGGATTTAATCGTGAGTGTGCCGCCACCCGGCATCGCCTCGGCGGCGTTGAGAATCAGATTTAAAAACATCTGCTCAAGCTGCGTCGTGTCGCCCATCGCAGCAGGCAAATCCGGCTGCAATTTGCGAATCAATTTAATGTTCTGATTCGCCAGCTTGTGACGCACAAGCAATCCGAGTTCGTCGATCAATTCATTTAAATTCACCGGCGCCAGTTGCGGCTCGGTCGTGCGTGCGAAGGCGAGAATTTGTTCCACGATCTTGTTCAAGTGCTCAATTTTTGCGTCAATGAGCCGGGCGTCTTTCGCGCGCGGGTCGCCATCGGGAAATTTCAAATTCAGCGAGTGATACAACAGCTTCATTACCGTGAGCGGATTGCGGATTTCGTGCGCGACTTCGGCGGCGAGCAGACCCAGCGCGGAAAGCTTTTCGTTTTGCCGCAATTGTTCTTCCACGTCCACGATGCGTTCGTAGAGCCGCGCCTTTTCAATCGCAATGGCCGATAATTCAGCCAGTGCGCTCAAAATGCGAATCTCCTCGTTTGAAAAATTGTAAGGCCGGCCGGTATAGACGCTTAACGTGCCGGTCGCCTGACCGGCGAACAACAGTGGGACGCTCAATAGTGAAATCAACCCTTCGCGCCGCGCCATTTCGACGTTTTGATAACGGCCGGACGTTTGAACATTTCCCACTTGCAACGGTTTTTTGCGGCGCACAACGACGCCGAGAACACCGTCTTCGACGCTTAATCGCGGCTTTTTAAGATACACTTCGCCCGCGCCATGACTTGCGCGCAAATCGAGCCACTCACGGCTTTCGTCGAGCATCATCAGTGAACACATTCGCGCACGCATCAACACGCAGGCTTCGCGCGTGATGACGCGCAGTGTTTCATCTAGGTTCAAAGTCGAATTGATTGTGCGGCTTACGCTGGCCAGCGATTCAAAAAGGCGCGCTTTCAATCGCAATTGTTCGTAAAGCCAGGTGTTGTGAATCACTTTGGCCGCCTGCACCGCCAATTCCTGAAGCAATCCCTGATCATCCGCGCTGAAGGCGTCCACGCGATCCGAATCCACGTTGAGCACGCCGCGCGTTTCACCATTCACTTCCAGCGGCACAGCCAGTTCCGACCGCACGCCGCGCCGCGCCGCGACGTAATGTGCGTCCTGTATCACGTCGCCGACGCGCGCGGATTTGCCCGTGCGCGCAACCTGGCCGGTGATGCCTTCGCCAATCCGCAATTGCAATCGCGAAGCACTGGGCGGCAATCCCTGCGACGCGTGGATTTCCAGAAAACCCGAAGTGGGATTGATTAAAACAACGGAACCGCTGGACGCCCGCGTAATCCTAACCGATTCGCTGACAATGAGTTGTAAGGCCTCCTGTGGTTCGAGTGTCGAGTGAATGACATTGCTCACTTGATAGAGCAGGTTCAGATGCTCGTAACGCAAAGCCAGTTTTGAAAGCTCGTCATTCACTGCATTCTTGAAATTCCAATTCACCGCACGCGCGTGGTCAGCAACAATCCCGTCGCGCCGAACGCCAGATTCGGCAGCCACGCCCCCAGCCACGCGGGCAAAAAACCACCCGTGCCCAGCGCCAGCCCGACTTGTTGGAGCACGAAGAAAGTGAAACAAATGAAAACGCTGCCTGCCACACCGACAAAAAGATTTCGCCGGCCGGACGCCGCACCAAATGGAATCGCAATCAGCACCACGACCAGGCAGGTCCATGGCATGGCCAGCCGTCCATACAATTCCGTGAACAGCCAAAAACCGTGCTTAAACTCTGGGTTAGGGTGATTGGAAAACAGCCAAAAATGATTCGGGCGCACCAGATTGGGATGCAGCTGCAAATCCTCCCAAAGGACCGCCAGTGGGATGTTTAATTTACGCGACTGAAGGCTCTCATATTTGTTGATTTCGATTTCCCTCTCAATTTCCCTGGGCGTTTCATCAAATGCCGGCATCGCCAGCACATTCGTATGAAAGGACGGCAACAGCGGCGCGGTCGTGTCCACTTGCGCGTATTCCTTCACGTTAAAAAACGTCCAAACGCCATTCATGCGAACCGCGCGATCGGCATACAAGCGGTGGATCGAACCGTCGGGAAACGTCCAGTTCACCTGCGGCTTCAGCATTTCGGCGGTTTCCGGGCGATATTCGCCGATAAGCCACGTGCGAGTGTGATGTTCGCGCGCATTAGTGAAACCGAAATTGCGGAATTGATTTCGCGCGTCGGGGTCATTTGAATTTTGCACATAGCGATTCTTGATGCATTCCGCCCACCCCGTGCTGTACGGCACACAAAATTCATTCAGTGCAAACAGGACGAGACTGGTAATGAATCCCACGACAAAATATGGCACGCATAATCGCCACAGACTCACGCCCGCCGCGCGCATGGCGGTGATTTCGTTGTGCCGCGCGTGGTTCGTGAGCGTGTAAAGCAACGCGAGCAGCAGCGCGATGGGCAGCACCATCACCAAAAATTCCGGTGTCATGGCGATGGAATACCCGATGACATCGGGCAAATGCAATTTACGCTCCTGCATTTCGTTCAGTTCGGTGAACAAGTCATAGGAAATCCAGAAAATCAGGAAGCCGCCGAGGCAATACGCCAGCGGCGTGAGCAATTCGCGCATCAAATATCGGTCGAGCAACCGCATCTTGATACAAGGTAAACAGCGTGGCACGAATGGGGCAAGCCTTGTTGAGAGGCGAACCGATTATTCTTGACTTCCTTCAATGGCTTTTGCAAAGTGGGATTGTGAGTTCAGGTGGACAGGAATGGTTTCGAGTCCAGGACAGCGACAACATGGTGTATGGCCCTGTCGGTTTAAGCGCCTTGATTCAATGGGTTCAAGAAAAGCGGGTGCTGCCGGAGACATTAATCCATGTCGAATCCGAAAGCTGCTGGCATCAGGCCCAGGATTACGCGCCGTTGCAAAAATACTTTTCATCCCTGCAAAATACGGCGTCGAGAGCCGCTCACCTCGATCAAACCGTTGACATCAGCCCCGAAGAACTCCGCCAGTTCCCGATTTTTTCCAATTTGTCGTACAAACAGCTGCAACAGCTTGCAGCTTTGGGCTATTCCTTTGAAGTCGCGCCCGGGAAACTGGTCGTCAAACAGGGGGAACCTTGTGACGCGATTTACTTCGTCTTGTCCGGCGCGTTGCGCGTTCGATTGCTCGTTGGCGTTAAAAATGAAACCACCCTTCGCCGGATTTCCGGCGGCGAATTTTTCGGCGAAGTCGGCATGTTACTCCAGAGCACGCGGATGGCGGATGTGGTGGCCGATACCAAGGCGCGATTGTTGCGAATTTCGTCGAATACCTTCCAAAAGCTCATCAAGGAAACCCCGGAATTGTCCGCACCGCTCTTGTTTTCACTTGCTGCCACGATGGCGCAGCACATGACCGAAGATCATCAGCGGTCTTCGCGGGGAGCGACCTCGGCATTTCGGTGGCATTGAATGGACGATGTCTTTGGGCAAAACCTTTCCAAAGAACAATCAGTCCGAAGAAATGCTGGTGCAATTCGAGGGGTGACTTCACGATTTTCCAACTGGCTTGCCGGGTCGTAGCTCGGGGGATCCAGGCAAAGTAACATGCCCGCCTTCATGCTGCCGCACTTCGGCGTGGCAGTCTTCGCTCCCCGCATTGCTCCGAGTGAAGACTGGAGGCGGCGGGAATTGAACCCGCGTCCCCGGCAAACAAACCAGCCGCGACTACATGCTTAGTCCGGAAAATTTTTTCTGCTGTGCGATGGCGT
>Ga0116108_1001663_pt1 | contig 11301 bp, 7 predicted proteins | sample June2015DPH_6_15_FD_88970 | JGI IMG/M metagenome (GOLD analysis project Ga0116108, IMG submission 88970) | Peatland microbial communities from SPRUCE experiment site at the Marcell Experimental Forest, Minnesota, USA - June2015DPH_6_150 | ecosystem: Environmental > Terrestrial > Soil > Wetlands >... | reverse complement strand
GGTTTCGGCACACGGTACGGACGGCGGCCCGCATTCGGGCCAGCGAGGGCAATTCTGCCGGGGCTGTGCGCATGCCTCCTTTCCAAACCTAACCCTGGGTTTTTTGCAAGGGGGCAGTTCGGACCAGCCGGTGATTCCACAGAAAAGCGGCGCTAACGCCGCTTCCAGCCTGCCGCGCCGTAGCTCGCGAAGGCGGGCGGCTTGGCCATGTTTCGCATACCGCCTCGCCAAATCCGCCCGTCCCGCGCAAATTCGCTACATGGCCTGGCGCATCGACGAGCACGTCCTTCGCGGCGAGATCGACAACCGCACCCGTGGACGGGTGACGGGGCGAGTCTGGTTCGCCGGCCGTGCGGAGCCGATCGAACTCGACCTCGCAGGCAACGCCTGGCGCGACCTCGCCGGCCGGCGGCTGGAATTTGTCAACCCCGCGCCCAAGCCCGGTCTCGCCGCCGGCTTCGCCGCGCGGCAGCACGGAACCACCGGCGACATCACCGCCTCACGCAAGGTCAAGGTGCCCGACATTCCCCTCGACCAGATCGGCGAATACTATGCGGCGCGCAAGCCGTGGCCCTGGCATTGGGGCAACAGCCTTTATCTCGAATGGCTCAGTGCCGCCAACGGCCGCGTCGTCATCGAGTCGGCCGCCTACCAGCTCACGATTTCGCCGGACTCGACCTGGGACATGACGCCTGCCGAGGAGGACGCGCAGCGCGCCGCCAATGCCGCCGCGCTGGCCGGCTTCATGAAGTCCATCGAGGAAGCCGCGGCCGGGGAGCGCGCGGATGCCGCTGGCCGCCCGCAAACTGAGGCGGAAGCCGAGAAAATGCAGGCCGAGTCGGACCGGCTGACCGACCGTGTCATGGCACGGATGGAGCGCGAGGGCGACGCAGCGGATTACGAGAAAATCCTGGCCGAAGAGTTGGAACGCGCCTGCCGGGAGCGCGGCGAGCCCGACCCCACCCCCGAGCAGGAGGCCGAGCGCGCCCGCTGGGTCGAGGAGATGAACGCCGCCGCCGCCGAAATGCTGGAGACGGAGGGAGCCGAGGCGTGGAAACGCGGCGGCGATGACAACGAAGTGGACGATCCTTTGGACGACAAGCATCCGCTGGCGGCGCGGGCGTTCGTGCTCACAGTGCGGGTGATGCGCGAGGTGGAGGAGCGCGACTGGATTCCCGAGGACGCCGGCCCGGAGCATCCCGTGGCCGAGCTGGTGGCAGGCATCTCCAAGGCCGGGGCCAAGCTCGCGGGCGCGCTCGACGGCCGCGACGACTGGCCGCCGCCGCTGGAGTATTGCGCCGGCGCGATCGTGCGGCTGAAAAAAGCCGCCGGGTATCTCGAGGATGCGACGCTGGCCGCCGACTCCTGCCGCGAGGAATCGCTGGTGGAGCCGACGTGGCTGGCCGACGTGATGCGCGAAGCCGCCGCGATTGCCGCCGAAACCGACGCCCTCATCGCCGAGCAGCGCACCCGGCTGCAGCGCGGACGCGACTGAAGTCTCAGGGTTGCACCTCGCCCGTTTATTCGGGCGATCCCCGCCCTGGTTCCGCCCACTCGACGCATCCGGGTATACTCGCCTTAAAGGCGAAAGTAGGCTTTACATTTAGCCGTCTAAACGTAAAGGCCGCTTTCATGGTGTCCGCCACCGACGCGGCACATGTCACTTATTAAGTGACATCCCGGCAATCCTCCTGGGCCGGAGATGGTCCGGACGCGGCGTACGACCGCCCGATTGCCCCGCGCCTGTCACGGCCACGGAACATGTCACCTAATAGGTGACATGTTCTTCCTGTCGCCACAAAACCTCGAGTGCGCGAGGGCGCGCAGATCGAGATCGGCGGCAACGCCCGGTACGTCTCCGTCTGCCGGCGGCACTTCAAGGAAGGCCGCGCCCACGGCTGAGCGCCGCCGCGGCGGCGGCTTGGGTTCAGGGTCCTGAGTTCCCACCCTGTCCCGTTCGCCGACGATTCTCTGGAATCGCGGCCAGCTTGATAGATTTTCCCTAACGCTCCAACGCCCGCCGAATTCGGACAAGCAGCCTCGCTTTGTGCCGTTTGGTCAACTCGTGCTGCCAGATGCGCAGGACCCGCCAACCCATTCTTCGCAGTGTTGTGTTTACCTCCCGGTCTCGTGCCATGTTCCGCCGTATCTTTTTCCGCCAGAACGCAGCATTCTGCTTCGGCCAAGTTCTATGTTTAGGGCATCCGTGCCAGAAGCATCCGTCGACAAAAATAGCTAATCTCGACGCTCGAACAATGAAGTCCGGCTTACCAATGACTGGCTGAGACCGTCGCCATCCCGTGATGCCGTTCAATCGAAGCAAGTTAACTAGCGCCAGTTCAGTAGCTCTGTTGCCGCGCCCATGGACACGCGACATTATCTCTGAACGCTTCGCTTGAGAGAAAACATCAGTCATTCACCTCGGAAATGTACCGGTGAACAAAGGAACTGGCAACGCCGTACAATCAGGAGTGATCCGGCGCCACATTCGCAAAACAGCCTCCGAGAGTAGCTCGACATCGCCCCGGGCGTCGTGTCGCCGGATCCCGACCGTGCTTATGCCAAGACGCTCTAAAACAGCATCGAGCCCATGCCACCGCGACTCGCGCCATATCAGCCGTGAGAGGTAAATCGAGTCTGCATACTGCACTTTTCTCGTTGGTATACAGTTTTTAGCGCAAGCTGCGCGAATGAACGGCATATCGAATCGATGACCATTGTGGGCCAATATTGTGCAATCGCCGACAAAGCGTGAGAACTCTGCAAGCGCAGAACATATAGGGGGCGCACCACGGACATGAGCGTCGGAAATGCCAGTGTATGACGTAATGAAGGCCGGAATCGGACGTCGTGGATTCACGAACGTCGAGTACGATTCCGAGTGAAAGACCTTTCCAAGGCGTAATCGAACTGCCGCGATCTGGATTATTTCATTCCCAGTCGGCGACAAGCCCGTGGTCTCTAGGTCGAAAACGACCAAGTCCATAGCGCATCACCAAGCTACTCGATTCCCTCTTTTGTACACGACAGCCTCCTTCATGCCGCAGAAACCGATGAAGTCGCAGTTGGCGCAGCGCTTTGCGCCGCCCTTTTGCGCAGCAGGCCCTCCCACAAAGTTCCTGTCACGTATTTTTCCAGCGGTCTTCGCGACTGTGTTCTTCGCAGAGCTGAGAGCGTTACTGTCGAGCGGAACGCGAAGTTCGGCCTTCGATGGGTCGTTTGCGTCCAGATAGCGCACTATTCCTTGCTCAGGCTGGTATTGGAGTTCTTTCTTCGCCGCGACGGCGTAGAGGGCTACCTGCAACTGCATTTCTTCCTCGTCGAGCTTCTGGTGCTTATCTGATTCGGGGTCGCCAGATTTGAAATCAATCAGCGTGACTCGTGGCGGGTCATCTTGTCGGATGATATCTATGGCGCCAGAAATCAGCGCACCACCGTTGCCTTCCTCGTATTCGATAAGCGTCTCAAATTCCTTCTCAGGCTCAAACGTCAATCGCGCCATCTCGGCCCCATATCTTTGGATATAGTTGGCCACAATCTTCAGCCCCTTTGCCCGCATGTTGTCGGCCGGTTCACCGGTCGTGTAGCGTAGGTAAAACAAGCCGCGGTCAACTAGCCGCTGGATTTCGCGCTCCAAGGCAGGGCGATTCTCAGCCAACGCTGCCCACTTTTTCGGATCGGCGTGAACGGCTCGCATGAGGTTGTGCACACCACGGCCGTAACCGAAAGCCTGGTCAATTGTCGGCGCGAAGCCCAAGACCTTCCTGAGATAGAAATCATGGGGACATTCCAGGTAGTACCGCAGGTCCGAAAACGAAGTGCAGAGGCGAACGTCACGCCGATGTTCCTTGGGTGCGTATTTCAATTCTTGGAGAAGGCCCCGTGAATCACTCGTGACGCGGCCACCTGCCGCCGTGATGAGCTGTTGGAGCCCTGCGATCGCAGGTGTACGTCGCGTTCCAGGCACACCTTGAATGAACCGCGAAACTCGTGTGCTCGAATAGCTAATAAACAGGAACCTTTCGGACCTCGTGAGAGCCACATACATCAACCGACGTTCTCCATCATGATTTGCGTTGTCCGCCAAACCATTGACGTCTATGGCCTGCACGATCTTCCCGTCCAATGGCAATTGCGGAACAATCGACGATCTGCTGTTTGGGAACCTGAGTGCGCACACATCGGCAAGGAATATGGCGGCAAATTCCAGGCCTTTCGCTCCATGCACGGTACTGATGTTCACCGCGTCGGGCTGGACCATGAGAGGCTGCTCCTCCGCCCGACCTTCTTCCGCGCCGTACTGGCAAAGACCAATGATTTGCCAAGGATAGTCGCTCACGCTTGTCCAGCCCGGAGTCTCGAGCCCAGTAATCAGACCGCTCAACGCGCCGATGTGATAGAGTGCCGCCTGTCCACGTCCTTCACAGGTGTCCCACATTTCGACTTCGGCTTCCGCCAGCAGCATATGGAAGAGCTGCTGTGGGAATACACGCCTGAGGTCGTTCCGGGCGGTAAGAAAATCGCGGAGATTCGGTGCACGGAAAACCGCTGCCTGTGCCGCCTTCAGATTCTGGCCATTCTTGATTCGGCGCGCCATGGCTTGCGCTGCTGCGAGCACTCTGTCTTCGACAGAGCGGTCAAACGAAAGACCAGTTTGGCGTAACGCCCTGGCGGCCGCCTTTAATGCAAGCTCCGACCGAACCTTCTTCAAATACGGCTCAGCTGTAGGTTCTGGCGGACATCCGAGAACGGTCTCTATCCGATTAGGCAGGCATTTCTCGTTGTATGCTGCTCCAAGAAAAAATTCACAGCCTGCGGAAATTGCGAGAGCGGACACAAAGAACAAGACCTCTGGCTGGGAGAATAAGTCAGGCCCGGCCTGTACGACGCATGGAATCCCAGCAGACTCCAATGCCTGCATATAAGTGCGAACGTCCGTAGAAGAACGTACCAACACCGCAATGTCCGAGAGCGTAATCCCGCGTTTGGTGCCATTCTTCTTGTCATGCACCGCACCCTCGGCTTCTGACGGAATCAAAACACGGATCGCGTCGGCAATCCACGCCGCTTCGCGGGCACGGTCGTTAAAACTCACCAACGCCACATGCGATGGATGCTTGTCAACCCGCGCTTTGTTGCCGTGCATCATTGGCGGTGTCTCCATCCCGCCCACCTTTCCAATCGTGCCGGCCCAATCATTGGCTAACCGGATAATCCGTGGCGTGGAGCGAAAATTCTCCTGCAAATCCACAACGGTAGAGTCTGCACCTGCTTTGAACCTTTTCCAAAGATCAGCGATAATTTCGACCTTCGCTCCGCGGAATCCGTAGATAGACTGGCGGTGATCACCGACCGAAGTAAGATGGCCAGAGTTCCCGACCAACAAATCCATGAGCTGTCTCTGAACCGGATTGATGTCCTGCACCTCATCCACGACAAGGTGAACATTAATGTCGGCAAGTTGGCGGAGCCGTCCCTTGTCACTACGCAGACGACGAATGAACTCGCTTTGGGACGTGCTGAAATCGAGAAAACGCCGACAGCGAAGATATGCGTAGTAGCGCGCCGCAGAAACTGCGAACGCTTTCGCTTCGGGCGTACTGCCGACATCGGTCAGTAGCTTTGCCCGTTTACACCAGTCGCCTTCAGTGGCTCCCAACTCAAAAGGCGGCTCGCCAGGAGGCAGCTCAATCTCAAATTGGTTATGCTCCTGAAGCTGATCGTAGGCCTGGACAAAATTTTCCAGTGTCCTGTATTGGCCTTGCCCTGATGCTTCTTTCAGCGCTTTCAAACCAAGTACGCCATTAAATCCACGAAGAATTAGGGCGGCGCGCGCCCCCTCATCGATGATGTCGTAATTATGGTATTCGTCGGGCCAAAATTCCCGAATCTTCGCAAGGCAGAAGCCGTGGATGGTCCCGACATACATCCCACCCAATGCCACCTCTTCTCCCGTTGGCGTCACCTTCTGTAGCCAGAGTCTAATACGGAATTTCATTTCCTCCGCTGCGCGTTCGGTGAAAGTGAAGGCGACAATCTGGTCCTTTGGGACTCTCTCGACACCGACCCACCATGCTATTCGACGGGCCATCACCTCTGTCTTGCCAGATCCGGCGCCCGCGACTACCAAGACACGGCGTTTAGGAGAGCGGACGGCTTCCGCCTGCCTCTCGGTCAGACTTTCGAGAAGCAATTTCTCAAGTTCGACCATGATCCCTCGGAGGTGGAAAAGATACGATGGTGGAATTGATGACTCGAAATACTTCCTTCGCGTGACGCCGGATGAATTCCGGCGGGAGAGCGTTCCCAATCATCTGCGCGGCGGGAAACTTGCCGCGACGGAGCGAAAAATAGTATGACGGCGGAAAAGTCTGAAGTAGCGCTGCCTCACGTAAAGTAATGGTACGGTTCTTCGTTGGATGAAGGAAACGACCCTTTGACGGATTACAGCAGCCGCCAGTGATCGTAGGTGACACATCATTCCACGCCATACGGCCGTAGACGTCCTTAAAGCCATCGAATTTCTTATGGCACTCCAGTTGGGACCTCTTGCCCAAATCCAGCCGGCTGCCGCCGTTTCGCGGGATCAATCGAATCAGCGCCTTCACCTTGTCGCTCCGTTTCTGCGGCAAAATATGGAGCGGGTCGTACTTGGCGTGACGCCCCAGCTTCTTGAAAGTTTCTTTTACGGTCCGCATTCGCCGGGCGGGCCGCCCAAAAGGAATCTTTGCGTTGCGTCCCGCTACGAGTATGAAACGGCGTCTGCGTTGCGGCACACCGTAATCGGCGGCGTTGAGAACATCTTGGTTCACGCGGTACCCAAGTTTTCTTAATTTACAACGGAGCTCCTTGAAACGACGGTTTCTGGCAAGACCGGGAACATTTTCCATCATCACGGCCTTGGGACGCAAAACGCGCACGAAGCGCAGGAACTGGAAGACCAGATCATTGCGCTTATCTTTTCCGACTCGACCATTGAGAGTCGTTAACGTGGAAAAACCCTGGCATGGCGGACATCCCGCGAGCAAATCGAGCTGCCCGCGGCGCAGTTTCAATCGGCGCATGACTTCGGCACCAGACAGTCTGCGAATATCCTGCTCCCAAACGACCACTCGCTTGTTGTTCGCCCGGTATGTCTCCACGGCTAGCCGGTCGTTTTCGACCGCCCCAATCACGCGAAAACCCGCTTGCTTCAGTCCCAGCGTGAGACCGCCACAGCCGGAAAACAGGTCGATGGCCTTGGGTTTACGCATGGTTACTACGTGGTATTAGGAGTCAGTTGAATCCCAGTTGAAGTGACGGTGAAAACGATCCGGGTGCCTCCTTTGATCCCATATTTCCTACGCAGGGTCTTCGGGATGGTAACTCGCCCGCGTGTCGAAAAGCGAACGGTGATGGGTTTCATCCACTGTTTCACCTCCCTGGAGACTGGACGTGGACAATCACAGGTCAAGGACGCCGACTACTCTTTTTTGGTAGTATCTATCCTTTGAATTTCTCCTCCCGATGGTAGTGTAAGAAAACCCGATGCGGCGCAAGGGCTGAGTCCCGCGGAAAAATGATTCTGCCGTCGGGGTTCAGTAAACGTCTGACCGGATCAGGCACCAACTTTTTGACCATGAGTATCTGTCCGTTGTCGGCAATCGAGAGTATGCCGCGGTCGAACATCCAGTGAACGGTTCGAGAAAGAGCGATGCCGTTGCGAGGCGAATCCGGGCCATTCTCTTCGACCGGCTTGATATGTGCCGCTTCAATTTCACAGCGCCCTCCACCGTTGATTAGTTTTAGGCCGGTCATCGCGCATGTCCGATCATAAGCGTTTCGCACCACACGGCTGAAAGCAGCGTCACGTACAAGACGTGAAGTTGTGATGGTCTGGCGTGGTCCCGCGTGATCATCCTGAGTTTCCGCGACAGTAGTTCCTTCATCGAGTCCCGCCTCGGAAATCGCCGGCGCCATGCCGAGCCGACTGATCATTTCGAACTCTTCGCGCGGCAGTGGTCGAACGGCGTTGATGAATGCACCGGGATTGGTGGATCCATCGGGATTCCGCAAGGCCGACTCCAATAACTGACCTCGAACTTTGAAGTGAACCGGTTCGGCGAATTCAATGTAGTCGGCCATGTATGCGTAATAATGGTCCGGCCTCGACAGATCGGGTTCGATGCGAGCGACGCGCGCCATCGCAAAATAAGCCTGCCGGCCGCCACTGCTGGATTCCGAACTATCCGTTCTTCGGGGCTCGTAATAAATAATCCAATCACCCACAGCCTGCTCGGCTCTCTTCAGGTAATTCTTCGGAAAATGATACTTCTCTTCCGGCGTATCGTCGTATTCCGGATCAGGTTTGGTCGTGAAGATGGCATTCGACACGGCATCCTTCTTAGTCGATCCGACGGCTATTGGCAATGGATGGTTCTATCCACAGAGGAAGGAACCGGTTGGTAAGTCGCACCTCTGCGCCGGCAGGGCTAGCGCGTGCTTCGCATTTGGGAGCATGAGTTGGTCAGAAAGAATGAACGGCGCTTGCTCCACCGTCTGGCTGCGCATCCGGGACGGAGCGCGGCCCTGTCCTCTGTAGCTTCCTGGCGCAGGAGGAAGCGCAGCACGGAGTCTGTAATCCGCCGGACGCCGGGTCGCTGATCGGACAACAACCAGGACGCAAAGAAGCCAGGTCTACTTTGGCACAAGGCTTGGATGCTTCGCTTTGAGCCAGGCCAGGACTTCATCGCGCAGCTCATGCGAAAACCGAATCAACTCCTCTGCCTCCTCCTGGGTGGCGCCACCCGCGTGATCATATTCCACCGCATTCCGCTTTCGCCGGCATCTTTCCAGATAGTCGCCATCATCCTGCCGTTGCGCGCCCAGGATGACCGGCAGCGCCTGCAACGTCCGGTAATGGGCCAGTTGCTTCTCCGGCCGGTAGCCCTCGGCATACAGCAGAATCGTGCACAGCTTGAGCGCCGCATTGTAGGCGATGCCATACTGCCAATCGGGCGAGATGCCGCCGGATTCAGCATCCTTCAGGTCGCGCTTGGCGATCAGCCAAAGATCGCGGATTTCCGCGGCACTAGTCTGATGCGCGCGCAGCCACCCGTTGGCGAGCCAAGTCTGCAAATTCACTTTCCTTCCCAATAATGAAAAGTTTCGGCTTGGCGAGCACATCGCTGAGGAAGTGATCACGGCTGGCGACCCGGCGCGCGAACTCCCCCCAGGTGAAAATATGCGGATTAATCTCGCGGCCGACTCGCTCGGTCAGTCCACGCAGCCGCGGTGCCAGCTCGCGCTGGCCAATCCGGCCGATGATCATCAGGTCCACGTCACTCTCCGCGCGTTCAGTCAGCTGCGCCAGGGAGCCGAAAACGAATGCAAATTCGATCTTATCCGATAGGAGGGCCGCTTGCAGCACATCGCGCAAGCCCACCGTCTTGAGCACGATGTTCCGCAGGTCGGGATACAGCGGGTGGGCCTTGTTGGCGGTGTAATAGCAGCGGTTGCCGTCCCGGGAGGAGACCACGAGCTCAAGGTGCCCCAGTTTTTCGAGTTCCTCTTCAACCGACCGCTTGGCGAACTTCGTCTGGGCAATGATTTGGGCGCGATACCTCCTGTCCTCCCGAACGCCAAAAAGGATGCGCAAGACCTCGGCGCGGACTTCCGAGTGAAAGAGGAGGCCAAGCTTGTTCATTGAATGGCTGGTATTACCAGCCTATTGGCTGGCATTACCAGCTTATTTTGAAAGATGAACCGCCGGGATGGGATCGGCAGAATTCGTAAGTTCCAGCCAAATACCTGCCTCCGTATTTGCGGGTGCCCTTTTTTCACAATGCAGGCAACTCCGACTTCTCCGCGAGCAGGCAATGCCCTGAGCTTTGGCTGATCGCGATTTTCCGGGCGCACGGCATCACCGGCTGGAGGCGAGGAGCGAAGCTGGGCTTCCCGGTCGAAAGTCCAAGGTCGAAGGCGCAAGGTCGGAAACCCCGGTTTATCAGCCGGCGGGCACGATGGCAGCCTTGATTTTGCTCAAGCTTCAGGCTGGTTGCTTCCCGCGTAACCGCTTGCCTCCCGTATGAACGTCGAGACCATCCAGCCATGCCCGCACCCGCCCGCTGTCCCTGGCCGACGACGGAACTCTACCTCGCCTACCACGACCAGGAGTGGGGCGTGCCGCTGCACGACGACCGGAGGCTGTACGAGTTCCTTGTCCTCGAAGGCGCACAGGCGGGGCTGAGCTGGCTCACCATCCTGAACAAGCGCGAGAACTACCGGCGCGCGTTCGACGGCTTTGACCCCGGGAAAGTCGCCCGTTACGGCGCGCGCAAGGTGGCCGCACTGCTTGCCGACCCGGGCATCGTGCGCAACCGGCTGAAAATTGCCTCGGCCATCCGCAACGCGCAGGCCTTCCTCGCCGTCCAGCGCGAGTTCGGCAGCTTCGACCGCTACATCTGGCAGTTCACCGGCGGCCGGCCGATCCAGAATGCGTGGCGCTCGATAATGCAGGTGCCCGCCCGGACGCCCGAGTCCGACGCGATGAGCCGCGACCTGCAGCAGCGCAGATTCAAGTTTGTCGGCAGCACGATCTGCTATGCCCACATGCAGGCCACCGGAATGGTCAACGATCACCTCGTCACCTGCCCGCGACACGCCGCCTGCGCCCGGCTGGTATGACCGCCGTATCCCCGCGTTTGTAACGTAATACGTTACAAACTGCGTTGATCCTTTTCCGTCTTGGCGCAGCCGTATGTCACTTATTAAGAGTCACGCGACGAAGTGACAGCGCTCGAGGTGGCGCGGAGCTTCAGCCCGCGCTAAAACGCCGCGGAGTGTGGGCTAAAGCACCGCACGACGATGAAACGACTCGGGGTCGCAAGCGGAGCCGAGGGACTGGATCGCCGCGTCGCCTTCCTGCGTTTGTAACGTAATACGTTACAAACCGCGTTGATCTTTTTCCGTCTTGGCGCAGCCGGTGGAACCGGCGCTCCGTGCCGGCTGGGCAAGTTGCTGAATCAGGGACCAGCCCCGCATGGCCGCCTTCGCCACGGCTTCCGCCGTCGCCAAAGCCATGGCGGGACGGGTCGGCGAGCCGAAGAGGGCAGGCTGCCGCGGGGACGGCATTATGAATCCTTTTGAGACGGCTGCGCCGGGCATTGAATTCTGCTTACCGCCGCCGAAACCGGTAGGTCCGTTGACTCAAGTGATGTTGGGAGCACCTTTCCGCAACCCCTTTGGCCATGGTCAAACCCAACATTACCAGTCTTGCGGGTGGAGGCGCCGCGTCTGCCGGCCAGCCGCGCTCCATTCAGG
>Ga0116108_1001658_pt1 | contig 11314 bp, 10 predicted proteins | sample June2015DPH_6_15_FD_88970 | JGI IMG/M metagenome (GOLD analysis project Ga0116108, IMG submission 88970) | Peatland microbial communities from SPRUCE experiment site at the Marcell Experimental Forest, Minnesota, USA - June2015DPH_6_150 | ecosystem: Environmental > Terrestrial > Soil > Wetlands... | reverse complement strand
GCGATGTGTACGAAGGTGTTGCTGATGCACCACGGTAGGCAACTGATGTTGGATAGGCCCCAAAAGGTGATCCCAAACTACGAATTGATGCTGCAGACAGGCAGGGAATCCGTGGTCCAATCAATCCCCGATCATGTCGACCCCCCTGCAAACGGTGTCGAGCTAAGACCAGTCTTTCAATATGGATTCGGCACGGATGAGGTGGAAATCAAGACAATATCCTTGCTTGATCGAGAGGGAATGGCAAAACTGGACTTCTGGTCAACAGAGGCCCTGACCGTAGAAGCGAAAATCGCCGCAAAGCGGGACATTGTCGATGCATACCTGTGGATTACGTTTCGATATGTCTTTAACCGCGATAAAGAAGATGAAATACTTGAATGCCTCGGAACAAGAAAACGCGTTACCATCAAACAAGGGGAATACACCATCAGGGTCACTTTCAATGAAGTGCAGCTCGCGACCGGAGAATACAAAATGCTTTTCGCCTTATTTGATGATACGTTTACAATACCATACGCTCCGCCAACATACTACGGGTACTTTACCTCTAAATCGCATATCCCCACCTTGCTCCGAGTAAGTAACGGCATCCCTGTTTGTTTTGCAGAAACGAAAATGGAAATTGTTCAGGAGCAGACATTTTCTCAGGTTGCCGTTCCCGAAGAAGATTTGCATACAAAAACAATATGATCAACAGACTCAAAGAAAAGTTGCGAAACTACGTTCTTCAGGAACTGCAGGAGGGATTGAAACAGCACGATAAATTTCCTCACCTCAGACGATATGTCATCGAGCTGAACGACGTCAAGGAGTTAAAGAAAATATTCAATTGGAGAAGTGACCCGATCCTCGATGGCCCCACATTGTGTGAGTTTGTTTCTGTCGTTGATGTTAATGAGCGGCGTATTCGTGACGCCGAATGTATCGGGAGCGTAGTCTGTAACAGTAACCCTTCGGTAGTCTTGGAAATCGGTACATCTACCGGGCATACAACCGCCCTGATCGCGTCGAACGCCCCTCGCGCCCACGTATATACACTAAATATCCCGCCGGAAGGGATTGCCGCGGGCGAGGGGGGGGTATTTACAACTGTTGCTCCATCGCGAGAAGAGATCGGCACTTACTACAGAGAAAAAGGGCTTACCAATATTACTCAGATTTTGGCAAACTCCGCAACATGGGAACCCGATATAGGGACTGTCGACGTGGCTTTTGTGGATGGTTGCCATGATACCGAATTTGTATATAACGATACGCGCAAGATTCTTCGCATGACGAAGCCTGGATCTTTTATTCTCTGGCACGATTTCAATCCCAACTTGACCGGAAACTATGATTGGATCAATTCCGTATGCTTGGGCGTTGAGGAGTTGTACGGGGATAGATTGCTGAATGGCCCCATCTTTCACGTTCGTGATTCATGGGTAGGAATTTATCGCGTCATTTAATATGAAAGCCTGAGTGGGTAAATATGCGCATTTTATTGGGTTTTAGTTATTATTCTCATCCTTCCATGGATATCAAGACTTGGATCGATGGATGGCTTGGCCGGTTGCGCGAGTCAGGCATTCAAGTCGACAGTTTTCCCCTGACGCTTAATCCTCCGGCTCATCAGCTCTATTGGTCGCAGCTGGATGACCTATGGCGCAAGAGAGACGAAACACTGCTCCAAATGCACGAACGGTTAGCCAGGACTTTGGAAAATTATGATGTATTTGTAAATTGGAACGGTATCAACGTCCACCCCGAATTCATCCAGCAATTGCCCACGTTCAATGTCTACGGCTGTTTCGATGACCCGGAAGCTTCGGAGATACTGTCAAAACCTGTCGCATGGGCATATGATTTAGCAATGGTCGGCAATATCGCCGAACTGGACACTTACCGCAGTTGGGGTGTCCGTGAAGTCAGGCATTGGCCGCTAGGCTTCTTTGCCACCGATTATGACCCGACACTCACCGCGGAGAAAATATTGACCGGCAATAGAGATGTCGATATGGCCCTGCTATGCGAGCGCGAGACCAATTATCGTGCTGAGCGACTTAACAGGTTTACCGCGGCATTTCCCACGGCAACATATTATGGCAAAGGATGGCCAAATGGATTTCTTCCCGAAAACCAAAAAGTTCCGCTATACCAGAGGACAAAAATAGGACCCAATTTCCACAACTCCACTGGGCCGATCAATTTTCGTACGTTCATCCTTCCTGCAAACGGCGTAATGCAGATTTGTGATAACCGCTCTCATTTAGCGAAGCTATTTGAATTAGGTGAGGAAGCTGTCGGATTTGACACCGTGGATGAAGCTATTGACTTGTGCCGTTACTACCTGGAACATGATAACGAGCGAAGGAGAATTGCTGCCGCAGGATGGGAAAGGGCTGTGCGGGATTATAATGAGATAGCAACATTTAGACTTCTGGTAACCTATGTAAACGAATTGCTGCTCGACCGCCAGCAACAAAAAAAGAAAAGCAACGCGCCATACGTGAAAAGACCTGCCTTACCACAGCCGGAGATCAAAGCGCCATCCCTTCTTACGAAACTCGGCTCATTGCTAGTTCAACAGGTTAGATCAATTCGTAATTATTTGCAGAAATGAGTGATTCGCGTGGCAGCCGCGAAGGATAATGAACTATTTGTCATTTGAATCATCTGCTAAGGGATGAACCAAGAATATCCTGGTTTTGAAATTACGGCAACAATTGACAAAATAATGCATATGAGCTCAGGGCGTAAAGACGAAGAACCATGGACGAGAGTTTAGATCAACATCGGAACCCGAAAGCTACTTCGTACGCGTATGGCGAAATCTATCAAAGACAGATGGTGGAGTACTATAAACAAAGCAAGATCGCCTCGGATGGGAATCATGAGTATTTAAGGGTAGTGTTAGCCCGTAATCTTATCAACAATTGGGCGCTCCCGCGTTTGTCTCATAAACAGAAACAGGAGACAGTAATAGTTGACATTGGCTGTTCTGTCGGTCTCTTTGCAATTGAATTTGCAAAACAGGGATATAAATCATCGTAATTATATACTTGACACCCCCTCCGTTTTCTGATACAATTATATCATAAGGAGGGCAGACAATGAAAACCATAGGATTTTCAGCCCCTTACTTCACAGATGAGGATGCGGCCAGAGATTACCTTGAGAAATTCCGTTGGCCCAACGGTCCCGTCTGCCCTCACTGCGGGGCTGTAGGTGGACATTGGCGTAAACGGGGGAAAGCCGAATCTAAAAATCCGACTCGTAAAGGTGTATGGAAGTGCTCAAAGTGCCGGGAGGAATTCAGTGTCACGGTCGGCACGGTCTTTGAGGGTAGCCATATCCCCTTGCATAAATGGCTTCTGGCCTTCTACCTCATGTGTGCTTCTAAGAAAGGCATAAGCGCCCATCAGTTACACAGAATGCTCGATGTGACGTACAAGAGCGCCTGGTTTATGGCGCATCGTATCCGCCACGCCATGGATCAGAAACCGGGCAGCCCTCTATCCGGTACTGTAGAAGCCGACGAAACTTACATAGGGGGAAAGGCTCACGGCAAGAGAGGACGCGGGGCCGAAAACAAAACGCCTGTATTTGCCCTGGTGGAAAGAAACGGAAGAGTAGTCTCCCGGCCCGTTAAGAGGGTGACAGGGGCCAATCTCCGGGCGATCATCGTGGAGAACGTCGATAAGTCCGCGAAGATAATGACCGACGATTTTGCGGCCTACACAGGCAGACTCAAAGATTTTTCTGGACATGGCGTTATCAGTCATAGTAAAAAGGAGTATGTGAACGGGGATATCCACACCAACACCGTCGAGGGCTATTTCAGCATCCTCAAGAGGGGGATCATCGGCGTGTACCACCATGTGGACAGCAAACACTTGCACCGCTACCTTTCAGAGTTTAACTTTAGATACAACGAGCGAAAAGTTACCGACGCGAAACGTAGCGAAGCGGCGTTGACCGGGATAGAGGGAAAGCGGTTAATGTACAGGGACTCATCATTGGCTTAGCCCAAAAAAGACAAAGAGGGGGGCGCTATTCAATAGCGCAACGACATATTATGACACAAAAAATGCGCATAGTTATTGAGCCACCCGCCTCGCATCCTGATTTTTTTACCATTCAAGATGTTATGGAGCAGATTTTGGATTACTTTCAGCTTGCCTCCATGGGCGGGGGGGAGTCTGAGTCTGAGCAAGTCATATGGAAACTTGTTAAAATACAGAAGGAGAGCCCTCTTGTAGTAGAGGGTGAAGCTATCAGTTTCGATCCAGACATAGACGTTGACGAGATTGCTAAAAAGCAGAAAAACAGACTAGAACGTGGCATCAGGTCTGTATCGCAAGGCATCATACCTGATGAATGGAGTTCTCAAGAAGCGAGTCGTATAGTAGAGCGAGTGTTTCATAGGAGCAGCAATGGGATTGGCAAAACAAGCATTATTTTAGACTTTTCCAAAGATTCTGCTCCCATTGAGATTACTCCACAATTAGCGGTTTCCGCAATAAGCGCGATTTACAAACAGCCCTCTCATCTTTTTGCAGAAAGCCTCTCTCGTGTTGAACTTGGGTCTGTTGATGGATATTTGGAGGCCGTCGGGGTTTATTATGGTCAGCCAGCTCTTCAGATTCTTGATCGATTGACCAATACGGCAACATGGTGTCGTGTGCCAGCAAAAATTATAGATGATATATCTGAGTCCATGCGCCTCAAAGATATTTGGCAGCATAGACGGGTAATCGTCAGAGGAGTGATTCGTTACGACAAATCCGGAACCATTAGCAGTATAAATGATGCCGAAATCGACCTGATCACGCCAAAAGAAGTTTCCCTGGATGAAATTACCGACAGAGAATTCACCCAAGGGATGAGTCCGCATGAATACCTAGACAAGTTCCACGAGGGTAACCTTGGCTAACAAAAAACGAGTATATTGGGATTCATGCAATTGGATAGGACTGATTATGGAGGAAGAAAATAAGATTGGACGTTTACGCTATGTCATTGAGCTGGCAAAGAGAAAAGAACTTGAGATTCTGAGCTCCACTTTTACCTTAGCTGAAGTATTCAAACTGAAATGTGAAGATGCCGAAAAAGAACTTCCAGAGGAAAAGGATCAGCTATTTGAAGACTTTATGGGGCAAGATTTCGTGGTTTATGCCGCAGTTACAGAAGACATAGGAAAGCTAGGTAGGAGGCTTCTTCGGAAACTAGACGGTCTCAAAAAACCGCAGGACGCTATCCACCTTGCCACTGCTGCTTGGCACAATGTGGATGAGATGCACACATTTGACAGAGAGCACTTAATCCCTTTCGACAATCGGGTAACCCGAAGGGACGGTCAAAAGCTGAAGATATGCTTCCCGCCTGAGCAACTCGCCGGCCTTCCTTTATTAGCAACCTCTAGCGTCCCCTTGCCGCCTGTGCCGCCATCGGTTAGTTCCACCGTTGAAGTCTTGACAGCCGAGAATGAGCATGGTGCACCTGTCCCCGATCTTGCGCCGAAAGAAGAGCAGCCGGTCGCCGAGCAGGAAAACCATCAGGAGCACGTTGTTGAAGAAACAACCAAAAGAGAAGAAGATATTATTACATAAAGATCAGATTCCGAAAGAAGTCTCCAAAAAGGAATTTGACTCCATCCTTGACGCTATGCTAAAAGCCCCGCCAGAGCATAAGAAGAAAGAACCGAAACCAGGGAAAACATAGGTGAATCAGTTATACTTCGGCGATTGCCTGGACATCCTAAAAAAGCTCTACCATGGTTACCCGACAGGCTTTGTAGACCTCATTTACATAGACCCGCCCTTCAATTCAAAGAGAAACTATAATATCCTCTTTGAAACGGTCGATCTCAAAGATGCTAAAGCGCAGAAACAAGCCTTTGCCGATACCTGGAGCAATATTTCTTACAAGGACACCTTAGAGCAGATAAAAGAAATAGACCTCGATCTATGGTCTTTTCTCCAAAGCCTCGACAGGATCAAGATATCGAAAAGCGCCGTGTCTTATCTGACGACAATGGCGATACGCATTTATTACATGCACAAGATACTAAAAGACTCCGGTAGTTTCTATCTGCATTGTGATCCCACCATGAGTCATTACCTCAAGATAGTCTGTGACCTCATATTCGGCAGTAAAAAACTCAGAAACGAAATTGTCTGGCATTATACTGGTTGGAACAAAAAGATGAAAGACCATTTTGAACGCCGACACGACGTTATCTTGTTTTATTCAAGGTCCGACGGATCAGCATTCAATTCGTACACTACGCCATGGCAAAACAAAGAAGAATATATTAAGATTCGTAAGCAAAAAGTGTTACTAGATAAAGATGGCCGTGAATATGTACTGTCCGATAAGGGAGAAGGAAGACGCGTAAAACGGTATATCGATGACGCGATGGCTTACGGAAGACCTGTTGATGACGTTTGGGAAATAGACAAACTTACAAGTTCAGCAAAAGAGCGTCTTGAGTATCCTACGCAAAAACCTGAAGCCTTATTGGAAAGAATTATAACTGCGTCTTCAAAAAGAGGTAATGTTGTCCTTGATGCGTTTTGTGGTTGTGGGACAACCGTATCTGTAGCTGAGAGTTTAAAAAGACAGTGGATCGGAATAGATATTTCTCATCTTGCTATTGGCTTAATAGAAAAGCGTTTAAGAAACGAATATGGCAAAAAGATCATCAAGACTTATGATGTGGATGGAATGCCAAAAGATATCGCTTCGGCCAGACAGCTTGCCGAAGGTACCACGGGCGGTAGATTAAAATTTGAAGAGTGGATTATAGAAACAAAACTCGGAGGAATTCACAAACCTCATCAGGGAGAAAACGGCAGTTGGGACGGGCATCTTACCTTTGATTTGCCGGGCAGTCAAAAGACAAAAGAGGTTGTGTTAATTGAAGCGAAAAGCGGCCATACAGGCATAAAAGACATGCGGAGCTTTATAGAATCTATCCGTAAATGCAAAGCGGCAATGGGGGGGTTTGTGGCCTTTGAGGACGAGATCACCAAACCCATGGCCCTTCTCGCAAAAGACGAAGGGTATTACAAACAGAACCTATTTAGAATGAAATATCCGAAGGTTCAGATATTGTCCGTAGAATCCCTCTTAGATGGGGATATCATCGAGATGCCAGATACAGAGCATACGACCTTCAAAGAAGCAAAACGGAAAGATAGATGGAAGATACTGCACGACCGGTCTAAGTTATTCTAGTGACGACGGGGTTGCAAAGTATATAATTACCTAAATCATTTGGTGTTGATTTTGATCCGGCTGCTATCAAGATCGCGCGACAACTCAATGAAGAAGAGCGGGCCAACGCCGCATTTCTTCAAATGGACGCATCTGACTGGAATACGGGTCTTCCGTCGGTCGATATTGCCATATGTTTTGACATGTTTGAGCATTTGCACGATGATGAGGTGGGCGCTCTGCTGTATGCGCTAAAGAAGCAATTCTCTCCGGAGGGTTGTTTGATATTCCACACGCTGCCTCAGCAATATGATTACTTATTCTGGAACGCTAAAAAAGGAATAGTTGAGTTTCCCTTCCTCCTGAAACCCTTCAAAGGGTCCGCGCCGGAACGCTTCCGAAAGGTCGTTAAGATATACGCGCTTCTCCGGGACTTGAAGAGCGTATATCAGACAGGAATGACTTACAAGGAAATTATCAAGAGGGGTGATCATCCTAATCCCTCCACGAAGGAGAGACTAGTCGATATTCTTGATAGAGCAGGCTACGAGATTCTTACTATAGGCTCAGGGTTTCTGGGAAATATTCAACAGGATCCGCGACATAAAGAGTTTTTCCTGAAACAGCCAATAACCCACAGAAGTCTCTTTGGCGTTGTTGTTCCCAAGCGGTAGAGCAGGCTTCGCATTTCCGGTTATAACAGATGTGCGGCATAACAGGCATTTTACAAACAAATAGGGCTCCCGTGTCTGAGAAGTTGGTGGAGAGAATGACCTCTGCCCTTTCGCATCGGGGCCCGGACGGGTGGGAGACGAAGATATGGGATCATCTTGGGTTTGGTCATGCTCGTCTCGCCATAATTGACCTGGAAGGTGGAAAGCAGCCTATTTGCAACGAAGATGCCGCGGTATGGATCACTTATAATGGTGAGATTTACAATTATCGTGACCTGCGCCATCAATTGAAGGGTAAGGGGCATCAATTCCATACGAAGTCCGATACGGAAGTGATCGTTCACGCCTATGAAGAATGGGGCGACCAGTGTGTCGAGCACTTTCGGGGAATGTTTGCTTTTGGAATAGCCGATTTCCGGCGCCGCCGGCTCTTTTTGGCCCGTGATCACTTAGGGATCAAACCGTTATATTATGTGCAGACACCTATCTGTTTCGCCTTTGCCTCCGAGATTCAGGCGTTGCGATGTATCCCCGGTTTCAACTCGGACACTGACATTCAGGGGCTCGACCAGTACTTGTGGCTGCAATATATTCCAGCGCCGAGAACCATATTTAAACAAGTGAGCAAACTACCGCCGGCACATCGCTTCAGTGTGACGTTTGACGGAAAGACATCTGAGCCCGAGGAGTACTGGCGAATCCACTTTCGTCCAACACGGCATCGTCATGAGCGTGAATGGATAGAAATGCTGGAGGACGTGGTGCGCGAAAGCGTGAAGGCACATCTCGTTTCTGATGTACCTTTTGGGGCATTTCTCTCCGGCGGCGTGGACTCAAGCGCGGTAGTCGCCTATATGTCGCGCATCATGAACGAACCGGTGAAAACTTTCAGCATAGGATTCGAGGAAGAGGCTTTCAGTGAAGTGCAGTACGCCGACGTCGTGGCAAAACACTGGAACACAGAACATCACGTAGAAATTGTTAAGCCCAACGCTTTGGAAGTCCTGCCAAAGCTCGTGCAGCACTACGGGGAACCCTTTGGTGATAGTTCCGCCTTGCCGACCTATTATGTTTGCCAAATGGCGCGCAAATACGTTCCGATGGTGCTTTCAGGCGATGGAGGCGATGAGACGTTTGCTGGTTACGATTCGTATCGGACATGGAAGCAAAATCTCTCCGCAGAGCGTGGACCGTTATGGAAAAGCATGGCATCTTCAATCGCGCAAGCTATTGGCTTCAAGGGGCATCCCTCACCCGGACTGGACAAGTGGTTGGAATGTATCCACTATATTCCGTCTGTTCTGCGAGCCCAATTATGGCGCGAGGAGTATCGGTCCGTTACTGCCCTGCCCCTTGCGGTATTCGAGAAGGAATTCGAACGGACGAAACGATACGGGCAGATCAACGCTGTTCAATATATGGATCTCAAAACCTACCTTCCTTTTGATATCCTCACGAAGGTTGATGTTGCCAGCATGATGCATGGGCTTGAGGTGCGTACCCCATTTGTGGACATCCGGGTCGCGGAATTCGCAGCGACAATCCCTGAATCACTCAACATGAGAAAGAATGGAAATGGCCAATGGGAAGGTAAACTTCTCCTGAAAAAGGCCATGGAGAAGTACTATACGCCCGAGTTTGTCCATCGCCCAAAAATGGGATTCGGTGTGCCTATTCAGAAATGGTTTGCTCCCAATGGGTCGCTGCGAACGGCTATTGAAGAAAGGCTGCTGGATAAGAACTCGAGATTGTATGAGTTTTTTGAACCGGTCATCATCAAAGGGTTTCTTGATCAGAACATAGCCTATTACTTATGGTTGTTATTATTTCTTGAAGAATGGCTGAGGCAGGATCACCGGTTGGACGCCGCATAAAATGGGCAGGAAGGAGCTGGGGCTCAAAGATAAGCGTATTATTATTGTGTTATATGCTCTTGAACTCGGCGGGGCCGAACATCAGGCACTGCTTTTGGGCCGTCATTTGTTCCATGAGGAACGAGCCCGTGTTCAAGTCGTGGGATTTGTCAATCCCGGACGGGCCGTTGAGTTGTGCGAAGAATATGGCCTGCCGTGGCAACTCGTTCCGATGGAACTTGACCTTAATAGCAAAACCGGTATCTTAAAAGCGGCATTCCAGTTCGGATGGTGGTTGCGACGTGTGCATGCCGACGTAATATTGCCTTACCTTACCCCGCCGAATATTTTATGTGGATTGACCTGGCGTTGGACCGGAGCACGGGTATGCATCTGGAACCAGCGCAATGGGGGAATTGAACGTGTCGAACCAAGGCTTGAACGCTGGGCTGCTCGTCTGACACCATGGTTTGTCTCGAACTCCTCTCAGGGAGCGGACTTTCTGGAACGAACACTTGACGTAGATCCCGAACGAATCCGAATCATCCGTAATGGCGTGGAGATCAGTAAACACGCAACGGATGTCCCCGCATGGCGCACGGCATTGGAAGTCAGCGAAAGTTCTTTTCTCGCTTGTATGGTAGGAAATCTACATCAGGGTAAAGACCATGTTACCTTGATAAAGGCCTGGCAGCAGGTGGTCAAACAATTGACAACAATGAACCTCAATGCGGTGCTCTTATTGGCAGGTCGCTTCGATTCGACGGATCGATCCTTGAAACAACTCTCGGAGGACTTAGGAGTCAACGAACACGTTCGATTTCTGGGGGTAGTGAAGGATGTGGCTGGTCTCTTAAGGTCAGTTGATGTAGGGATTCTTACCTCTCCGTTCAACAATTACGAAGGATGTCCCAATGCAGTGCTGGAGTATATGGCGTCCGGACTCGCAGTCATCGGAACTGATATTCCCGGGATCCGTGATGTTGTTGATGTCTCGACGCATCCGTTTCTTGTTCCCATAGGAGATGTGGATAGCTTATCCGAGCGGATTATTCAACTTGCAGTAAATCCCGAGTTGCGGATAAGACTTGGCGAAGCCAATCGCCAGCGGGCCGTGACAGAGTTTAATTTGCAAAACATGTGCGATAAAACTGTTGAATTCATAAAAGAATGTATTGCGTAGGACCGCCGGGCCGACTACACAGAAAAGGGATGGCAGCGATAGGGAACCGGCACGGAACCGATGGTTTTTTAAATAGCATGATTGAGTACCTCTGTCCCGAGCATGAATCTCGTCTGCAATATTTGCATGACCCGGATCGGTACTCTTGTCCTTCTGGCTGTCAATTTCCCCTAGTTGCCCATGTCCCCCGCTTCGTGCCTTCCGAAGACTATGCATCGGCGTTCGGCCTTCAGTGGAACGAATTCCGTCTCGCTCAGCTCGACTCGTTCAGCGGGACGACCATATCCCGCGACAGGTTGAAGCGCCTTGCCGGCGGCTCCCTGGACGTATTCAAAGGAAAGCTGGTGCTCGAAGCCGGATGCGGCGCCGGCCGGTTCACGGAGATCATGCTCGAAGCGGGT
>Ga0116108_1001654_pt1 | contig 11320 bp, 10 predicted proteins | sample June2015DPH_6_15_FD_88970 | JGI IMG/M metagenome (GOLD analysis project Ga0116108, IMG submission 88970) | Peatland microbial communities from SPRUCE experiment site at the Marcell Experimental Forest, Minnesota, USA - June2015DPH_6_150 | ecosystem: Environmental > Terrestrial > Soil > Wetlands... | reverse complement strand
GAGCCGAATTAGCGGCGGGCCTGAAAAGTGTGTCTGGATATTCGTTTGACGTGGGCCATAAAAGGGCTATATTTGGGCCATGAGCGTTTTTATGACCAGTGACCTGAAGAACCGGACGGGTGAAATACTGGACGCGGCCAAGAAAACACCGCAGTTTGTATTTCGAGCCGGGGAACTGTTTATGATTGCCCGCGCCGAACCCGGCCCCGCTATCCGCGATTTGCCGGAAGGCTATTTTGCGGATGCCTATCCCGGCTCAGAAGAGCGGCTGAAACTGGAAACGGCCATGTCAAAACAGCCACAGCACCCCGAGCGATGAAAATCCGGCAATGGGAAATCTGGAAAACCCGGCCCGTTGGTTTTGAGAAAGACCATTGGTTCGTAATTGTGAGCGGACAGGAACGGCTGGACAGTGACCGGCATTCGCAAGTGAACGGTGTGGCGTGTTTCACACTTCGGGGCCAGCCTTTGAAAACGGATGTGCGGCTTAACAGCGCCGATGGTTTTGATGTGGCGACCACCTGCCAATGCGATCTGATTTACTTTTTGGATAAAACCAAGCTTCATTCTCCACTTGGCATGGTATCTCTGGAGCGGCAGCGGATTATCAAGGCCAAAATCCGCGAAGTGTTGCGTTTGAATTAAACCCGTACTCCGAAGCGGGACGGGCATCCTGCCTGGCCGGTTTTGCGGTCTGGCAGCACGGCGCGGCGGCGGACCAATTGCAGGCGGCGCGGGCAAACTGGATCATCGAGGATTTGATTGGCGAACTGGGGAACGCGCGCTGAATCAATAGGTACGGCGCGGCTGCACCTCTTTCGTTACAACGAAACCATTTCGAAGCTGGGAGGCAGGCGGAGCCGAATTAGCGGCGGGTTGGTGTGTGTGGCGGACATGGGGTGGGAGCCGCCAATGAATTTGAATCGAGCCACACACACCAACCCGCCGCTATTTCCGCCTCACGATTCCTGAAGTCGCGGTGACTGCGGTTCGCGCGCGAACTGCTCCCGCATCACCGCTTCACCCGCCTCACGATTCCTGAAGTCGCGGTGACTGCGGTAACAGCACAACTGGCCACCCTTGCCCATGCCAAGACCGCCTCACGATTCCTGAAGTCGCGGTGACTGCGGTGTTACCGTCAGATTCCCACCCGTCCCGGAGATCGCCCGCCTCACGATTCCTGAAGTCGCGGTGACTGCGGTGGCCTCTTCCTAACTCGTTCTGCCGCAGCTATCCGCCCGCATAATTGCGAGCGCGATGGCTTTTCACCTGACATTCGTTTGGAACTGTAAGTAGGCATTGCAGAATTCACCTGTATTTCCGCGTCAACTTCCTATTGCGAGCGTCCCTGCGGGCGAGCATCAGCACTGCCACACTCGCGCCGCGTCGCCGCGATCAGGCGCAGTCGTTCGCGATTTCAAAAATCATGTCAACCCAATGGCGGAAGGTTGATGGTCGGTGGCGGAGTTCGCCGGGATTTATTCAACGCCTTCTGGAAAAAGTTGCAAGCCTGAAAATCAAATAATTGTCACTCGCGAACGGACTTCGTAGGGCAGCCCCATTGCATCAATAATCAGGCTGGCGTCGTTCGTGCTCGAACCGAGCGACACAAATAATACCTGGTCCTCTTCGTGGTTGAGCAATGGCTGAAGTTCGGCCTTCAATTTTGCCAGCCGCAAATCGTCCAGCGGACATTCAAAAACGGAGTATTGCAGCCGCACGCCAAAACCTTCCAAGGATCGGGCAACCTTCCGCAACCGTTTCGGGTCGCTGATGTCATAGCTGACGAGGTAACGAATCCGGCTCATTCCGGCTGGTTGAGAGTTGAAGGTTGAACGTTGAGGGTCATCGGGTGACGAATCCGTGATAGGCGAGTGCTTCGCCGCGGACAAAACGCCACAACTGCCGCGCCTGGACTTCCAGCATCCGGCGATACGCCATTTTGTAACTGAATTCCGGGTGGCTCACTTCCGCGTCCAGCCGCCGAAACCACGCTTCCCAAAATGGCTTTCGGCCTTTGTCGTTCAGGAAAGTCCCGTTCGCGCTGCGGATGAAATCCTCCGGGCCAAGCTCGCCACGATTGATGAGGCTGATGGCTACGCTGTCGGCGATGAGCGGGCGGAATTCCTCCATCAAATCCAGCGCCAGGGCAGGGCGGCCATAACGCGGCTGGTGCATGAAGCCAAGGAATGGATCAAGCCCCACCGCATAGCAAACGCCCGTGAGTTCCTTCGCCAGCATTGAATAGCCGAGTGAAATCAGGGCATTAACCGGGTCGCGCGGCGGACGGCGATTTCGCCCGCGCCAGTCAAATTTCCAATCGTCCCGTTGTTTGAGCATGGACTCGAATTTCTCGAAATAAAGCGCCGCCGCGCTGCCTTCGATGCCCAGCAACACCGTCAGGTCGCGTGCTGACTCCGTGGAATCGCGGAAGTTCGCCATTAAACTCGTCACGCGGTCCGGCACGTCGCCGTTGCGCATGAGCATGACGCGCTGATTGTGGATTTTGGCGCGGATGACTTCGCGGGCGAGTTGCAGCCGCACGCCCGGCAATTCAAACAGCCGATACTGCCCGCGTCGCGCGTCCACGCCGCTGGCCGGCAATCCACCCAACATTCCAAGAAACCGTCCAGCCGGCGAAAAGTAGGCGACATCAATGCCCAGCTCCAGGCACGTAGAAACCGCTTGGGCTGTTATCTGCACCGCGCCGTAGCAATAAATCGCCCGTACCTGCTGGCCAGGAATTTTGCGGGCGTCCTCGCCTTTGACGCTGACAATTAATTCATCGCCACGCTGGCCGATTTGCGCGCCGGGCGTTTGCACCACCAGCACCTCGCCATCATCACCGCCGGGCCGGGGCGGTTGCAACGTCGGTTCCTTGTCCGTGGATTCAGCGGCAAAATCCAGCGCCTCAAGAATCCGGTCGCGGACGGAATCTTGCGATTGCCCAGTGAAACCAAATTGAAGCTGGCCTTCCGGCTCGGTTGATTTGCGCCGTTTAGACCACCAAAGCGATTCGTTTGGCAGACAAATCGGATACGCGGAACAATAAAGACAACGCGCATCATTTTTGAGCGGCGGTGGGCAATGACCGCTGGCCGCCACCGCTCGGGCTTCCTCGATAGCCTTGCGAACTTTGGTAAATAATTCCTCACTGAACTCCACCGGCACGCGCCGCTTGTCCGCCGCGTAATAAATTGCACCGCGAACCGCATTGACGCCGTGCTCGCGCAAGAGCAGGGCATGCGCGGCCACCTGCATGGCGTCCGGTTCCTTGGCCACACGGTCGCCCTCGGCATCACGCCGGGCCGAACCGCGTTTGTAGTCAATAATTTCCGCGCCCTCCGGCCCGCCTTCAACAATATCCACCACGCCGATTAGGCCGAGTGATTCGCTTTCCAGCCGCAGGCTGCGGAGCTTCGCGCCCTCCGGCAGACCAAGTTCCTTGGGATCATCCAGCTTGGACGGTGCATCCACGTTGCGATGGACATGGCTGCCTGCCACCGTGTCCGCGTTCTCCTGAAAAATGTTTTCGACCCACTGGAAATAAAACAGCCGCGGGCAATAGATGAAGTTGTGCAAATTGCGCACGCCCATGCGCGGTTGGGCTTCCAACGACCCATCTGTGCGCAACGTGGACTCACTCATGTTTGTTCACATGGAAACGTCGTCTCCCTTACTATGCCAAGCGGCGAGCCGCGCAGAGTTAATCGCCCGGATGCGTTCCCATTGTTTTGCTTTTACCGTTCCCCAGAATGATTTGCCATGGACCAACGGCGGAGTGGTATTTTCCCCGGAGATTTCGGCGGAAGTCCATTCTTTCGTCAACCAACTGTATTCGCGTGGATTTTTCTTCGCTAATTGCTCCGCGAGTTCATTAAGTCCAGCCAAGTCAGCAAAGAAGTTCGGTTGTCGCGTGTCGTCAGGCTTGGCGCTGCTTGCGTGTTTTATCACAAGCGGCTTGCCTGATTCGCCAAACTTGCGTTTCTCGCGCGTCAGCAATTTAACTTCCGTGGGTGCGTCTGATGCCTCCTTTTTTGCTTTCTGCATTTTTGCTTTGCCTGGCTTGTTTCCACCTTCGCGTTGCGAGCGCAAACGCGGATGGATTGTCCAAAGCCTCGGGTCGGCGATTGCGCGAAGGGCTAGATTGATGGCGGCATTGATGTCTGCCTGCACCAATTTGGGAGCGAGCTCTGCGTTGGGAATCGAATCTACAATTGGAATAAAAACTGGCCCGCCTGCCAAGGGCGCAAACAACGTGCGCAGCATTGCTAGTGGTTTGTCGGAACGTGTCGGAATTTTTTGCGCCTCGGCCATCTGTTGAATTAGCTCTTGGATGTGCGCGGCTTCAGCAGTAGGTTGGTCGTGGTCATCTTTTTTCTCTTTTATCCAACTCCAAGGCGATTCATTTTCAAATCCCGGCGCGATTTCTTCGGCGCGGAATCCAGGAACGCCGCTGCGCGAACAAAAGCGTGATGAGTAGGCTGCGGGTGTTTCGACCAAAGGAATTCCAAACACTTCACGAAGTTGTTCAAGCTTGTCTCGCACGGCGCGATGACACCATTTCATCAAGCGCGAGTTTTCGCGTGGCGCGCGACCTTGCGAGGCACGGTAACGGGACAAGTCTTCAATGATGATGAAATCCACCGGGCCAATCCACTTTCCAGACTTGTCGGGGATTTTCTCGTAAGTGCCGTGCTGGTCGCGTTGCTGACGCAGTGTTTTTTTGTCAGCGGGTGGTGGCGCGAGACGCAAGCCAAGCGCTTCTGCCAATATCATGTGTGCAGTCTGATTCACCCGCTGCTCTTTGAGATTATCCAGCTTATCCAGCAAGTCACGGCACGGATCGGGAACAGATTCGTCGCGGCGGATGGGTGGTTTGCCGCCGACTTCGCGCCGAAGCGTCTGGTTCAAAGATTGAAATCGTTTTCGCAGTTCTTCAACCTGCTCAATGCGTTCCAAAGACAAACCACGCTGGCCGCGAAGCCAGACCGGGCGTTCTTTGCTGTCGAGCTTCGGCCCATTCTGCGTAAGATGATGCAACGTATTTTGCGCTTTCGAGGCTGGGTGTTTTTCCCAATGCCACGAACGACCACGCAATGGCAGGATGCGGTTGGCGATACGAACAAGCAGCACGGGTGCGAGTTCTAATCGCTTTTGCAGTTGTGATTCCAGTTCGGTTTGCAGACGCGGGTCATGCTTTTTCGCCTGGGCGATTTGCTCGCCTGAAATCAGACGTGTATCCTCGCAGTCAGCGATTTCGTCCCAGGCTGACTTCTGTTGCTTATCGTCACCTTTCAAAAACCAGCACCAGCGATGCAATCGGGCGATGCGTGATTGATAACGACGCATGGCAACAAGCAACTTGTCGTTTTGCTCCGGGAAGCTTAACAAACTTCTCCAGCTTTCGGACAAAAGTGAAAGCTCTTTGGCTTCCGGTGGAACTTCTAGCAGTCGCATCAATTCTGCGGTGTCATCTGCTTCCCAACTTCGCGCCGGTCGTCCACGTTCGCCCCAAAGTTCCTCACGGAAGTCAAAAGGTTTACCAGAGTCTTCAGGATTTTTTTCATCCTTGCCGCTCTTTTCGCGCCAGACCTGGGCATCTTCACCTGGCAGGCGAAACAATCCCGACCGCTCTAACGCCGCTCTCCATTTCTTGCCGCCCGCTTCGCCGATGAAACGTGATGGCCGTTTGCCAAAATCGCTGCCGCCAAGAACCGACATGCGGGCAAACGCCCCGGCGTCGCGCTGTCCTAAATCAGTGGCGATACAACGGAAGGAATTCAACTGCTCGTGCCACGGCAAAGGTGGTTTGGCGCGCTGCTTTTCGTGCGGCCATCGGAGAGAGGCGTTGTAAAAATTTTCGCCATCAGGATACAAATTGAACTGATTTTCCCAAACAGCTTCACGAGACACACCCGCTTTAATCTTTTCTGAATTCACTTCGACGGGAAAAGTTAACTGGATGTCTGATTCATTGGTGGGCTGAAGTGTGATGCGGCAGTTTGCGAAATTGACTCGTTCGGGAGACTTGTCCAATCCAAGTGCCGCCATCATCGGTTGCAACCACGGCGCTTCGTAAAGATTGGTGTCGCCGCTTGAACGAAGTTGATCACGGCAAATACGCGGCGCGGCGTAATGAATCCGAACGATAGTTGGCGCAAGCCCGTGTTCCGTGCGCAGAATGACTCCGCCCGTGAAACTTAACTGCCCTGGGTCGTGGCGTGAGAGCAATCCGGGTTTGGTGGGGTGACGATTTGCGGTCTTTGGCTGTGCTTCGCTTTTCTTTGGAAAAATAAAGAAGCGTGGCGAGTATTTTGGATGTGCCGGGGTGAAGCGTATCGCACGTTCTTTGTCAGCCAAGTCAGCTTGGAGTTCTTTGTATTGCAGCCATGCTGTAAGCGGGTCTTCTGCGTGCCACGCTTGAGTTCCCTCGTTATGCCAGATGGGATGAAATTCAGGCTTGGCAAGTTGTTGGTAAAGTGTCGCGCTGCCAAAGTCATCCCGGTGCGCCGTCTGTTCCTCGGCAAGAATTTCCAGAAGGCGTTTTTCTGTGGCGTTGCCGGATTCAACGGCACTGCGCCAGCGGCGCTTGATTTCACCAAAGCCTCTCACCGTGCGCTCGCGGATTGCGTATTCTTTTGGGCCTGCCTCGCTCGCATCGCCTTCAGCTTCCGCAACCCATTTTAGTTTATCTTGGACGATGATCTTTAGCAATCGGACACGTTCATCACCCTCAAACCCCGGAAGCGGTTCACTGTCTTCCTCGGTGCTGGATGCTTCGCGTCCCTTGCCTTCCGTTGCGGCGATTTGCTGGCGAAAGCGATCCGCAGAAGCTTCTCGCTTCATCGTGTCTTCAAAATAACGACGTGGAGCTTTGATAGCCTCGATGAATGCTGCTAAATCAAACTCGAACCACACTGCACGTGTGTCGCGCTCGTCGTCACCATCTCCGCTGACAAGCGCAAGGTTGGTGAAATAATCAAAGTGTGGTTGGTCTGCTACGCGCGAGTCCGCCACCGCATCTGAAACAAGTTCCTTGTCTTTGGCTTCAGCCAATGACTTCGTCGCTGCACGGAACGCAGCCAAGGTTTCCAGCGCGGGGAAGAACTTGAATACTGCGGCCACCGGATAAAGTCCGCTGGGCTTCCGTCCAGGTGAAGGGATTTTGAGGGCGTCTGTCTGGCTGGCAACAAATTTATCAAACGAGACTTTCACCGTCTCAAGTGCGGGAAATTTTTTGGATGCCTTTGTAAAATAGTCGCGGAGCATCTTTGCGGCGGCCTCGCCTTCAACAAAATCTTTAGGCGGCTGCGTTAGAAATAAGCCAAGATCGAGAGTGGCCGATTGGTTTAACGCTTCTTTGTCCGGCCATTGGAAAAAATTCCTGACTGCCTGCTGGCGTTTGGATTCTTGTGAGGACGCTGCGGCTTTGCTTGTGGCGGTGAATTTCCCGGCGGCGGTAGCAAGCCACGGCAGACGCGCGACGCAGATTTGATTCAGGTCGCCCTTGTCAGAGAGTAATTGTAGCAACGCGGCGGAACGTTGTGCGGGTGTTGCGCGGCTGGAATGCAGCACACGGCTGGACGCTGCTTCAAAGTCTGATTTGTCTCGCTCAAGTTTGAGTATCAGAGCAAGCCGTGCTTGCGGCCCAGCAAACGTCTCTGCCTTTCGGCTCGCGTTCGCCCAAGTTTCTTTCACTTTCGCTGCCCAACCACGTAAAGCGTGAGCCTGTTCTGAATCCCCTTCAACGCCAGCAGCCATCGCCGCCAGTGCGAGCGTGTAATAATTCACGCCGTCCTGAAAAAATTCATGATGTTGCCAGAGTGTGGATTGCCAGTCGTCGAGTTTTTTCCACTTGGGTTTGCCTTGTTCGTCTTTGCCCTCGGGGATTTCAACGGCAGTCACTTTGCCCTGATAGATTCGGTTCATTGCTGGTTCATGGTTGGTGGTTGAGAGTTGAGAGTGTCACCAGGTTGGCGGTTTGTGAAATGTTCCAGTGGCATCGGTCATTGGATTGGGGAATTGCGCTGCCAGCAGTTGCGACCAATTAACGCCACCGGATTCAGCCAGCGAAGGGGAGTGCCTTTTACAGCGCTGTAGAAAAGATTGAAGCCATCAATGTAGAGGATCGTTTTCATTACCTTCGCTCCGGAAGCAGGGCGGCTTGCAGAAAAAATGCAAGGGCAGTTTCCGAAGAAACCGCCCCGCGTCCTGCCGTCGAAACGGACAGGAGAGATGTGCCAACAACATAAAGGCAGGATTCCAACAAGTCAACATTGGAAAATCTATGTGTCATCTTGAATCCTGACCCGGAAAACTGATCGTTTTCATGCCCATTTTCCTGATTTCAGGACTTGATGCTACGCCCGTCCGCGAGAGTGTCAACCGCGTAAAGCTCCGCCACGCGGCAGGAGTTGAGGGTTGAAGGTTCTCCGCGTTATTTGCGGTTAAAATCAAATCCGTGTCATCCGTGTCATCCGTGGTTAAAGCGATTTTGCGGCTTTTGCGCCTCTTTGCGGCTGGAATGATTCGGAGCTTTGTGCGCCTTTCCGTGCGCTGAATTTGCTTTCGCGCCGCGTTTGCATTTGTTAAAAGTTTCTCGTGCGCAGAATCTTTTGGACAATTTTTGGTCTCTGGCTTTGCGGGCTGTTTGTCGCCGCCGGCGCGGACACGTTTCAAATGACCGACGGCACATCGCTGACCGGTGACGTGATTTCGTATAACGACAACGGCGTCGTTTTCCGGCTGGAGGTGGACAAATACTCCCCGCGCGTGCCGTGGACGAAATTTTCCCAGGACGCACTCAAGCAACTGGCGAACAACCCGAAAATCCGGCCGCTGGCCGAGCCGTTCATTGAAACTGCGCCGGTGGCGGAGCGGACGAAAAAGGCGGAGGTGAGGGTTCATGAAGTGTCGCGCCTGGAGTTGCCGCCGAAACAATCCCTGTTCGACGCCCTGTTTTCGTCGTCCGTCGGGCTGGTCGTGCTGATGCTGATTTACGCGGCGAACATTTTTGCGGGCTATGAGATTGCCGTGGTGAGGTCGCGGCCCATTGCGCAGGTAATGGGCGTGGCGGTGGTGCTGCCGATTTTGGGGCCGATTATTTTTCTCGCGCTGCCCGTGCGCGTTGAACCCGTCAGGACGGCTGCGCCGCGACCCGACGCCACGCCGCACACTTTTGCCGTGCCGGGCGCCGCCCAGCCCGTGGCGGCTGGAATTCACATCGTTGAGGCTTCATGGCAGAAGGAGGCGCCGGCCGCCGGGCCCGGCGCGCCGCAGATTTTTCAACGCGGACAATTCACGTTCAACCGCCGTTTTTTTGAGACGAAGTTTTCCGGTTTCTTCGCCATGATCCGGCGCGAATCCGAAAAAAATCTGATGCTGACCGTGAAAACGGGGCGCGGGCTGTTCGTGGTCGAGCGCATCACGCGCATCGCCACCAATGAAATGCATGTGGAGGTTGCCCAAGGCACGGCAAAACAGGAAATCATGGTGTCGTTCTCTGAAATCGTGGAGGTTCAACTCAAATCCAAAGACACGTGAAATTAGCGCCGACCAGACTCCCGCCAAGGCTCGCGCCGACGTTTTGCGCATTGCCGTCCAACACTGGTCATGCACGCCTTTTCCTGGGAGCGCCGGCTTGCCGGGGCATAGCGGAGCGACGACTGGCGTCCCGCCGGCCAGTTCTGCGCAAACACGCCGGCGAGACGCCAGCGCTCCCAGAATTCAGCTTCGTAGAACCCGTGGCCTGACCGGCATCCGCACCCAACTTGGCGGCTGGAAGCGTGCCGCCACAGTTTTTCCTTTCGCTCGCGCGCAATTTCCCTTTCGCTGTCCGCATGACGGCGTTGCGAATCATCTTCATGGGCACGGCGGAATTGTCCTGTGCCAGTCTCCAGGCGTTGGCGGGCAATCCACAATTTCAAATCGCCGCCGTCGTCACGCAGCCCGACCGGCCCCAAGGCCGTGATCTCAAACCGCAACCGTCACCCGTCAAATTGCTGGCGCGGCGACTCAATCTGCCCGTGCTCCAGCCCGAACGCGTTCGCGACGGAAAATTCATCGCCGAATTTCACTCCTTGCAGCCCGACCTTGTCGTCGGCGTGGCCTATGGACAGATTTTGCCGCCCGCCATTCTGGATTTGCCGCGCCATGGTTGTCTGAACATCCACGCGTCGCTGCTGCCCCAATATCGCGGTCCGGCGCCGATTCAATGGGCGATTGCCAATGCTGATGCTGAAACCGGCGTGACGCTCATGCGCATCGACGCCGGACTCGATACCGGCGACATTGTCGCGCAACGGCGCACGCCCATCCGTCCGGAAGACGACTCGGCCACGCTGCACGACCGGTTGGCGCAACTCGGCGCGGAACTGCTCGTACAGACCATTCCCGATTACGTCGCCGGGAAAATCCAGCCCAAGGCGCAACCCGCCGCAGGCGCGAGCTACGCGCCAAAAATCAAAAAGGAAGACGGCCGGATTGATTGGAACCAACCGGCGCGGACCATTTGGAACCGGCTGCGCGCCTTCACGCCGTGGCCCGGCGCGTTCACGTTTTGGTTGGGAGTTCCGCCTTCAGGCGGCAACGCCATTCGGACGGAAGAACCGCCTAAAGGCGGAACTCCAAGCGCGCCGCGACCCATGCTCCTGAAAATATGGAAGGCGGAAGTGGTCGAGGAGGCTTGCCGGGCCGACCCAGGCTTCGCCGAGGCGAGAGCTTCAGAGCGAAGGCCGGGGGAGATTTTGTCGGCGGACAAAACCGGCATTGTCGTTGGCTGCGGACAAAACGCGCTGCGGATTCTCGAATTGCAACGCGAAGGCGGCCGGCGGATGAGCGCGGCGGAATTTCTGGCCGGACATGTGTTGAAGACCGGCGAAAAATTTGGAGGGTAGCGACGCATTCGGATCGGCTCGCAAGGACGCCCGTCCCACCTGATTAACTGCCACTTTACGGTTTGCCGTTTGCCTTGCGTGGCGCGGCCAGCGCCTGGTGCAGCACGCCCAGCAGCACGGCGCTGTTGAAGGGCTTGGTCAACAGCACCAGCAGGTCGAGGGTCTCCAGCCCTTTGATGTCCGCTTTCTCGCCCACTCCGGTCATGCCGACGATTGGCAGTTGCGGGTCCAGGTGTCGCAAAGCCCGGACCAGCGCCGACCCATCCATGTCCGGCATCATCATGTCCGTGAGGACCGCCCGGATCTCGGCCCGGTGCTGGGCAAAGAGACCCATGGCTTCGGCCCCTTCGGCGGCGGTCAACACCCGGTAGCCGTGTTTTTCCAGCGTGCGCTGGACCACGCCGCGCACGCCGGCTTCATCG
>Ga0116108_1001634_pt1 | contig 11396 bp, 9 predicted proteins | sample June2015DPH_6_15_FD_88970 | JGI IMG/M metagenome (GOLD analysis project Ga0116108, IMG submission 88970) | Peatland microbial communities from SPRUCE experiment site at the Marcell Experimental Forest, Minnesota, USA - June2015DPH_6_150 | ecosystem: Environmental > Terrestrial > Soil > Wetlands >... | reverse complement strand
GCGCTTTACATTTGGAAGGATGCGAGCGATTTCATTTTTTAAATACGTGTCAGCCCAAGGTTCAGGATGTGCGTCTTCCGGTCGCTGGATTGTTGTCGAAGTCGTGCCCAGCCAGCCATACCCATTGTGTACAATGTACGCATCTGCATCCGACGGCTCGCGCAAATGCTGGATACCGCGTGAGCAGAGCGCCTTTTGAACGATTATAGTTCCTTGGCTATAAGTTAAGGGAAGGGTCGCACCAACGTTATGCGCCACGGTATTTACCCACGGGCCGGTTGCGTTAATTACGTAGTTGGTCTTCAATTTGCCTAAGCTGGTGGATATTACGAATTCCTGTTCAATTTCGTGTATCGACCGAAGCTCCTGGTTCTCGAACAGACTGCCCCCATTTTGCTTTGCAGAATAACAGTTCAGCCAACAAAATCGCTGCGCATTTATGTTTTTATCGGCCGTTTCCACAGCGACGTTTAGATCTCTGTTTAATTCAGGGATCTCCTTAAATACTTCATCAATATCAATTTCTTTCGCTCGAATGTGCAGCTTTTTGGCTGCCTGCAACGCAGATAGTGCATATTCGCTCGTCACCCCGACGAAGTAATTCAGCACATCCCCGACTACTTCTGAAGCGATATCAGAAATGATTACGTTCTCTTTAGCGCATTCTACCGCAACAACGGGATCTTTCAAAACGTAGCGCATCCCGCCGAGTAAGTTTTGATGGGAAGACGAAGTCGTGCCACTGGCTATAGTTCGTTTTTCGATGAGAGCTACTGAGAAGCCCCTCATCGATAAATCTCGAAAAGTGGCGGTACCAGTCGCTCCGCCACCAAATATAACTACTTCATACCTCATGCGTTCCGTGCTCGAGCTGTGTGATTCTTTGGCGGACGGCTCGTGCTTGAACTAGATCGTCATACGTGTCTATTTCACAGCGGAGCATCCCATCGGTATAAAGGACGTGCATTGCGGAAGGAAATTTAAGCAGAAGTCTATTCAACGGTTCAGAATACCATTCACGTCTCGCCATCGGCTCTTTTAGCGCTTGTTTGAATTCGGTTAAGAGCTCATTACTCATCTTAATCATACTCGTATACACGGTGTTGCCTGGAACTGACTTGCCGATGCTCGCGGCGGAACCATTTTTCACTACGATCTTGCAATCTTCCGGCTCTATTTTTTTTCCATTTTCACCGATGCAGGCGTTATCGTGCGGTGACTGGACTAATCTTCTCAGTAACTCAAATTCAAACAATATATCGCCATCCAAGATGAGGACAGCGTCCTTAGCGGGGTCGACGTGTTCCAAGGCGAGTGACAAGCTATATGCATTGTCGGTTTCATAAAACAATTTGTTATCGACGATAGTGACTGGCAGAGTATAGTCCGACCTCCTTATGTGCTGCTCTATTAAACCACGCTTATAACCCGCAACAATCAGTGCGCATTCGATCCCCAGTTTTGCCAAACGGCGCAACTGGTAATCGAGGATGGTTTCATCATCAAGGCATAACAAGCATTTGGGCACGTCTTCTGTTAGCGGTCGAAGTCTGGTTGACCTACCGGCTGCGAGAATTATCGCTTTCGTCCTCTGCTCACCATTATCTCTCATTGGTCACCGGCTGATTTTTTAAGCTCGTTAACAACTTGAGGTATTCAGCGTCTTGCATTCACAGGAGAAGATTATTGCCACGTAAATAGCTAAAACAAAGTGACTACTATAATTACGTTTCTTGAGTCTAATGCTCTCTATGACTTAAGTTACAAAAAGACCGGCTAATAAAACTTGTGCTATACTCTTCTTCGTAATACTCCCGTCAAGCGCCTATTCTGTGCGTGAAAAAAATTATAAATGATATGCCTAGTCCATTCAGCCCCCTTACTCGCGTAGGGACCGCTGAGCCGATATAATTTAATCGCGCTATCAAAACGAGCTGACGTCACGCTATAACTTGGGGGGACAAAAGTGAACATGATCTCTAATCCTGAGATCTTTCATCAAATATCAATTTAAAGTACATAGAAAGTCAGCGAATAAAAACGCTTTTTTTTTAGGTCAATAACTAAACTTGCTGATCTAGTTTCATACTGCGTTTATTCGCTGCCGCCGTAGTATCTATCAAAAAGAGCATTATAAACTTCGATATTTTTCTTCGCGACGTTGTGCCAATCGTAGTAGTTTTTCGCGCGTTCTCTGTTTGCACTGAACGGTGTACCGTCTTCAAGAACCTTGACTACTGCGCTCGCAATTGCATTTGAATCCCTCGGCGGGATCAACACGCCTGCTTCAAACTGCTCGACCAGACTCGGTATCCCTTCAACGTTGGTTCCGATAAACGGTGTTTCGCACGCCATAGCTTCGATCCCCACAACTCCTAGTGCTTCAATTAGAGACGGCAGAACAAACACATCAGCTGCGTTATAGTAAAGTGGCAATTCCTCATCGGGAACCCTCGGTTCAGCATCTCCTGCTGGAATGAAATGAATCTTGTCCTGAATGTGTAGCTTCTGGGCTAAGAGTTGAAGGTGCTTTTTATAGTATCCTTCTCCTACCAAAAGCAGTTCGGTATTGGGCAGTCTCTCGCGGATGGGTGGCATGGACTGAATCAAATAGTCCAACCCTTTCCTCTCGACCATCCCAGCGACGCACAATACGTACTTTTTGCTGGAATCCAAACCTAAGTCGTCTCTGGCTCTGTTCTTGTCGATTCTCCTGTAAATAGAGAAATCGATTCCCATTGGCGAGAGGTGAACTTTTTCTGCTCCAACTAAGCGTGAAAAGTATCTTTCGGCTGCCGTATTGAGAACGAGGAAACAGTCGACGCGTTTTTTTAAGGCTCTTTCGAAAAAGAATACTTTTAACAAGTACGACGCCAAATAGTTGTATCTCACCCTTTCTGGAGTTTCCAAAAAGAGCTGCAAGAGCGATCTATCTTCGTAGCACTGGACCAATATCGGAGTTTTTTTAATGCAAAGAGAGGCAAAAACAGTTGTCCACGTGAATGCCGAGTGTAAGTGTACAAGCGAATGCTGTTTTTTCACTTCGATGCGCAGTTCCCGCAATAATGGCCAGGAAACCTCGCCGAGGTTGATTCGATCGGATCCCATGCGTTGTGCGGGGAAGAATCGATAAAGTATGTTGTGGTCCTTAGTTACAAATTCTTTGTCTAACCGCCTTTCGATGCTCCAACACTCTAGATCGTATCTGTCCGTGCTCTTTGCGATCTGTTGAGCGAGTCGCACGTGCCACCCCCCACCATAAGGAAGCTCGTTGATTTCTTCTTTTACTCGGAAGTCGGGTAAAAAAGAAGAAAAAGAATGCGTATTGGCTAATATGACTTTTTCTTTCACGTCGCGCACTCCTCTCGATTCACGAAGTGTCCTTACTCTTTCTGACTATAGAATGGAATCGTATGCTTTTATGGTCTTTTGAACGGTTGTTTCCCACCTGAATTTGCGCGCCTGTGCGTGACCTAGAGATCTTAAACGTTCGCGCAAGCTTTCGTTATGCACAATATCGAGAACATTTCGTGAGATATCCTCGTAGTTCAAAGGATTGTCTTTGTAAAGCGCCGCTTCCCCTGTAACTTCCGTCAGCGAACTGTTGTTAGAGAGAACGACCGGACAGTCGCGCGCCTTAGCTTCAAGAGGCGGGAGTCCAAACCATTCATACAACGACGGGAAGATCGAAGCAGTTGCGGCGCTGTAAATAGGTGGCAAGTCATCATACGATACGTATCCAGGCAGAATTATCCGTCTCTGCGCTTCCTTTTTGACATGATGCAAACGGTTGCATATAAAGCAGTTCCACATACGGCAGATGGTAAACTGTACGTAACCGCTGCGATTAACGCCCGCGCGCCGACGAGGCAAGTACGGCTTTAGACGCGTCATAATCGACAACCGATCTCATTTGGCGAGTCTTACGATGGAAGAGACGCTTAACGTGCAATAAAAAACCAATAATCCTTTCAGATTGACGCGTTGACAGGCAAACAACAAACTTTATGTCGTCCGCACACGGTACACACAGAGAGAATCAAACGCACAGCAGGAGCCACAACATTGTTCATCGCCGAGCAGAGCCCAATGGATATGACGGGACTCGACGCTATGTTTCACGGCGGAGCCTCCTCGACGGTCATGGTTGGCATTCCGTGCTACAACGAAGAGGTGGCGATTGGTAGCCTCGTGTTGCGCGCCTCTCAGTATGTGGATCAGGTCGTCGTCGTCGATGACGGTTCCACGGACAAGACAGCCGAGGTCGCGCGCTTAGCTGGAGCTCACGTGCTCGTTCACGACGCTAACATAGGTAAGGGCGCCGCCTTGCGCGATCTCTTCGCGTACGCGACGCAATCTGGCTTTGGCATCATCGTCATTATCGATGGTGACGGTCAGCACAACCCCGATGACATACCGAAGCTGCTCGACCCGCTTCTGCGCGACGAGGCCGACGTGGTCAACGGAAGTCGCTATCTGGACGGTAAGGTGGGAAGCACCCCGCGCTACCGCCGGTTCGGACAGGTCGTTCTCGACGGGGTGATCCATTTCGGGCTCAACGGCGACGTCACTATTACTGACACGCAGAGCGGCTTTCGCGCGTTCTCGACAAAGACCGCACCGTTTTTCAAGTTCCACTCTGACAAGCTGACGATCGACAGTGAGATGCTTATGGACGCGGCGAACGCCCAGCTACGGATAAAGGAAGTCGATATCGGCGTCCGCTACGACGTGGGGCGCTCTTCTAAGCATCCGGTAAGTCACGGGCTGCAGGTGCTCACGGGGGTGCTGCGAAGCATCGAGTTCAAAAGGCCGCTTCTCGCGTTCACCGTACCTGGTTTGATCCTCGTCGCCGTTGCGGCCGGAATCGCCGCGTTCGTCATTCGAGACTTTCTCAGAGTCGGGTACGTCGTCCTCGGTCCAACGCTGCTGATGCTGCTTCTCATGTTGGTAGGGACGTTTTTGGTGTTTACGGGGATCATCCTCCACTCTGTGTCTGCGCTCATTGATTCACGGGCCGACAATCGTGGCGAATCGCGGTAAGCGTTCAGCTCGGCGCGTGCACGCTCGTTCTTGCACAGGCAGGCTTTTGACGGTAGATACGACCCACATGCCGCGCGCCGGCTCCGGCTCGTAACGTGAACAAGCCGATCAACGATTTTGAACGATTGAGTCTTCAGACCGGTGCGGCTGCGATCCGTGTAAAGCACCGTCACACAAGAAACGACAAAGCCTTACGGGCAGGAGAACGCGAACGCATGCTCCCTCAAACCGTGAAGCCATGATCGCGCACGCAGGCATCATCCTTGCTTACGAAATCTCAACCATCGCGAAGTATGCCACCGCTTCGCGTTGTTCTTCAACGACGCACACGCTTTCCGCGGCGACAGACATCGATGATGGCTTCAAAGTCCTTTGCGTCCTTCGACCCTTAGGAGTTCTGTCTGAGCGAGAACGGCAGTCGGTAATTAGCTAGGAACGGGTACCATTGGATCGTCTCTGTCCTTGCAATACCACTCTATGGGAAATCTGGGCATTTTCTTAAATCGCTTACTCGAGCCGTTTGCTACGCTTTTGACCTCGTCGCTTATAGGCGCCCTCATATGTAGTGCCCCCAGCGCAATCCTACGATGAACGAAAGGATGGACATGGACGCCTACAAGCCCCAACGAAATATCACATCGGTTCAGCCCTGCGACCGAAAGAGCCAACCATCCGTGGCGCTGATAGACCCAATAGTTACAAGAAGGCTAAAACTTGAAGGATTGGAATCATCTCCGTCCATTTGTCATAAAGCAAGGAGCATGAAGGACGGCACAGAACCAGCCGTCCCACCAGCAAAGGAAAGTCGCGAGTGAAACACCCTGATCAATCTCAAGTACATATTGCGCACCTGTTCGCCGATCTTCCTACATTGCCGGAAGAGCAGAAACATCTCATCTGAAACGACGCCTGCCACTTGCTGCACCTACAGCAATAGGGTGGTTATGAACGCGCACAAATCCCCAAGGGAGTCGATCTCAGGTATCGACCGATCAGCAAGTTTGCCGTATTCTCTCCAAAAGTTGAACCGGAAAAACCGAGCAGGGTTTGTGCTGAACTTCGAAAGACCCTTCAGCGCACCCCATCGCAGTGAGAGATTTGGTCGCCAGGGTGCAATGGCCTACAGCATGGCGACGTAATGACGGCAATCGACACGAACGTGGCGACGATGCTCCACACGCCAAGCCGCTGGAAGCCAAAGATATTGCCGCAAAACCTGAAATTACGGTGGCAGTCAACTGAGCGAGTGCGAGCGTGCGAACCATCGCTTTTTCGGTGGCAGCGACCTTTACGATACAAAATGAGTTGATGAAGAAAGTCAACGAAATTGCGACGGTGAGGGATTGGAGTGTAGGGGTACTGTAAAAGGACGCGATGTATGGAGCCGCAGCGGCCATTCAGAGCGGCTAGCACTTCTGTAGCTATAGGATTCAAAAGATCGTATTCTTGTGGTGCTGCTCCACGTCCAATTTTTGAATCATACAAGATTGCATTGCGATATGAGCACTGTGCTCAGGCACGCGAAGCCTGCTCAGCTTCATAAAGTAAATATAGCATATAAGTTAAGGAATGAACCACGCGGCGCGACAACAAACGACGCTTCAGTTCGTCTCGCACTTTCTTAGTTCTCTAAACAGCGCACATCCATGAACGTCAGGAATCCGCTCGAAGCAAACGACTGGGATATTGCTGCTTTCTTAAGACTTATCGCGTCTCTTCAAGTATGTGTTTGGCTACTTCTCGCCTTGGATGCTTTTGGGCTGCACGTGCCGATTCTGCAGGAACTGTTCGTCCTTATTTACTTGCTTTTTGTGCCCGGCATCATTCTGCTGCGCGTCTTCAAACTGCACAATCTAAACCCCATTGAAGGTTTGCTATACACGGTCGGGTTAAGCGTGACGACCGTGATGCTTACGGGCCTCTTTATGAACACGGTGTATTCGCACTTTATCCCGAGGCCGCTCTCGCTCTTCCCGTTCATCGTGACGATGAGTGTCGTCGTAGCGGTCCTCTGCCTTCTGTGTTACCGCCGCGATCGCGCTTTCTCTCGTCCAACGGATATCGATATACACGCGCTATGGTCACCGGTCACCCTCGGCCTGTGTCTGCTGCCGTTCATGAGCATTTTCGCGACCCACTGGTACAACATAAGCGGGACAAGCGTTGGCATCATAATCACGCTCCTCGCCGTCGCCGCTCTCATCCTGGTCTGCGGCTTTACGTCCTGGATACCTCGTCGGTACTACGGGCTCGTCGTTCTCGTGGCGGCGATTGCGCTTCTGCTCTACAACGCGCTCATCACAAACTACATTTGGGGGCTTGACATCCAAAGTGAATACACTGCAGCACAGCTTGTCATAAGCAACGGCTTCTGGGGCACTCCGCCGCTTCTGACGCAGGCGTCTATGGACGTCAATTCCGTGTTGAGTGTGACAATGTTCGCCCCGCTCGTCTCCATCGCGACCGGTATGAGCCTCACATGGGTCTTCAAGCTCGTTTTTCCCCTGCTCTTCGCTTTGGTGCCGCTCGGCCTCTACCGGCTGTGGCAGAAACAAACGAGCCATCGCATCGCCCTTTTTGGTGTCTTTTATTTTATGGTGACCTTCTCTTTTTACACCGAGATGCTCTCTATGGCGCGGCAGGAACTCGCCGAGCTGTTCTTAGTTATGTTGCTCTTGCTGATCGTCGACAGGCGGATGGATCGGACGCCGCGAGTCGCGCTCTTCGGGCTTTTTGGCCTCTCGCTAGTCGTTTCACACTATGCGTTAACCTACGTCTTTCTCTTTTGCTTCGTGCTCGCGTTGCTCGTCGTCGCATTCACGAAGCGCTATGATCTCACCGCCTTGACGGAGCGACTTAGGAACCGCGGGAAAAAGCAAATAGCCCATCCATTTCGCAGATCACGTCCGTCGGCCAGAAACGTCGGCATAAATGCGCTGCTCGCCCTTGGTTTGGTCATTATCGCGCTCCTCTGGTACCGCTTCGCGAACAACCCTGAGCCATTCAACAATCTCATCACCATATTGAACCACACGCTGATCACTATCGGAAGAACGCCCATAATCCAGCCGACCGTGGCGCCGCCGAGCGTCGCGCCAAGTGGCGCGATCAACGCATCGGGTGCAACATCGCTCCTGCCTGCAACTGCAGCCGGCGCGCAAAGCGGGCTCCAGCAGCTCCTCGTGGCTCAGCCACCGATGCACGAGCTGACGCAGTACCTCATCTTGATCGCGGTCATCATCTCTGTCTTCGGCATTGCGTTTGCGTACAAAGAGCGACGACGGCTCAGGCTCACAAGCGAGTACGTCGCGCTAGCGGGCGCGAGCGTAGTGCTCCTCCTTCTCTGTGCTTTCGTGCCGTACTTTGCCGCAAATCTTATGCTGTCGCGCTTCTTTCAAATATCGCAGATCTTTCTTAGCGTCTTTTTCGTGATCGGCTTCGCTGGCCTAGTCGGCGTCTTGGACACGCGGCGCCGTCAGGCCTCGACGAGAGGCCGTGCGCCGCTCCGCTTTAAGGCATTTGCCGTGTTTACGGTCGTTTTGTTCGTGTTTAACTGTGGCCTCGTTTACAAAGCGGCAGGCGAACTCACTGATAGTCCCACGGTCATGGCGCTCGACAGCACGCTCGATTATGTTAAGTTTAACGATCAGGAAATCGTTGCTGGGCAATGGCTGGGCGCTGTGAAGTCGGGGGCACCGATCTACGCCGACGCCTTCATGGGATGGGCAGTCGGCCAGAGTGGGGGTGGGGGCAACCTCGCGGGCCTCCCCACCGGAGGCGGTTACTGGTGGATGCTGCCTTCCGGATCCTATATGTATCTCGGGACGTACAACGTGAATAGCGGCAAGGTCGTACTGGGTCAAAACTCTGTAACAATGGCGACATGGGAAACAGACGCTGCGAACTTCACGGGAGGCGGTAGCCTTATTTACTCTAACGGCGGCGCGCAGATCTTCATGATCAAGTGAGGCAACTGGCCTAGCCTGATGCCTCCGTCCGATAAGGGCATCCGAGGCGAATCCCGTTCGCTCAGAAGTTCGAGAGGACGAAGGTAAGCACATCAATCTATTTAAAGTACATCAAAACGGTTTGGAGTCTGCGTGAACGCATCCCGATCAGATGATTACTATAACGGCGAGAAGAAGATCATCAAAATAGGGAGTTGTGTCAGCAACAGCCAGTTTCGATGAGAGAAAGATAATTCTCTATTTTTGATTCAGCAGACGCACTGGTTTCTTTAAAAAGTAATTTTCTGTACGGCCTGAACGGCCGCGCTCAGCCGATGGGGTGGATCAGGGGCAACGAGGCGTTGCACACAATCGTAGCGGGAGAGGCAATTTACAACCTTTCGTCCTGTAGCTTGATCCGGAGGCAGCGCGTTGGCAGAATCTCTCAAACTGAACATCGAGAGGGTATAAACTTCTTGATGAGTTCTTTAACTGATCTCGGAATGAACTTGCTGATTCTGTGCAATCTATGCAAGGATAGCTTCGCAGTGTAATGACCTCTGGAATTTTCTGATAAATCCTTTGCAGGTTCAGTGTTTATCAGAGGACAACAAATTAATTCCCGGCGGTAACCTTTTAAAGCCATAACCGTAATGCGATCACGCTCTTCCTGGGTCTTCGGAATATGACACTCGTAAGCAGATGTAAATCCCACATGAGAGATAAGATTGTACAGCGAAGGACGGGTGGGCCAGAAGCTTGTTAAGTTGTCTAAAGATGCCCATAGAGCAGGCCCCCTTGTTTTAAAGGACTTAGCATCATGTTCTATAAACGAACTACCCCAATACTCTTTTCCCTTATATGTATACGATTTCTCAGATCTTTGGCTTACGTGAGTATCTATAAGTGTAACCTTCCGACATACCTCGCTTATCATTTCAAGGAAAGAAAAGACGTCTGGGACGTCTAGGTGATAGAGAATACCTAAGCATAAGATCACATCAAAGCTACCATATTTTTCCTTGCTAAGATTACGAACATCGTCTTGAACAAGTTCAAGATTGCCCAAAGAGAACACATTTTTCACGAATCGGGCCTTCTCGATATTTGCCTCTCGTCCTTCAATTGCAACTACCTCGGCTCCGTAACGCGCAAACTCGATTGCATAGAGTCCTTCTAAACAAGCCAGATCCAGAATGCGCAGCTCATTAAATGGCTTGCCTACGATATCGGAAACAATCTGAACAATACGTCTCAGCTTGATTTCATTACCGGTTATCTTTTCGTCTATAGTGTATAGACCGGGGCCAAGTTGAATATTGTGCGCCGTCCATTTACCAAACCTTTCAATAACCGCTTGCTTTTGACATAGTATTTCATCGTTATTCATTTGTATCTCTCGATTGGAGTAAGAATGGGGTCGGACCAAGTCAACCCACTGATTTTTTGAACGCTTCAAGCTTTTTGAGGGGGCTGCATTTGTGGTAGAACCGAATTTTGACGAGTACAACAGGTGAACACACCCTCCATTTAGGTCAACGGTTAATGTAGTACACATCTTTTCCTACCCCGCAGTATTTATGAACTCGGCAACGGCATGGAATGGTCTGTATCTGTCGCCAAGAAGCGTCTTTGGGCTGCTGTCTAGATTATCATCTTTCAAAACTTCCGGATGCGTGAAGAAACAGAATCTGAAGTTGTGGGACTCGTATTCCTTTGGTGCCAGAATCCAGCAGCCCGGAACCACCTTCTCGCGCGCATCCGGTCAAAAAACACCCGTGACGATCTCATTAGAAAAATCAGCTTGGGAAAGCAGTCCCTTCGCCTTATTCTTCTGCCAAAGACCTTGAAGGATATCAATAATCATCAAAACGAATCCGATGTTCTTTTGTATAGGCATTTCTAATTTTCTCAGTTTGTAGATTTGGTGATTCGGAGCTGCATTGTCCGTTCCACGTGACTGAAGTCAAGTCTGTGAAGTGGTACGAGCGGCTCGCGCGACAGCAATCGTCGTTTTTTTTCTGCCTGGCGGTCTTGAATCTCACTAGGCGCGATCGACGATGCGCAGCGCGGAAATTGGACGTTCGCCGCTTCACGGAGTTCTGTGGCCTCCCTAGCGATTAGTCTCGCTCGATAGAAAACGCTCGGCGACGACAACCGTTGCTTTCGTGCGGTTTTTGAGCCGCGAAAGGTCTCGCTCGCCCGTCGAAGGTGTCCTCTGCAGGCAAAACCACCGAAAGGTGGCCGCCTATATGGAGGCGCGAGGATGGTACCACTTAGGACTCGATGGGACTCATTTGTGGCGGCCGCCGCCAAATGCTGAGCACAAATAGCGAAAGGGTTAATGATCGGCACGTCAATCTGCGTAAAACTAGTGGCTCGGCTTGACCGGTGCGAGTTTCGATG
>Ga0116108_1001627_pt1 | contig 11422 bp, 10 predicted proteins | sample June2015DPH_6_15_FD_88970 | JGI IMG/M metagenome (GOLD analysis project Ga0116108, IMG submission 88970) | Peatland microbial communities from SPRUCE experiment site at the Marcell Experimental Forest, Minnesota, USA - June2015DPH_6_150 | ecosystem: Environmental > Terrestrial > Soil > Wetlands... | reverse complement strand
TTCCTCGATGGGAGTGGTTGTTCCCGCAGAATCGAAGAAAGTTCTACGCTCTGCGTGTGCACGAGTGTAGCAAATGACTGAGTAGTCGCGAAGCATTTACCGCCAGGGCATCTAACCAAAGCGGTTCTGACCCGATGACGGGCAAGCGGGAAGTAATGTCGGGTGGACGATGGCGCGAATCGGGCTTCGAATGATGCCGCCGTTTCCATCGTCCCCCCTAAGATTCCGGACAGTGAGTTTTCCTCAGTCCGGCTCCAAGGCCGGTATATCGGACGGGGCCTTCCCGTCGTCTGCGAGAAATTTCGCGACGTGCGGTTTGCATCCGCCCTTCGTGCACCTCGCTGCCTTAACGTCGTATCCTCGTTCTAAGTCGAGGGACGCGGTGCGCTGATGCACCACCGTTCAAGCGGCTATAACCGCTTTACCCCAGGGGTCCTCGCTCCGGTCCGGGTTATGCTGTCCCGGTCCATCATCACTTTAATCGACCCCATGCGCCCCACTCGCCAGCGCACCGCGATTTCACCGACACGGCTTATACGGGATGCCTTCGCTGTGCGTCCGAAATCCTCCGGACGCCTAGGCGACCAGCGAGTGGTTCCGTGCTTTCATGGTCTGTTCTCTGTCGGCATGTCATCGCCTGAGACCCCGGGAAGTTCATCAGCTGCTTATACCCAGTTCCTTCACCGACGACGCTGGCCTTCGCACACCTTGGGAAAGTCTCGGCACTTCCCACATCCCCTACCCTCCGATTCTCGTAGGGGAACCCAATTTCGGGGCTTCACTGCCGTTCACCTGCGTTACAACCTGCCGACTTGCTCGCCTCCCTTGTCGGAGCTGACCAGGGTTACCCCCAGCCAACCGAGGCTTTTACTTCCGCGCTTTCAACGGATTGATCGCTCGCACCGTTGGCGGATATAACTACGGTGGCAACTGGGCAAGCTCCACCGGTGGGATTTTCACCCACTAGAACATCCACTAGCATCGCTGCACCCCAAGGTAAGGTTTGCCGACTGTTCACCTACATCAAAATCGGATCTGTGTATCGAAACTGCTCGTTTTCCCTACTTGTTGGTGGAGGTGTTGCGAGCAGCTTCCTCGATTAGAGCGGCCACCTCCTTCGGATGTGAGATGTAGACCACGTGGCTGGCGCCTGGCACCTCAACTTTGTGGCTCTTGGCGCGTGCTGCGTACCAGCGTTCCAGTTCGGGGTTGATCGTGCGATCGCTCCCCGCCACCAACATCCAACTGGGCTTTGTTCGCCATGCGGCGGTGGTGATAGTCGCCGAAAAGTTGTCGGCAAAGTTGAAAACCTGCGAATGCGCCATGAATCCCGCTTGCTCGGCGGAAAGGTCGGCGGCGAACAATTCGTGGAACTGAGCAGGATCAATATAAGTGAACCCGTCTGGCGTCTTTCTTATCGCGGACGACTTGGCTAGATCGCTTGGAAAGCGCTTTCCGTCCTCAGATTCTTTTTCTCCAACATCCGGCATATGAGCGGCGATATAGACAAGACCGGCGACGGAAGGATCATTTCCCGCTTCCGTGATCACAGCACCACCGTAAGAGTGAGCGACAAGAATGCACGGTCCGTCTTGCAGCGCAAGCACGCGTTTGGTAGCCGCGACGTCGTCTTTGAAGGACGTTTCAGGCTCTTGAACAATGCTTACGTTGAAATGGTCCTTAACAAGGACCTCGTAAACCCCTTCCCAGCCGGAACCATCTGCCCAGGCGCCGTGCACGAGTACGATGTTCTTGACGGGGACGCTCTGCGCTGAGGTGGAGATCCCGGCGAGAGTTGCAAGAACTGCGATTAAGTTGACGGCAGCCCCACTCATGCTGAGAAATCTCGGATTTCTTTTCGCTGGCATATTCTCTCCCCCTGGCACGACCTGCTGCCCTAAGCTCATTCCGAGCAGATGTAACGTGCATGATTTAGATTTCCGCGATGACGTCTGAGATTCGTGCCCTCAATCAGAGTGCTTGTGCGACCGAGCAGGGTGGGCGAGACTCTGAAACTGTGCGATCGTGATTGTGTCCGTATGACGGGCTACTCTTCCCTAATCCTGTAAGTGAAGGTTTGCCGACCACCTGCCCAGAATCGCCTGATGCGCTGCGCCACTCATGCAAGTGTGGGGACACTCGATCTTTGACTTCAAGAATTAAAATTCAGGAGAACTCTCATGAACCGCACCATTGCACTTGAGGTACCATTTCAAACTATGCGCCGAATCCTTCTCCTGATGGCAATCTCTCTACCACTGATTTCCTGCTCCCGTAAGCCGGACTTTGATGTCGTCTTAAGGAACGGTCTTATCTGCGACGGTACGGGCTCCCCTTGTACCACCGGGGGTGTCGCCATCAGCGGCGACAAGATCGCTAAAACCGGCGATGTTTCCGCGGATCGCGGGCGCATCGATATCGATGTCCACGGCCAGATCATTGCCCCCGGATTTATCAACCTCATGTCAGGGCCGGACGGACTCTTTGCCGACGGCCGCGGCCTGAGCGATCTGTTGCAGGGCGTCACGCTCGAGATCTTCGGCGAAGGCGAGTCCATGGGCCCTCTCAACGACGACATGCGGGCCGAGGAGCTGCGGGAGCAGCGCGACATCAAGTACGACATCAACTGGCACACGCTCAACGAGGGGCTCCAGGCTCTGGAGCGGCACGGCATCTCGCCCAATGTCGCATCCTTCATCGGCGCCGCAACGCCACGGGTGTACGTGCTCGGCCGCGCCAACCGGGCGCCCACGCCCGCCGAACTCGACCAGATGCGCGCGTTGACGGACCAGGCAATGCAGGAAGGCGCGCTCGGGGTTGCCTCGGCTCTGATTTATGCACCCGGTAACTATGCCAAAACGGATGAACTGGTAGCGCTCGCTGAAGTCGTCGCCAAACATAAGGGCATCTACATTTCGCACATGCGCAACGAAGGCGATCATGAACTGGAGGCTGTCGATGAATTAATCAGCATCGCCCGCCAGGCGCGAGTGCCGGCCGAGATTTACCACCTGAAAGTTGCCGGCGCGAAAAACTGGAGCCATCTCCCGGAAGTAATTCAGAAGGTCGAGGCAGCCCGCGTCGAGGGCCTTATGATCACAGCGGACATGTATACGTACACTGCGGGAGCGACCGGCCTCGATGCAGCCATGCCGCCGTGGGTCCAGGAAGGTGGCCTCGAAGCGTGGCGCAAGCGGCTGCAAGATCCAGCCATCCGGAAACGAGTGAAGCAGGAGATGTTGTCGAGCGACAAGTATGACAACCTACTGGGCGCGGCGGGATCGCCGGACAACGTGCTCCTGATCGGATTCAAGAGCGAAAAACTTAAGCCATTGACCGGCAAGACGCTGGCCGAAGTCGCCAGCATGCGCCACTCGACCCCGGAAGATACCGCGATGGATCTGGTGATCGAGGACGATTCACGCATCGAGACGGTTTATTTCCTGATGAGCGAGGATAATATCCGCAAACAGATCGCGCTTCCCTGGGTGAGTTTTGGTGCGGACGCTGACCCCGAGGGCGTCGATGGGGTCTTCCTGAAATTCAGCGCGCATCCGCGCACGTTCGGAAATTTTGCTCGCGTCTATGCCCGTTATGTCCGCGATGAAAAGCTCATGACCGTGGCGGAAGCCGTTCGCAAGATGACCAGTCTCCCTGCATCCAACCTCGGCATTGCCCATCGCGGTCTGCTGCGACAGGGATACTTTGCGGACATTGCGGTCTTCGATCCAAGCACCATCCAGGACCACGCCACTTTTGAGAAGCCCCGCCAATTGGCGACCGGAGTCTCCGAAGTTTTCGTCAACGGCGTGGAGGTAGTTCACAACGGAGAGCACACAGGCGCGAAGCCTGGCCGAGTCGTCAAGCGGGACCGAAACTAGTCTTTTTGAGTTTAATACTCAAGTGTTTCGCACAGACGGTCGTATTCTTCCATTCTTTCTGCATCTCGTTGAGTTCGACACGTGCTGCTTCCGCTTTATTCTTATCCCCTTTGAAGCCTCGAACGTATTCCAGTGGATGCCGTGCTTCGCGGTCCCTCGACTACCTCTCCAGTTATACCCACCGCGGACGCTATTACGCCCTCCGTGAAACCGCCCGCTTCGACGACACCGGTCTGTGGTCCCACGATGCGGTCTGGTTCTCCCGTTACGGCACGCTCGTCGCCACCATCGAATCCTTTGTCCATCAGTCCCCACGTGGCTGCTTCGCCGACGAACTGGCGGACGCACTCCATGCTGAGGTCCAAGATCCTCTCCACGATCTGGTCCGCGCGGGGCGTTTACGCCGCTCCGAGGTGGCCGGACGCTTCCTCTACATTTCTCCCGAGGACCGGCAGGCGCGGGATCAGATCCGCACTCGACAAACCGCACTGTCCGTTCCTTTGGTGGCCGACGCTACCGCTCTCCAGGTTTCTCCCCATGAACTCCAGGCCGCCATTGTGCTGTTCTACAGTTTGCTGGACGAGCAGCAACGCCGTCTGTTCGCCGGCCTCGAATCCACCAAACTGGGGCACGGCGGCGACCGTATCGTGGCCGAATTCCTCGGCCTGGATCCGCACACCGTCGCCCGCGGACGCCAGCAACTGCTGGATCAGAAGGTGACGCCGGGACGCACCCGCCGCCCCGGCGGCGGACGCAAACCCGTGGAAAAAAAAACGCCGACCTCGTCACCCTAATCGAGTTCCTGCTGGAATACGACACCGCCGGTGATCCCATCACCGGCCTGAAGTGGTCGCGGCGAACTACCGCCAAGATCGCCATGGCGCTGAGTGACTTCGGCGTCATAGTCAGTCCCAACACGGTCGCTCGTCTCCTCCACCAGATGGGCTATTCCCTGCGTGTCAATCACAAGAACCTCTCCACCGACCACAGTCCCGATCGCAACCATCAGTTCCTCTACCTCGGCGATCTTCGCGACCGATTTCAGCGCCGCGGTCTCCCCATCATTAGCGTCGATACCAAGAAACGGGAACTGATCGGCCATTTCAAAAATCCCGGGGCGCGCTGGGATCTGTCTCCCCGCTGGGTTAACGATCACGACTTCCGCTCCGATTCCTCGGGCGTCGCCATCCCTTACGGCATCTATGATCTGCTCGCCAATCGAGGTTCCGTCGTGGTCGGCGTCTCCCATGACACACCCACCTTCGCCGCTCACGCCATCGCACATTGGTGGTGCCAAGAGGGATCGCTCCGCTATCCACGTTCCCGCCAACTCCTCATCCTGAGTGATACCGGCGGCAGTAACGGCTATCGTTGCCGCGCTTGGAAAACAGAACTCCAAGCGCAACTCGCCGACTCCCACGGCCTGACACTTACCGTCGCCCACTACCCCACCGGAGCTTCCAAATGGAACCCCATCGAACATCGTCTCTTCTCGGAGATCTCCAAAAACTGGGCCGGCGAACCGCTCGACAGCTATCAGAAAATCCTCCGCTTCATTCGTTCCACCAGAACTCAAACCGGCTTGTCGGTCAACGCTCACCTCGACCGTCACCACTATCCGACCGGCACAGCACCCACATCCCAACAACTTCAGGCACTTCGCATCCAGCCGCACGAAATCCTGCCTAAGTCGAACTACACTATCTCACCCAATCTGTGAAATTGTTTTTGCGTCGACCCTAAGCTAGTGTCCGATTGGTATGAGATCGGGAATCCGAAGGTAACTAGCCCTTTTGTGTCGGTTACGTAATATGCGAAAATATTCGTGTTGATGAAACGAAATATTTTTGCTATAGTCGTGTCCGAGGTTAAAAGGCAATGTCGGACATTTTAGTCTGTACCGAGCCAGAGACTCGGGAAGAAGCTGAAGCCTTTGTGTCGAAATTGGGCGCGCGTCCACAAATGTGTTCCATGCGAAGCTTCAAACAGTGGCGGGAAAAGGCCAAACTCCTTCTCGTTTATCTCAAAGGACCAGAGCCGTCCGCAACGCTGCGGAGTTGTCTCCGGCAAGTGTCGGACGATCGCTCGCTCCAGGTTCTTGTGTATACACATACCCACCCTTCCGACGACCATCAAGCGGCGGAACTCGGAAAGATCATCGGTAAGTACCGGCCGCGCAAGACGTATATTTGTTTCGATTCGAGCGAGGTGGAACAGTTCGTTCACGAACGAGTTCGTCTGGGCGGCAGGGAGAAGAAGCGAGGGCTCTTCGAGACCCTCGCTGGTTTGAGGCAGGAGTTGGACCTCACCCAACTTGATGTGGCCAACGCTCTGGACGTGACTACCCGAACGGTACAGAACTGGGAAAAGCACGGGAGCGGCTCCGAGAGACAGATGCGTGACTTCCGGGAATTATATGAGCTCGCATCCAAATACCTCGGTGCGCACCAAATCGCTGCCTGGATGGATAGCCCCAATGATGCCTTCCAGAAACGGACGCCCCGAGAGCTGATTCGGGAAGGAAAAACGCGGGATCTAATTCTCGAATTTCAACGGTTGCAGACGGGTGAGCCCGTGTGAAGTTGCCTGCGGGTTGGCGCAGCGCAATCGATTCGTTGTGTCACGACGTCAAGCCGTTTGAAGATTCCTGCTTTCGTTCAGTTGAACTAGCCTGGGCCCATCCCGACGATGTGATCAGCGGCGAAGGGACGAAAGCAAAGGGTGGACGTTTTGCCCCTAAAGGAACACGCGCAGTCTATGCCTCGCTTGATGAAGAAACGGCGACACGTGAGGTAACGGCCCGCAAGGCACGCTTAGGCGGCGAAGCCCAAATCTCACTCAAAGACTATCCTCGTCTCACGTACATCGTTTCCGTCGGGGCGAAACGATGTCTGGATTTGCGGAAAGCGGGAGATGATGCAGTCCTGAAACAAACGCTTAAGGCCGCACTTGACCCAGATGACGTTGCTGCGTCCCAGGAAGTCGGTGATTATCTGGGCGCGAAGGGGATTGACGCCATAATTTTCCCTTCGGTCGTGTGTAGCGGGGCGAATGTAGTGGTTTTTCGAGATGCCGGTCCGCCACCGCTCATCGAGATACAAAACCGAGAGGAGATCCTCGAGGCCATTGAGAACCTAGCAAAGCGAATTACGAAGTAACGCGACTAGGTGATGACAAAGGTAGTCCGTCAAGCGTCGCACATCGCCCGCCGCTGCCAATTCCAGACAGCGGGCACCAAGGGCTGTCCTGTCAGCCTGAACCCCGAGCCGGCGTCTACATGTAGGGAGGGCCCTCGCCAGTTTCTCAAACCAACGAGTACTTCTCAGAGAGGCACCCTCCCTGCACACCGCTTAGGCCGCAAGGCTGGATTCATCAGTCGAGTAGAGGACAGACCTGCTGATGGAATGTCAGCCGCACCTACGAGCAAGGCTCTGCGGTGACAGCGACGCGGGAATCGGTAATCCCGGCCACCATTGTCCGCCCGGATTATTTTGGGGTTTTGCCCCTGATCCACCCGAATTCCGGTGTGAAGTTGACATCGGACGTAACTTCCCAGCACCAGACTTCTGGCCCGGAATAATTCCGGGTTGCCTGTGAGTCAGGCAGGACCGAGTGTTTAATGTCCGAGCCAGGACAGCGCCGCGTCGCGCACCACATCGCCGGAGCGCTTCATCTCTTCCAGATTCGACTCCCGCAGCCGGTTGAAATCAAAGTGGTCGTAGCAGAAGTCGAAGCCTTGATTTAAACCAAAGCGCGAATCGAGGACCGCCGAGCCGATGACTGCACCCGTCGCGTATCCATGTTTCTTGAGCAGGGAAGCCAGGGTTGGCTGATCGGGGTTGAGTTTGTTGCCACTGAAGTCGTGTATCCCGCTGAAGGTGGGATACGTTCCCGTGAAGATGGCCGCATGGGCCGGCAGCGTTACCGGGGGCAGGAGTATAAGCGCGTTCAAAACGAACGCCGCTTGCGGCAAGCGCATCGATGTTTGGAGTACGAATTCGTTTGTAGCCATAGCAACCCAGGTGGTCCGCGCGAAGGGTGTCGATCGTGATGATAACCACATTCGGCCCTGGTTTGACGGTGCCGGCAAGCCGGAAACCAAGGAAAGAAGCAGGCAGAACAGCGAAGAACAAAATCGGCGAGAAACCATGGGATGCACTAATTATGCGACAGAAAACGCGGCCCGAATGCGGCTGAGCGGCGCGGGAACTGTGCTAGTCTGATGGCCCGATGAACCTTTCGTGCGCTCTGGGTGCCGGTTTCTTGTGTGCGTCGCTGGGCCTAACGGCTATGGCGTCTACGAAGGAAACGGCACCGCGGCCCGATATCTTTCTCATAACGATCGACACCCTGCGAGCCGACCACGTGCACTGCTACGGCTATGAGCAGGTCAAGACGCCCGCTCTGGACGCTCTGGCAAAAGATGGCATCCGCTTCGAGCAAGCGTTCACCGCGAGCCCGATCACAAATACTTCGCACGCCAGCATTCTCACGGGGCTGTTGCCGAGTTCACACGGAGTGACCGATTTTGGTGTGCCGCTGTCTCCTGCGAATCCAACGCTGGCGGAGTTGCTTCGCAAGCAGCGCTATCACACAGCCGCGTTTATTGGAGCAGTCATTCTCGACAGCAAGACGCTGGCTCCCGGATTCGATCAAGGGTTCGACTTCTACGACAACTTTCCCGAGCATCCAACCTCGAAATCGCGATGGGGACGCATTGAACGCCGGGGGATGGAAGTGGTGCGGCACGCGGAGACGTGGTTGAGTCAGCATCCAACCGGCCCACATTTCCTATGGGTGCACCTGTACGATCCGCACGATCCCTACGAGCCTCCCGAGCCGTATTCACGGATATACAAAGATCATTTGTACGATGGAGAGATCGCCTATGCCGATTCCGCACTGGCAAACTTCATCGCGTACCTCAAGAAAACGGGCCGGTATCGCAACTCGATTATCGTTGTGGTCGGCGATCACGGAGAAGGTTTGGGCGAGCACCACGAGGATACTCACGGAATTTTCCTTTACGACTCAACGACTCACGTGCCGCTGATTCTCAAGCTGGCTCACGGACTCAACGCAGGAGTGGCAGTCGATGCACAGGTGACAACCCTTGATATTGCGCCAACGATACTCGATCTGGCGGATGCCCCGGCGTTCGAGAAGACGGATGGCAGCTCGTTGAAGCCCTATTTCACTGGGGCGGAGAGAGCTGAGCACACAGCCTTCGGCGAGGCCGACTATCCTTTGCGCTTCGGTTGGACTCCGCTGCGATCTGTGCGCAGCGAAGGATATAAATACATTGAGGCGCCCCGGCCTGAGTTTTATGACTTGCGGAGCGATGCAGGCGAGTTGATTAACCGGTATGAACCTTGGAACGATCGCGTGCAGAGGGCGCGCGCCATGCTGACGGAAGTGCGCGCCCGGGAGCCGTCGCCAGCGACTGTCAAGGGAGCGGTGGGACAGGAAACAATCGATGAGCTCAAGGCGCTGGGGTATGTTGGCCCTGCAGATGCGGGAAGCGCAACAACAGCTCCGGAGCCCTCGATGTTGCCTGACCCGAAGGACAAGATCGAAGAGCAAAATTTGCTACACGCGGCGATGATGGCAGCCGAAGACGACCGCAATGAAGAGGCTCGGAAGCTTTTCCAAAACGCGCTGGCGCTCGATCCCGGATCCTCGACCGCTCTGCGGGAATTGGGGGAACTGGAATTACGGGCGGGGGAATACGACAAGGCCGCGGAGCACTTGAAGGGCGCGACGCAGGCCCGTCCGAACGACGCTACGGCGTTTTTCTATGAGGGACAAGCATTGGAGCATCTGCACGACTTCGCCGGAGCGCGCGATGCGCTCGAGGCCAGCCTGAAGCTCGTGCCGGGCCAGTTGCCGGGCCGCCTGCTCCTGGGCCGGGTGTATCTTGGGCTGAACAAACCAAAGGACGCTGAAGATCAGTTCGAAGCCGCGCTGCTGCTGCAGTCGAACAGCGTAGAAGCTCAACAAGGACTCGCAGAGGGGGAAATTGAAGAGGGCAACTTCACCGTGGCTGTGCGTCAGCTCGAAGCCCTCTCTAGGATGGACGCGAAAAATCCGGACCTCTTCGAATGGCTGGCGAAAGGTTACGCACGATTAGGAGAAGCCGCGAAAGCACAGCGCGCTCGGACGCAAGCCCAGCTGCTGCGGCAGCGCAGTGCGCACGCATCCGACAAATAGGAAAGAAATCCACATGCGACTTTCTAGGTTTAGCGCTCTGCGACGGTTTTGCCGGCGTTCACAAAGATGTCGCTCAGCACGTGCCCCCGCATCTGTGGCGGCTGTTCAATCCCATACAGATGCAGGATTGTGGGAGCGATGTCGTACACCGAAGCCGCAAACCCCATAAGCCGCAGATTTTGCTTGATGCCGGGTCCCATGGCAAAGAAGGACCCGGGGACGTCATCGCCGTCTGCGAAGTCGTGTTTGGCGATGACTGGCGTCGTCTTCTCGTGGTCCATGTGCGCATGCGGATCGGTTTCTTCGAATTCGCGAAGCGGTTTGATGCCGTGATCGGAAACAATGATCAGGTAGGTGTTCTCGTCGACATGCTTCAGGATTTCACCCAGGACCTTATCGAACGCGACGTACTGGTCAGGGAAAGCCTCGGTGCGCACCGCGTTAATTTTGGGGTTGTAGCCGGCGTTGTAAGGAGCAATGGGATAGAGCCAGTGCCCCGTGCGATCTTCGCATGACTGCCCCAGCCAGGTGAAGTCGGTTGGATGGTGGTCGAGGATATAGGCGAAGAGACGAGTCTGTTGGTCGCGGATCAATTGAACCTTGGCCAGCCAGGCATCGATTTCCGCCGACTCATGCCCTTGAAGATCGGCCGCGGAGGGCATCCGTTCGCAGTCGATATAAAAGTCCCCCACATTCTTCAGCAATTCAGCCTTCAGGGATGGCGGGTAGACTGCATCTCCACCCTCGACTTCCGAAAGTTTGGGTGCACAAAGGACGCCGTCCTCGCAGTTCTTGCCGCGAGTCAACATGCCGCTGATCATGTAGCCGTTCACCGGCATCACCGGAAAAGTGGCTGGGACATTGGTCATCCCGACAGTGACGTGATTCTTGGACAGAATCGACCAGATCGGTTCCTCCTTGAGCATGTTGGTATTGGCGGTAATTCCGCCCACAATGAAACCTGTAACCCCATGCTCCTCGGGCTGGGTGCTGGTGAACATGGTGCTGAAGACGCGAGGGCAGTTCGGTGCGGAGACAGTGCGGAGCTTACCGTAGGCTCCTTTCTTTATCACCGATGAGAGGTTGGGCATCTTGCCCTCGAGGAGCAAGGGCCGAGTGACGTCAAGTTCCATGCCGTTGACGCTGACTACGACCACGTGGGGCTGCGGCTTGGCAGAGCTTTGACCCAAGGCGGATACAGGTGGAAAGAGTAAGACGCAAGACGCTAACACAAAGACAGCCAACCGACGCAATACCATGGAACCCCCCCACATCAATTAGGGCCGGCGACGAGAACTCTCGCCGAATCGACGGCATTATAGCGCATTCTG
>Ga0116108_1001626_pt1 | contig 11422 bp, 8 predicted proteins | sample June2015DPH_6_15_FD_88970 | JGI IMG/M metagenome (GOLD analysis project Ga0116108, IMG submission 88970) | Peatland microbial communities from SPRUCE experiment site at the Marcell Experimental Forest, Minnesota, USA - June2015DPH_6_150 | ecosystem: Environmental > Terrestrial > Soil > Wetlands >... | reverse complement strand
TTGATGACAATGCCTTCCTCTTCGGCCAGGGTGATTTCAAAAGGATGGGCCGGCATCTCTGCGCGTGTTTCCAGGCAAAAGAGATTGACTTTCTTGGCCCCCAGCCGCCGGGCGGTGAGCGCTACGTCGATGGCCACGTTGCCGCCGCCGATGACGGCAACCTCGCTGCCGATTGAACCCTCCGTCCCCAGGACCACACCCCGCAGAAAATCGAGGCCCCAATAGACCCCGCTTTTATCAGCTCCCTCCACGGGAATTTTGGCTGAAGCACTGGCTCCCACGGCGATGAACACCGCGTCGTAATCCTGTTTAATCTCCTCCAGGGTTACATCCTGGCCCACCCGGGTGTTCCCTTGAAACCTTACCCCCATTTCCAGAATGACATTGATATCCTTGTCCAGTCTGGCTTCGGGCAAACGATATTTGGGTATGCCGTAACGCATCGTCCCTCCCGGCTTGGGGAGGGAATCGATAAGGGTTACCTGATGACCCAGGGTAGCCAGATAGTAGGCCGCGGTCAGTCCAGCCGGACCAGCGCCGATAATTGCCACCTTTTTCCCCGAAGGCGGGGTTTTTTTCCGGTTGCTGAGCCAGCTGTCGCCCCCTTTATCCATGGCCGCCCTCTTCAAAGCCCGGATGGCGATGGGATCCCCGAACTGTTTATAGGCGCAGACATCCTCACAGGGAGCGAAGCAGGCGTCGGCACAGACGGTGGGCAGAGGCAAATGTTCCCGCAAGACGGCTACCGCTTCATCGAAGCGGCCATCACGCACCGCCCGGACATAGCGCGGCACGTCCACTCCAGCCGGACAGGCCTCGGAACATCGCGGCGTGATGAAATCTTTCCTGCTAACCCTAAAACCCATGAATGGTTTCCTCCTCGTTGTTTCCCATAATTAATGCCGCAGGGACTGATAATAATCGGTTCTTATGCCTGCCTCTCCAGACCACTAGGGCTCACCCTGCAAAGCTGACAGATCGGTCCCGGTCTCTTCGACGCTCCGGCCCGCGGTTTCTATTCCCAGAAATAGCAAGGGCATTACCAGAATGATTGACAAAGTTCCCAGGATTATGAAGAGCTTAGACATGCCGATGGCCGCCATCAGGGAGGGGATATAGTAGACCAGCAGTACGCCGGTCAACAAGCGAGATATAAACTCTCCAACGGCGGTTCCGGTGCCGCGCAGCCTGGTGGGAAATTGCTCTGCCATATACAGCTTGGGCACGGGAAAGCCGGCGACGCCGAAAAACCATAAGCCGGTTGCAGCCAGGATGAGCACCGCAGTAGGCGGGCTCTGGCCCAGCGTGATTACCGCAGCCGCGGCAAGAGTCATCCAGATCACATGGGCGGGACGGCGCCCTATCCGGTCGCCCACCCGAGCCCCGATGACATTGCCTGACATGGATACGAAGTTTAAAGCCGCCACATAGAGCATGGAGTTGGCTGGGGTGGCTCCCATGGCGTGAAAGATCGTCGGACCGTAAATGATCGACAGATAGAACACCACAAAAGGAGCGGTTAGGGCGCAGTAAGAAACAAAACAGCGCTTAAAATAAGGAGGCTTAAGCAGGGTTCGCAGCCCCACCCGGCGCTCCGTGGTGCTCTCCAGGACCCGCAGGGCGTTCTCGTCTGTCAACTTGGTATCATGGGGCAGGCCCGCTTCATCTTCGACGCGCTCGACGAAGGCCCGTACCTCTTCAACCCGCCCCTTTTTGAGTAGAAATCGGGGTGATTCGGGCAGATATTTCCAAAGAACGGGGGCGATAATGATGGCGCCGCCGCCCATGGCGAACAAAACCCGCCAGCCAAGCTCCGGCGCGAAGCTACGAACGGCCCAAAATCCCGCCAGGGAAGCGAGCATATAAGCAAAGCCCAGCAAGCTGTTGGTCCAGCCCACCGCCTCGCCGCGCCGTTGCTTATTCACGAATTCCGCGATTAACAGGTAGGGAACCGGGAAGACTGCACCTTGACCCAGGCCGGCAATAAAACGAAGTACTGCAATTTCAAAGACATTTTGGGCCGCGGCGCTGGCTAAAGTAAAGAGCGAGAAGATCACGATGCCGATCACCAGAACCTTCTTGCGTCCGTAATGGTCCGCGAACCAGCCGGCCGGCAGCAAGCCGATGACGATGCCGAAGGTGCCGGCGCTTCCCAGGAGGCCGATCTCCTTGGCGGTGGCGTGCCAGGAACTCTTGATAATTAAAATTGCCGGAGCAATGATCCCGATATCGAATGCTTCGATGATCCAGGCCAGCATCAGCAGGCCGATGATAATCTTGATGCTCCGGGTCACGGGGGCGCGATCGAGGCGAGCCAGCAAATTTTCCTCAGCGACTACCGAGCGACCCGGTCCAACCTGGCTATTGGCTCCCATGCTTGGCTCCTCTTTCAGGTTCAGGAGATGCCCAAAAATCTTTTCTTTAGGGCATTTCCGGTTTATCTCATGCGCGAGGCCAGATCCACTTCATCGGGAAGTTAGCTTCATTCCCAGGATGGCCCGGGCTTCCGTGGGGTCGGTGACGACGCGGCGGCCGAGGCGCTCGGCGATCTCACGCGCCAGGGTCACCATATCGGAGTTCTTTTTGATGACTTCATCCTTGTGAGGATATACCCAATAGCAGTCCTCGATCCCCACTCGCACCAGTTGCGTACCCATCATTAATCCAAGCACCAGGATCGGCAGCCAGTTGCGCCCTCCGGGGTAGACGCCCACTATCGAGTCGGAGGCGGTGCTGAGCACCATGTTGTAATTGGTAATAAGCTGGAGGTACGACCAGGGGTCCTGCTGAATGGCATGGGCATGATGCTTCCCCATGTGCAAGTTGAATACATAAGGCTTAGACTGGGCGATACCCGTATCCAGGACTTTTTGCTTCAAGTCCCAAATGACATAAGTGTCATAGAGCTGAAAGACCGGTTTGACGTCATGCGCTTCCAGCCACTTGATGCCCTCAACCATATTCTTGGCAGTATGAAACGCCCCGGTGGCGCTGAGGAAGCTATCCCGCAGGACGACGCTGCCCTGGCAATATTTATTGCCGCTGCCGAGTTCTAAGAGTTTGTCGGTCTCGGTAATGTATTCGGCTTGTTCTTTTGCCGACCAGGTGTGGGAAATCGTCACGAAATCGCCCACTTCCTTGAACACCGGCCCCAGAATTTCTGCCAGCAGCTTCGGATCTGCCTTGGCATTCCCGGTTTTGGGGTCCCGGGGATGCATATGCACCGCAATGGCCCCGGCCCGCACCGAGTCGATGGTTTCCTGAATCTGGTCTTCGATGCTGATGGGAACCGCGGGATAGCGGGCGCCGCCGACTTGCCAACCCGGACAGGCGCTTTCGATGATCACCGGCTTGGCCATGGTCATAATCTTAGGTTCTTTTTCGATGGGGAAGTGTTTCGCCACTCGCTCCGGCGTGAATTCCGGGATAACTTCCATGCCGGTTATTGAAGATTTAGCCATAGAGAGACTCCTTTCGAGGCGCTGTGCCCCAATGCTGTTGAAATTTTTTAATGAAATACAGGGCGGGGGTCATTTTCTGCTTACAAAACCGCCGTCCTGGTTTCCCGCACCATCAACCCGGTCATGGGAATCAGCAAGAGTGAGGCAATTCCGATGACGATGAACAGGTTATGCACTCCCCACGAAACCAACAGCGTGGGCACGATTCCCGCCCATAATATGCCACCGATAGTGCGGGCCACGAATTCAGCCGCACCGGCGCCGGTGCCTCTGGTTCCGGTTGGATAGCTCTCGTTAATGAGCATCTTTTGGGCGGCAAACGTATCGAACCAAAAAATACCGCAACCGATCACAATAAGCATTACATGGCCCGTAACAAAACTAAAGGCAATACAAAATAATCCAGTCAATAATCCATAAGTTGCGATGGTCCAGCGACGGCCAATAACGTGCATCAATATTCCCATCAAGATGTTTCCAGGCACCGAGGCAAAATTCATTATTGTGGCAAAGAGCAGGGAATGATTGAGATCAATGCCCTGCGAACTCAAGATTAGAGGCATGTAAAGCAACCTTGTATAGAATACTACGAAGGTCATACTAAACATGATCCAAAGTTTTATGGTGGTAGCTAGGTACTTTTTGCTAAAGATATCCAATATCTTTCCGGCATCCTCAAAAGCCAGCTTAACATGAGAGACCGGAGGCAATGCGCGCCCGGTCCAACGTCTTACCTGATTTTCGATTTTTGCCACCACACTCTCTGCTTCAATAACCTGTCCATGGGCGACCAGCCACTTCGGAGACTCCGGAACTGCATAGATGAGATAAGGTATACTCAAAAGAAGAATCCCAGGAACCAGAAATACGGCATGATATCCATAAACAGGAGTAATCCAATAACTAACCAGCATACTCATAAAGTATCCGAAGTTGAGCATGGAATTGCAAACTCCAGAATAATAGGCTCGCTCTTTGCCCCCAATAAATTCTGAGATATACGTCAACCCGATAGGGAAAATAAACCCGAGCCCGAATCCAGATAAAAGACGCATAACCAGAAAGGTGGCGTAATGGTTCGCAAAGTACGTTAAACATGTAAAAAGTTCTGCAATGGCAACTCCCAAGACCAATATTTTTTTTCTGCCATACAGATCCGCAAGAGGACCGGCAAGAAGGACTCCGACCACCGTGGTAATTATAGCCGCGACGCTAATTAAACCGGTTTGAGCCGGATTAAGGGCCAGGATTTTTTTAAGAGGTCCCAGCACCGACGCGATAACCGAGGTATCCATCGCTTCCACCAGAAACGCCACCACTCCAGCCCCGAGAATCAATAAATTAAAGCGGCTGTTGGGCAGGCGTTCCAACCTTGCGGCCAATTCCTCGGTTTTCTGGCGGTAATCGGTGGGAACGGCGGATTTTCCGGCTTTGGCTATCTTGGCCATGGTTGTCCTCTAATATTCCCTAGCCATTGGGCGCGCCCCTTAACAATTTAGCGTTTCTACAACCCCAATATTGTTCTCGCTTCCGCTGGGGAGGCGATTTCACGGCCATATTCATGCGAAATTCTCACAATTCGATCCACAAACTGGGCATTGCTTTTGGCGAGAACTCCTTTTCCATAATAAATGTTATCCTCCATCCCGACCCGAATATGTCCCCCCATAATTAAGCCCATCATGGATATGGGAAGATGCCCCCGGCCAATCCCGATTACGGACCAGGTGGCATCCGCGGGTAGATATTCATGCAGGTAGAGAAGGGACTTGGGGGTCGCAGGGGCGCCCCAGGGGGTTCCGAGGACAAATTGGAAATGGAGCGGATCATCTAATTTTTGCTGATTCCGCATATTGAGGGCAGTCACGACCATTCCCAGGTCAAAGATTTCGATTTCCGGCTTTACCCCCTTTTCTTTCATTTTCATTGCACAGGCGTCGAGGAATTCGGGGGGATTGCTAAAGACCCCACCCCCTAAATTGATGGACCCGGCATCAAATGAGGCTAATTCCGGCTGTAGCTCCAAGGGAATGAGACGCTCTTCAATGGGAAGATTTACTCCCCCTATTCCAGAAGTCGTCAAATTGAGGATGAGATCGGTTTTCTCGCGCAAGGGGGTGACAACTTGCCGATAGAGCTCCAGATTTTGGGTGCCGAATCCTGTTTGGGGATCGCGCACATGAATATGAACGATGGCTGCCCCGGCATTCCAGCATTCGATACTGGATTGGACGATTTCCTCCGGGGTAATGGGAATATAGGGAGCAATGTCCCGCATATTCCGGGATCCCGTTATGGCCGCGGTAATAATCAATTTATCCATGATAATCTTCAATGCTCCAAGATTTTTGGTGAAACCAAATGCCCAAGCGTGGTTTAAGCTTTAGCTCGTTTTAATAAGGGCGAGTGTGGCCGGGGAAGGGCCCCAAAACCAGTATGTTATCTTTCAAGAATGGTGCCAAAGCGGCGGTATGGTAGGATGATCGGGGTAAAAGAGGATAATTTGTTGGAAATTAAGGAGATTATGGCAAGTCTCGGGAGAATCCGACAATGGACGAACAAATCCATGCCGCCAAAAACTGTCTTGATATTAATACATGTCGGGAAATGGAGACACAAGTTAAATTTTGGAATTGACTAAATTGTACTTCCGGAATTTTTCATATAAGGCCGCCCTCGAAATACCCAAAAGTTTAGCTGTCTTAGACATATTGCCCTTGGAAGACTTGACTGCATTTAACAAGACTATTTTCTCAAAGTTAGCCATCTTGAGGCCCAGGGAATTGTCAGGAATGTCATACAGATTGCTCTGGAAACCGGCCTCGAGCACTTCCACCGGCAGATGTTCCAATTTTAATTCATTTTTTTCGCACAAGCTCAGGGCTCTCTCGATAATATTTTTGAGTTCGCGGATATTCCCAGGCCAGTGGTAATGAGCCAAAGCCTCCTGGGTCTGCTCGTTCAGGCGGCATCCCGGTCTCCCCGCGGCTTTTAAGAAGTGTTTAATCATAAGGGGAATATCTTCCGTTCTCTTGGCCAGGGGCGGAATATTCAAGATCATGGTGTTGAGCCGGTAAAATAAATCTTGCCGGAACTCTCTCCGCTGAATCATCAGTTGCAGATCTCGATTCGTCGCCGCAATCAATCTGAAATCGATTTCAGAGGATTTGGTCCCGCCGACCTTGGTGAGCATCTTATCCTCAATGATGCGCAACAGTTTGGCTTGGGCAGCCAGAGACAGTTCACTTATTTCATCGAGGTAGAGGGTACCGCCATTGGCCAGTTCGATGAGACCCGGCTTGCCGCCTTTCTTGGCGCCGGTGAAGGCTCCCTCTTCATACCCGAATAGTTCCGATTCCAACAAGTCCTTGGGGACCGCGGCGCAGTTAAGGCAGACAAACGGCCCCAAGTTGCGGTTGCTGGCGGCATGCAGGGCATGAGCGAATAACTCTTTGCCGGTGCCGGTGGGACCGAGAATCAAGATGGCCGAGTCGGCCCGGGCGTATTTCTGAGCCAGCAATTTTACTTCCGTAATCGTCTTGCCCTTGCCAATGATGGAATCAAAGGTGTATTTGGGGGAAAATATCCTTTCCAGGGCCATCTCCTGGCGTTTGACCTTCCGCTCCAATATATTAAGTTTTTTCACCAGATCGGTAAAATCCTTATAATCCCGCAAGACCGTCTGCAAGATGGCGCCCACGACCTTGCCATTATGCTTAAGGGGTATACGATTTACCAGCAACAAGGCCTCGGTCTTCAGAGAGCAACGCTGGCCCAGTTCCGGGATGCCTGTTGCCAGGACATGAGAAAGCCTGGAATCGGGAAAATATTCTTTGATATCCTGACCAACGGCTTCCTGGGGGTCTATCCTGAGCAATTCGGCATATACCTGGTTCATGAAGATAATTTGCCTCTGCTCATTGCAGACGATGATCCCGGAATAGACATTATCCAGGACAAACCTCAGAAAATTGATGGATTCCAGCATCTCTGCCAAACCGCGCGGACCATTGGGGCGTGCCCTATGATCTACAGAAAGGCCGCCTTCCAAATAGCCCAGGCCCCCGGTTTTTTTCGTGGCATCGTTCTTCATCAGAAATCCCGTAGCAAATTTCCTGCCAATATATCGATCTCAATTGATTTTATCAGATTTACCCTGGCCCACAAGTATTACCGGCAATTAAGGGGTGGCTTTGTATAGGTATTCGTAGGGGCGGACCCACGTGTCCACCCTGTAGGGGCGGGTTTAAAACCCGCCCCTACACTGTCCACACTTTCGTAGGGGGCGCACACATGGGTGCGCCCCTACAAGCCCATGCATACTCCCCTCACCCGGCCCTCTCCCCCAATGGGGGAGAGGGGAGAAAGCGAGAGAACTCCATAAGTTAATCAAAGCAGATTTGGGAGCCTAGATTACAACGGCAGATTAGCAATAACCTTGCTGGACACTACAGGGATGCAACGTTATTTAAGCCTAAGCTCAATAAAAGGTCATACGGGCGGGAATTATTGCTGTCCGGTCTTAATAGGCAATCAACAGAGCACAACTTAATGTAGGAAATTATTCGGGAGGGAGTGGTCGACCCCGGCTTGGGCCACCAATAATCGACCCATCCGGCCCCTTTTTCTTGGGCCAATCTGTTCATTTCCCAGAAGGGTCTTTGGTCATGGCCATCCTTCACGTCGATCAGGTTCATCCCTTCCATCTGGGGGATGGCGGGATCCAGGCGCATGCCCCCCTTCAAGTCATGCACCCAGATGTAAGTGCCGCAAAAGATAAAGTCGCTGTTCCTCCCTTTAAACCTGGGGAAAGCCGTCTTGCCTTCTTTTTCCAGGAGGCTGCAGGCCTGATCGACCTTTTCCTTGACCAGGTCGAAGCTGGGTCTGATCTTGGCGCTGGCCGCACAAGCCTCCAAGGTTTCTTTACGCAGTTCTTCCGGGGTTGTTTGGGCCCGGCCCGGCAGAGACGCCAGGACCAGCCCCGCCAGACAAAACCCCAGCAAGCACTTAACTCCGGGCCTCATCAAGGAACTCCTCAGCGCCCGAAGGAATTCAGAATGCCCTGCACTTGCGAATTTTCCCGCAGTTTCAAGTTAACCAGAATCATGGAAAATTGATCGACCACAGAGGATATGAGCTGTCGGCCGGTCTCTTTTTCTTGTTCGGAAACGGGGTGGGGGTTGCCGGCGGGCTTGCCCTGGCGCAGATGCAGTAGCCCCAGGGTTTTCCCTTGGGCTGCTATGGGCCAGCATTGGTAAGCGGGCGGTAGATTTTTTGACAAATGCGGGCAGGGGAGGCTGGCCTCGGAATCTTCCACCAAATACTGCCGCCCGCGGCGCAGCGCCCAGCAATCATCCGGAGCAAACCTCTGCTCCTCCGGGGCAAGCTCTCCCCAGACACCCATGACTTCAAGCGTGTCCCTCACGGTAGTCAGATAGATGGCGCCGGACAGGTTGGGAAATAAGCGCTGCAGATATCTGGTAATTACGGGGACGGCATCCCGGGAGCTGTTGCACCCCTGCAACAGGTCCCCCATTTCGCTAACGAGACCGATACTCTGCGCCAAATCCCGGTATTTGCGCTCACCCTGTTGCAGCTGCTCTTCAATCTGACCATAATCTATAGTGGCGCCGGCTTGGGACCAATCCAAGGCTGCGATTCCGGCAGTCTTATAAGAGGTTAAATCCCAGGAGACATAAAAGCCGATCAGGGCGAAACCGAGAACGAGGATAGCGGCCGCCCCCAGAAGCTTATAGAAGGGGATGGCCTCAGTAGAGCCGAAATGCAGAATCGTCCATCCCGACATCGAGATAGGCCGAGCCAGGGCCATCAGGCGCTGCCCCTCAAGTTGATATTCCTTGCCGGCCAACGGTTTCTGGTCCAGGATGGGGGCGAAAGGACCGTTGCCAAATTGTTGGGAAGCGACCAATTCCTTTTTGGTCTGTTCGTTCACCGGCCACAAGGAGGAAAGGATATATTGGGGTTGATTGGACAAAGCCACTATGCCATTGGGATCTACCAGAAATGAGATAGACCCGGGGTCGAAGGCATTTTTCAATTCACCCGTGGTCCGGATCATCCTCTTGATCACCGCCACCCCGATAATCTCACCCTGCTCATTGCGGACGGGGGCGCTGGCATAATACCCCAGCTCCTTGGACGTCACCCCGAGGGCGAAATAACGACCCTGCAGACCCAAAGCCGCTTGTTTGAAATAGGGTCGGAAGCCGTAGTTTTTCCCGATAAAACTGTCTGGTTGGTTCCGGTTGGAGGAGGCAATAGTGAGCCCGGCGGTATTCATAATATAGCAAACGCCGAACCCCTCTTCCGTCTGGCTGAAATTGTCCAGTATCTCATTGGCTCGGGCGGTCTGGTCTTCAAAGCGCTCCACAGGGCGCTCCGCATAACGGTCAGCAAGGCGCTCCCCGCGGCGCTCCTGGGGTACTGCCTGGGGTCCCGCCTGGGGTCCCGACAACATAGCAATAATGCGGCTGGACCCGGCCAATAACTGGTCCAGGCGATCGGCTTTTTCCATCTCATTATTGACTATCTCCTGGAGACGTTGGGCCGTGCCTTGGTTTTTCTTCAACTCTGCGCCCACGGCTTTATTGGCTAAATAGTTGATACCCAGGCTTCCGGCCAGTCCTACGGCAGCGATGAACAGCAAGCCAATGGTGGTCCCGCGGGTAAAATACTGATAAATTTTTTGAGCACGGAGTTCCTCAATGCTGTCCATGGCAATTTGGCCGAATCGGAAAATGGAGGCGGCCAGACCGATGGCCAGCAAGCTTCGCACCAGTGAGATGGAAATTCCCACAACAGCATTAAAAGACTCGGTGCTATAAGGAAAGCAGGAGATGAGGCCGTATAGCACCATGAAGATCCCGGCCGTAATCAGGGTTTCTTTACCTTTGGGGATCTTGGGCGAAGCTTGCAATAGGGCCCAGGCAGCCCACGCTCCCGCCGCCACACTCACCCCGAAGCTCACTACGCCGACCAGGTCGGGCAGGCCCAGCATCCTGATGGAAAAGATAAGCGCCACCAAGGGGAAATAGACCACAGGTCGCGGCACGGTGTGGCCGGGAATGCTGCTGCCGGCCCGCCCAAATTCCAACAGAAATATTAAAGATAAGCAAAGCAGGATTAACTTCACTGCCTCGAGATGGCCCGGGAGCAATTGATTGAGCGACGGTAAATTGAGCAGATCGTGCACCCCCCGGCAGAGAGCAAACAACCCCAGCCAATTCCAAGGTAGGAGACGGTTCGTCCGGCGATTCAAGATCGGGGTCAGCGCCGCCAGGAGAAAAAGCGCCAGGACACCAATCAAATAAATAATCAATTCATTTTCATTAAACACGGCGCCGCCCTCCAAATTAAGTTATAAATAATACATTATTATTTCTTTACCGAGTTTAAACGATTCCCCTCTTCGAGGTCTGCTCTGAGAAGACGATAGCATAAATTTTTGTCAAAAACAATTGGTTTTCTCCCCAGGGTAACATATTTAATTAACTACTTAATTATCCATTCACGAACCCGCTGCCGGCATCAAGCCGGGGTGCCGGATTGACGTCCTAAGGTAGTTGTTTAATTATGCGAATATTATTGTAAATTACTAAGTTATGATATTGGGATTATTATGAAATATATCGCAACAAGGCGCGCCTTGCCTGGACCTGTTCCCGACAGTTTTTCCCGGGATGATGGGATTAACCAACTGTAATATTTAGGAAATAGATATTCCCCAAAGGAAAGCTCTTGGGAGGGTTAGCCGGGGATGGGACTGATGAACCTGGAGGCCTTCCCCAAACTACTTTTTGTCACTGGGGGAACCCAAAGGGAAATTTACCATAGCCCCTGCGGCGATCGACCCCCCTTCGACATGACAACCTGCTTGATTAACCGGCTGTGAGAAGGGCCCATTTGCACAGCCGGAAAGAAACACGGTCAACACACCGGCA
>Ga0116108_1001625_pt1 | contig 11423 bp, 14 predicted proteins | sample June2015DPH_6_15_FD_88970 | JGI IMG/M metagenome (GOLD analysis project Ga0116108, IMG submission 88970) | Peatland microbial communities from SPRUCE experiment site at the Marcell Experimental Forest, Minnesota, USA - June2015DPH_6_150 | ecosystem: Environmental > Terrestrial > Soil > Wetlands... | reverse complement strand
TGCTCCAGGCCGGAGAGGATCGCGGTGAGTGCTGTCTCCCTGGCCCGTGCCGTGGTGGACAGGAAGGCCAGGGCGATCCCCAAGGACACGGCGAGGAACCGGGCGGGATTTCGGCGGGTGAGCGACATGGCGTTTCTCATGGGAACGGGAAAGGATGGCCGCAGCGGCTGGTCATCCATGGTTTTCCTTTCGCGCCACCGACTCTTTGATCTGCACAACCGCCGTCGCGGCGATAAGTGCGAAGGCCAGAAACTGGAGACTGGCAAGATACCTCGCCCCGAGGGCAAGCTTGGCAAAAAACAAATCCCGCGCCTCCGCGGCCAGGATGACCAAGACAACAACCGCGATGGCCCTCGGCCATTTCCTGCCGAAGAAATGCCACGTGTCGGCGACTCCGAATAACAACCCGATGACGACCGCCGAGAGAATAAATGCGAAAGACGAAGCCCCGACAAAGAAGCCCACGCCGCCCGCGGCCATCATCACCAGTATCGCCACTTTGTTGGATGTCGTGCGCAGGGTAAAATAGTGAATCTCACTCATGGTTTTTGTTGGCTGCCGTTACAGCCGGGGCGCGCCGGAGGGATGGTTCGACCGTAACGGTGGACGCCGGCCTGGCGTTGGCTCTGGCACCTGCTTCGGCGCTTTCTTCCGACGCCTTAGTTTCACGGCCGTGCAGGGCATGCCGCCGTTTTGCGTCTCCCGCTCCTCCACGATTTCAAAGCCTTCGCTGCGATATAACGAGATCGCCGCCCGGTTATTCTTCATCGCCCACAGCCACGGTTCTCCTTTTAGGCGCGGCAGGATGTGGCGCAACAAGGCGCGCGCGATGCCTCTTCGAAAGGCGGCCGGATCGACGAACAGCCAGCCGATGTAACTCCCTTCGTGTCCGACGAAACCTCTCAGCTTCCCCTTTTCTTCCCAGACGAAAACGGTGCTCCTGGCAAGGTCGGCGATCCTCTTTTCATCGTCGGCCAGCGGCACAAATGATTCGCTTACTCCGCCGGCCGCCAGCTCGTGGGGCTTGGATCGGTCGAAGACCCGGCAGACCTCGCTCCAGTCACGTTGGTGGTATTCGCGGATCATGTCTTTTGCCGAACGCTAAAGCCGGGGCGCGCCGGCAGAAGGTCTCGGCGGCAGCGGTGGACGCCGGCCCGGCGTTCGCCCTGGCGCCTGGTCCGGCTCTTTTTTCCAGCCCGCCAAAACGGCGATCAAGGCCGCCAGATTTGCACCGACGCCGAGCCAGAGCGATGTTCGCCCAAGCCCACGAGTGGTCTCGGCATCGCTCATGTAGATTCTTTCCTCCAAGACAGCGCCCCGAAATTCTTCACTGCCCTCTTTTCGGTCGACCATGCGTTCAAGCCGATTGTGCGCCCGATAAAGCCCCTCATTGGTCTTTTTCGGATTTTGCATGCTGATGCCGATGAGGCAGAGCACGAGCGAGGCCAAGAGGAGGAGGACGACGAGTTTCTTCATTATTGCCCAACCGAGCGGTTATCCCAATTCCAACCCGTGCCGGCACAGGCGGAAGTTCGTTGGAAATTTTATTTATCGCGAGCATCGGCACCCGTCAATCTCCGCCCCAAGGGCCTGCCGGCCAGGGTTTAGGGTTCAGCGTTCAGGGTCTCCGCTTCTAGACTCTTCCTCCCGTCCTCTGTCCCCTGTCCTCTGTGCTCTGACCTCTGTCCTCTGGCCTCTGTCCTCTGTCCTCTGGCCAGCCCCCCGGCTGCTCTCCCCCGGCGGGTTTTGGTTTGAACGCAGGCACGCGTGACGGTTATTAATGCCGCGCGGACTGACGGCGGTGCCAGCCCGCCGAAATCATGAAGTCCACGGTTTGCCTGATTCTCGCAGCGGCGGGATTGGTCGCGTTTTCGCGGCCCCTGCTCGCGGAGCAGGCGGTCGGCCCAAAGGTCATCGAACCCGAGTCCCCTCTGGCGCACGCCGAACTGGCGCCCGGGCTCAAAGCCGCGGCGGATCACGAGGGCATCAAGCTTTTTCATCTCGACGAATTGGACGACCGTCGCCCGCCGTCCGTCGATGATGCGGTCGTTGCGTGGATCGGGTCAACCGAGGGGGGCGTCACCCACCAGTGGCTGATGCAATTGCGGCGGAGCGCGCCGACGGCCGCCGAAGAGCGGTCGGCCCCAAGCCCGGACGTGACGAAATATCTCTCGTGGGGCCCGATCATCACCTTCAAGTCCAGGATCGAAGCGCTGGAGATCTGGCTTGCGGGTCCCGTCGATTCACCGCCGTCAACGACGGGACCGGTGCCGTCTGCGAAAATCCACCGGGTGCGGGTGTGCGTGCCCGGCGACTACCTCCGGCTGGGTCTCGACGACACGGCCCGCATCATCATGCATATCGAGCAACGGGCGCGCGAGACCCAACGGGAGCATCTGGCGCTGAATTTCGGGCAGATTTACGCGATGGATTCCCCGATCAGGGCCAGGAACATCGGCTACGCCAAGCCCGTGGCCGATCAGATCGGGTTTTCGCCGGAGATGGATCGCGCGTGGATCGGCGGTACCGTGGCCCTGGAGACCTTCTACGACACGATCGAGCATGTTCGCCTGCTGCGCAGGATCGCGTCGGTCGCCATCGAGAGACCTCCGCTTTGGAAGCTGGTCTTGCTGGCGGTGGGAACCCAATTCAAAACCATGCTGGGAAACGGGCAGACCCATCCGATCGATCCCGGGGCCTTGGGATTGATGCCCGTCAAGCTGGAGTGCTTCAGTATCCCGTTTGAAATACGTTTTGGGAATGATCCCATGGTCTTGGGAGAGTTGGCGGTGACCGCACCGGTTTCACCGCTCGACGTCAGCGCGGGCATCCTCGGCCTGCTCGCCGTAAATCCGAAGGATCACCGGCGGATGGTTCAGGTGGTGCTCATCTCGGCGCTACGGGGCCCCGCCCAGAATCCTGCGCCCGAAGGTTCCGCGCCGCCGCGCTGAACGGCCGGCCCGCCGCTGGTTCCACCATTTTGAAAACGTACCCCGGTAAGAACATCGTGAGGCCTGCAAAGAGCGGGACACCTCTAAGCCGGATCTATGCAGTTGTAGGAGCGAGCTTGCTCGCGATTGCAGAGGAGAAATCGCCTGCAAGCAGGCTCCTACATTGTTCACCTAATGGTTTCAGGAATGCCGAGAGAAATCAGAGTCCAATTGCATGGTCCCGGCTAAGGAGATATTCCCCCTCAGGAAGCGGAAGTTCGACATGCTGGACATCAATGAAAGGCGTCGGGCCATGACGGTTCCATTCCACAAGCTTGTGCCCGTTCTCATCCTTCTGGGAGGCCTGCTGACCACCGCCCGCCCTCTTGCGGCGCAGTCTTCACTGAGTTTCGAGTACGCCCCGAACCTTCCGTTGGAAATCCAAGTGGCGGGCCGAACGGTCCGGGAGGGCATGGCCGTGGAGGACTTCAGCTTCCTCGCGCCGACCGGAAGGCGCGTGAACGCCTACCTGGTGTCGCCGCCGGGCAAGGGCCCCTGCGCCGCCGTGCTCTACCTCCACTGGCTGGGGGATCCCGCCACTTCGAACCGGACTGAGTTCTTAGCCGAGGCCCTCGCCTTCGCCAAAGAGGGTGTCGTCTGCCTGTTGATCGACGGCCTCTGGTTCGATGAAAAGGCCTTCCCCTGGACGGGGCGCGATGGGATCCGTGACTGCGAACAGTGCGTGCGGGCCATCCTCGAGTGCCGGCGGGCCCTGGACGTGCTGCTGAACCGCCCGGAAGTGGACCCTCAGCGCGTGGGCCTGGTGGCGCACGACTTCGGCGCCATGGCCGGCGCCCAACTGGCGGGCATCGATTCCCGGGTGCGCTGCTTCGTGTTGATGGCCGGCACTGCTCACTACCACAACTGGTTCTTCCGCTGGTCCGGCCTGAGTGAAGCGGCGCGCCCCGGCTACGTCGCCGAGATGTCGCCGGTGGATCCCGCCACGCTCGTCGCCAAGGCCAGCGGGGCCCGTTTCCTCTTCCAGTTCAGCCGCGACCGCGACGAGTGGGTTTCGAGCAAGGAGGCCCGGGAGTTCTACGATGCGGCCAAGGGCGCCAAGCAGATCCGCGAGTACGACACGGATCACAGCATGCGGAGCTCCGCGGCGCGCGACGATCGCCTGGCCTGGCTGCGGGAACAACTGCTCCTGCCGAAGTCCTCCGGCGGGTCTTCAAACCGTCCGTAACTGACCCCATTTGTCTCCCGCACGTCGAGGAGGACGAGATCTTCGACCTGCCCGGCATCGTCAGCCGTTCTGCTGTACAGCATTCTGCCGTACAGCAGAACGCGTTGCGGCCGCCAGTCTGCTGAAGGAAATGCAGGCGGAGGTCGCCACTCCCACGACCAAAAGCAGCGCCTGGTTGGAACTATTCAGGCGACCGTGGTGGAACCCGCACTCCGTGCGGGTTTTCTTTCGCCCGCGATGGGCCGGCTCCGCCGGCACCCGGGTCTTCACGCCCACTGCTTGCCCAGCGCGTCGAGCCCGCCCTTCGCCAGATCGGCCGCGGTCATCACCGGATGAAATTCAACGTCGCCGCTGAAGGTTAGGAACCAAGGTTCGGCCAAGGCAGTCATTTTCGAGGCGTCGGGCATGTCGACAATGATGACCGCCGTGCGGAATCCGTTAAGCGCGGTGAAATACACGGCCTCCGGTTTGATGGCGTCCAGAATCTTCTTCAGCTTGGCGCCGGCGGTGCCGTCTTTGACCGCGGCGTTGAATTCCTTGTGCGGGGCTTTCGCTATCATCAGGAAGCGCATGATGGTATCCTTTCCGAATGGGTGGGTTGAGGGACGGTGAGGCCCGGCGGATTGCCGGGAGTTCGTGCGTGGAGCGGAGGATACTGCAATGTGGTGATATCTCAAACGGCGGTGGCGGATTCCCTACCTGACCATTCTGCTGTACAGCAGAATGCTGAAGGAAATGCAGGCGGAGGGCGCCACGCACACGCACAAAAGCGGCGCCTGAAACGCACGCTTCCTCCCTGGCCCGCGTCCTTGTCAATCATTCGCACATGCCCCCTGAGAATACTACCTTGTTTGTTTCTTTCGGATGAAACCTGGCGACGACCTTGTCTAGCCCAGTCGGGCGTTCGGCAAAATACAGCCAAATACCAGTATCTTCGTCAGGCCACCAATGTTCGCTGCCATTTCCGGTTATTCACTAATGTCGTTTTTAGTACGTTGATCGCGCTGCAATTCGGCAGATAGCGAATCATCATCGCTACCGAGTCAGCCTCATCCCTTTCAATCCACGGGCTGAGATAGATGCGATTAATTGCCTTCAGGTCGAACGACACCTGAAAGGCATCTTCACCATTCTCTCGCCTATCTTCGTAGATCAGTCGAAACTCCTCCTCTCCTGCATACGGATATCGTTTGATAAATGGCCATCGTAGGCATCGCTTTTGATAATCCGCGAGACGGTCTATCCGCACATAACTCACTGATCCCCATCGGAGTCCTTTTTTTTTCGTGAGCGACTCGAGCAATTTGATCTTATCGAATTCAATGCAAATACCCGCAACTCCATCTGCGTAAATTCTCCAATGATGGTAAGTCTCGGATGCCTTCGTAAAGCACAGGGCGAGGACTCGCTTGAACCTGTACTTTTCTCTGTATTTTGCAATCAACGCACCGTCGTTTTTGTCATCCCAGTGCTTGGGGTCCAGAAGCGTCAGACTCCTGGTACGCAAGACATGAATCAACTGCGGAAGCTTCGTATACCGTCGCAGCCAGTCGGCGTTCTTCATGATGGCGTCCTTATGGTCAATTCGGGTGTTTTTTGTGGTTTCCACCGCACAGCAACCAATGTTCAATAGCTCCAGTCCCGTCTATGCCAAATCCGGTCCTAATCGGAACCATCTTTCACATGCAGAGCCAAACTATCAAATCTGAATACCTTCCTCACGCCGCCTTAAAATCGCCTCCAAAGGATCTTCCAGAGCCTCCCGTTCCTGGTACCTCGCCTGTTCGTTCCTAAGTTTTACGACTCCTCTTAAGTCATTCAAAATCCGTTGACCGTCATTCGAATCCAAGTCGATCTTCGTGATTTCCTTCCGGCGTTCTTTTTCCAGACATGACCGCACCATCTGCAAATATGTCGTACACTTATCAGTCTTTTCGAAGCCAAGAACAAGACAGACCATATAATATCGCTCTCTATTACGATCGACACGATCGTAAAACACATGATCTAGCAGCTCAAGATTCCATCCTTTCTCATATGCCAATCTTGCAATCTCCTTCGGCCAGGACGCCATAAAAAAGTCTAAAAGATTATTGGAACGCCAATCTCCTAAATTTAGATGGCCGAGTCGGGACAAGTCAGCGCCGTACTCTCCATGGTTATCCCGATTTAAATCAACAATCGCCTTGAGCCTCTCCACCGCGTCAAGAGGAATTTTATCATCCAGCCGACATGTTATCGACGCTGTAAACCGATGAAGTGCAAATTCCGCACCCGAGACCAAGGTGCCCGGCCGCCCTTGCCACTCCAAGATTCGGTCGATTGCCCTATGAATCTTCAGCACGTCCGGCGGCTCTTTGTAATATCCATCGCAGAAGTCCAGATTTAAAAAATCAAAGGGAAACAGTTTCCGGAATTTAATCTGCATTAGCTTAAGCTCAATAGCCCGCCGGACGTCTTCCTTCACCTTTCCACCCTCCCGACTCAAATATCTCGCAATCGCCGTTTCGTCCACCAACGGCACTGTCGCCGCCAAATCTTCAAACAAAACGATCTCCTCCAAAAACGCCAAAAACCCAGATTCCTCTGGACCAACCAACTCTTTCATCTCCGGGAATATACCTTCGTCACACTCGCAGAATGTCACGCCCACCACCCTGCGATTCACCTCATCATACGTCAGTACCTTTTCTTTTACTAATAGGTATATGTCTATCATTTCGCGCGCACAGAATGTGAAGTAACGAAAATCACGTCCATCGATTCCGGATTTGAGCCGTTGTGCGTGCGGCAGCCATGCTTCTAACCTCTTACGATGCTTCTTCAAGCATGGCCACCATTTACCGAATTTGCTATCAGACATCGAAAATATCCCCAATCAGTCTATAAAATAGCTCGCGCCTCTTTTCTGCCGACGACGAACTATTAGCGATCTCGAATGCAGCGATCACTTGTGCAGCGATCCCACGAAACTTTTTACGACGTAATATGGATTTAGTAACCGGGTGGTTTCGATATACAGTTACCTTCTTTTCACTTCGGTCCACCTTAACTAGCTGTTTGGCTTCGCCAGGAGCGTTCGTAGCAATCTCCATCTTGCTCAAGCCTCCCTTAGTCGTCTCCTTCATTTTCGCAGAGAAGCGGCGAAAATGCTCCTCAACACGTTGCTCTCTTCTCTGCAGGTTTCTGTACTTCTCTTCAGTCCATGCCTCCGGGAAAATTATATCGTGCAATAGACTGTGTACATAAGATTGCAGCCTAACGTAATGGGGATCCAGCGAGTTAAATCCTTCGCGATCGATCTTGAGTGCGTCATCCAACCCTTCTTCTACGAAGATCTCCCCAGAAAGCATCGAAAACCTTGGGCCCTCCGCCAGGGGATACGTCATTACATTTACGTCATATTGCCCGATCGCTACATGACGGAGTCGGACCAATACTCCTTGCTCTTCCTTTGGGAATAGCCGTTTTGTCTGAATGAAAAAGTATCCCGAAAACGCAAGCGTTAGGCCGTTGACGCGCTCGTTATATGCAAAAGTGATTATCTGGAACTTAAGATCTGTACCCGAGACAGAAAGCCAATACCTATTCACCTCTGCAGCCTCACTCAAATACTGCCCTTCTTTGATAGTAAAGGGGAGTCTCTCCGGGGTCGTGGGAATTATACAAGAACTCGGTTTCGTTAGGTCGGAGGTACTCGGCAATATGATGGGGCGTCTTAATTCAACATTATCGAGTTCAACGCGAAAGTCATAAGACTTCAACCGTTTCTGTAGTTCCTGCATCTCTTTTACACGCAAGATCACAGGCTCAATATCTGCACCGCTCTTCGTGTTTTCTGGATAAGGTATCGGAGCTGCTAAGGCTATACCGTACATCAATCGATCGTAATGAGATGCGTAATGCAGCGATTTTAGTGTCTGGTCCGAAATCGCTTCTAAATACTGAGCAAAGGATCGGTATGAACTCCGCAGCTGATTCTTTTTAAAGTTCGCCAACGATCCTACATCTGTCATTACCGATTTAAATGTGTCTCGCAGGTATGTTGTGGTAATCCTCGTGCCTTCATGTTTCTCATCATACGGCACTGCCTTCAGCATATATTGGCCCGTCTGGATCAATTTCTTCTCATTACCCGCCGCTTGCTTCAGAAATTGATCGATTTCATGCCGAGTATAGGCGGGAAACCTGATTGATGCATCGAAAGCGGTTCGCGTAGCCGCGTGATGGGATAAAATCTGAAATCTTGTGCAGATTTGGGCAAGAGACAATAGACCTACGCCAAGGCGGCCGATCACGGGACGCCCGTTCCTGCCGACACTCGTTTCATCCGAAGTCTGCTTTAAGCTATCACCGATCCCACCGTTCACGAGTCGCGTGAAGTCGTCGGCGGTGATTCCTCCTCCGTTATCCTCGCAGCTAAACTCGGTGAAGTTCGGAAAACCGGTGTGGATTTTGACATAAGTTGCGCCTGCGTCGTATGCGTTTGAGACAAGCTCCTTAATTGCGCTCGCAGGGGTGCGATACATTCCTTGCGAAATGTGCCCGATCACTTTTGCTGCCAGCACCACAGGCTGCCAATTTTCACGAGGTAGCGGCATGGTCGGAGGTCAACTTAGACTGGTCAGTCACTTACACAAACTCCCGGTGATTACATCACTCGTGTATCACAATCGCTGCGGGCAACGATACTTAATAACTGAATATACTCGTTCAAGGATTTTTTTGTCGTCCGTGCCCAGCGTTCACGCCACCTACGGATGGCATCGGCCCCGCAGCGGTCGATCTCAGCAATTGCTCCGAGCAATTCAACAGTCGCCAAAGTCCTTGTCTGAGGTCGCGCAATGCCTGTTCGTAAACAATAACTCGTTTTCGCCATTTATTCACCGCGCTTCCCGCGCTCGAGAATTCCTTATGCGTCCTGGGCGGGAATTCGGCTTTCGCAACAGCAGGATGTGTTCGTTCATGAACTTCTGTGTGGTGGTGGCCCAACGCTTACGCCAGATTCGAATTTCTAGGACATTAAAACCTTCTGCTACCGCTATGTCACCCAAAATCGATGCCGTCGGAATCCTCACGCGGAAATACGAGGCTTGGTCACCTACAACATACGCGCACCGTGCCCCTGGCTTTAGCAATGAGAATAGCGACCTGAAATGCCGGCGCATGCCACCAAAATACTCCTTGGTAACCTTTCCGTATAGCCGCGCGAACCCATATTTTTTCTTTGCGGCCTTCCTCTCGATTCTCTGCACCAGTCTCTGAATCCGGCTCAAGTGCGCGACCTCTTTTTCGTCCGAGTCGGACGAGTAGATTCCCTTTGTGTGGGACCTGATCATTTTCTTCTTGATCGTCTGGAGCGTGTTACGGTCGATGACGTTTTCAAGAAATGCTAGCTCAAGGCGCGAGTTCCGGGTGTAGTCGTGCTCGGTTGGATACGGCGGCGAAGTAATCACAGCATCGAAGCCAGATGCTGGCGCACCCAGAGCCTTGCGGCTCAACGTTCGTGCGTCGCCCCAGATTACATGGGCCTGGCCGGGACTGCATTTTCGCGCGGCCTCAAGATCGTCCTCCATGCGCGTGATACGTGCTAAGAAATCGTCGAGAACGTTGACCCCATTCCGGGCTTTCCCGCAATAGAGTTCAGGCCCGAATCTCACATTCGAGGCACGGTGCACGAATTCGTGCATCAGCCCCAATTCCAGCGCGCGCTGAATCGTTCGTGGGGCATTGATCTCCTGTATCGCCTTTTTGACCGCGACGACATCAAGTAACCGTTTCCCGGAAATCCACGCTCGCTCCAACATTCCAGATTCCCGGATGTAGCGGTAAGTCGGATCACTCTTGAGGAGTGTTTTGTTCTTTCGCATCGCCTCGTAATGTTCTGCGGCAAGGAACGCATACGCCAGCAGATCCCCGGCGGCGGACGTCCAAGTCGTCTTCACCTTTCCCGCAAAACAACTGGACGGGTTTGCATCTACGGCCCAACAATCGATGCCGAGTTTCTTGCACTCGACTGCAGTTGTTGAAGATCCTGAGAAAGGATCGAGAACCCGATCTCCTGCTCGCAACTTGAACTCAGCAATCAGATCGGCTACCAAGTGGTCTGAAAATCCGAGGACGATGCGATACCAATTATGGATCTCTCCATTCTTGAAAGTCTGGGCAGCAACTTGGACTTTAGGTATGCGGCTCATATTGCCTAGAGCTACGGCTCAGGCATGATGCATAGGGAGCCAGAAACACGATCGAGAAAAAAACATAGAGGTTTCGCTAATTCAACGGACACAGGTTGGGCCGAGAGAAAGGACCCAACCATGGCCAAACAGACTCGGTCTGGCGCAAGCTCCACCACTTTGATCATGCTTTCAAGCGCGAAGCAACGCGCCTTTTGCTGGAAGGTGGGCAGCCGTCTCATAAGCCACAGCTATGCTGAAAATCGGCAGGCGTTATGGAAGCCCAGACGGGGTCGGGTCTAAACCATTGTGATCGGTCGGGCGGACGGCGTCACGGCTTGACTCCAGACCTCCCCTCTTGAGCCAGGGGTGACGGGGGACGGCCTGAGCGGCGATGGGGCCGGGCCTTCTGGTGGTTGCACCGCTTCTGCCTAGCGCGCGCTGTAGGCGGGTGAGCCCACGGGAATCGTTTTACAGAAGGAAGCGAAGGGAACGGAGAGCCGTACCAATCCGGGCTCCTGTTGTTTTAGCCATCGTTTCCTCCGTTGCCTTCTGTGAAGACAAACCAAGCCGCTGCGGACATGACGGGAGGTCTTCATCCTCGGACAAAAGGAAAAGGCGCCGCCGGGCATTCTGCTGGCCAGCATTCTGCTGTTCAGCAGAATGGCCAGCAGGGCACGGCCCGGCGGCGCCCGATCAGCCTATACAACCAGCAAAAATCTTCAGGCCTGACCGCGGCCGCGGCATTGTTGGGATCGAGGTCACGGCAGGTCCGAATGAGAAGACGCTACGGGCCAGGCCGGCAGGATTCGAACCTTTTAAACACTCTTATTTTGGTAGGGTGGCTCGGAGTTTTTGGATGGGTTCAGGCCACGACCGGGTGCAAGCATTCTGCTGGACAGCAGAATGCCGTGGCGATCCAGCTAAATATTGCCTCACGCCAAGGATGCGAAGTAAGCAAAGGGTGAAATGCGTTGTTATGCCTCACGGAACGTCCGCAAAGGACGCAACGTAAGGGCATGTATCAAACCCATTCAAACCTTAGCGTACCTGGCGTCCTTGGCGTGAGGC
>Ga0116108_1001622_pt1 | contig 11431 bp, 9 predicted proteins | sample June2015DPH_6_15_FD_88970 | JGI IMG/M metagenome (GOLD analysis project Ga0116108, IMG submission 88970) | Peatland microbial communities from SPRUCE experiment site at the Marcell Experimental Forest, Minnesota, USA - June2015DPH_6_150 | ecosystem: Environmental > Terrestrial > Soil > Wetlands >... | reverse complement strand
GTCGGTGAGGCGTTCTTTCTCACGTCGCCTTCGTCGTGCTCCGATCACCACCACCCGTTTATAGCGCACACATTCGGGTGCCTCCAGACGGTAAACCCGGGCGTCGCGGAATTGCGATGCGAGAATCTGGCTGCACTCTGCCAGTCTCTCCGAGGGTATGACCAATACCAAGATACCGGCTGGCTTGAGCCAACGATACGTGTGGCTCAGGAACATCTGCTCGGTGCGGCGACTGTCACCTGGCCCCAGTGTGAAATCATAAGGTGGTTATATTAGCGACGGCGCGTATGTGTATGATACAGGCTCAGTGTTTTCGGCCATTCGGCACACAAGCAGAAAGAAAAAGCGTATGCGTATGTCGAGGGGCGAGGACGGTACCAGCGACAATGAGCCTCAGTGCAGGATCGCGATTTTTCCCGAAGCGAAGACCAATGTTAACTCATTGGTGAATCTCTCTCGCTCCCGGTGGATGATGGTGCCATCCTCCTCCACTTCCTCAGTGCGATCCGTGACCTTAATGGACCTCCATGCCGCAATGTGACGCCCGTCCCCAAGGCCGAAAAGACCGTCGAGCATTGAACTCACAGCCAGGAGCGCCACGTGGCCGGAGTGCAAAGGGGTTAGTGGCCTGCCGCGAATTTCGACAGGAGGGGAGAACAGAATGTGCGAAGTTTGGCGGTAGGCAGCGGACTTGGGCAGCAGATCCTCGATCTCATTGAGGGGAAGGCCGCGATACTCAAGCCGGACCGAGTCGCTTGCAGGAACTATATATAATGGGCCATTGCTTTCCGTCAGTACGGCGAGCTGTTCGTATTGCCGTCCAGTGCTTGCGAATTGGACACGGCGCCTCACGATCTCGGCGTCCTTCAACTGCTCGCGCTCGCGGCGGTTGCGGCGGATCGCAAGAACAACCACCTCGCCGTAACGCACCGCCTCCGGCTCTGTCAAACGATAAACCCGAGTCTCTTTGAACTGTGACGCCAGAATGTCGCTGCATTCCCTGACGCGTTCCGCAGGCACCACAAGGACCAACACACCCCCAGGCCTTAGCCAACGGTGGGTGTGCGCCAGAAAGACGCGTTCCGTGCGCTCGTTTCGACTTTCTCCGATGGTCCAGTCAAAAGGCGAATTCAAAAACAGAAGGGAAAGCGACTCGACCGGAATGTGCACGTCGAGGCAGCTACCTTGGATCATTTGATTGACCACCGCGGAAGCCTGCTCTGCGCGATACGCATCCAACTCAATCCCGTACCGTCGTGCGCCCGGAGCCTCCGTGATCGCGAGGAAGGCCGCCCCATTGCCGATACAGGGATCGATCGCTGAGAACGAGGAAGCGGGGAAGAGTAAATGAGTTCGGATTCGCTGGGCTTCTTTGAGAGGCAGCGGAAAATATCCGAGTCGAAGCCTGCCTTGGTTTCTCATCCCGATTAGTCTCCTTGATGTCGCGTTTTCTTTTCCATGCGGACATCGTCTGCGTTTGCCGGTTCGTTTTGACTTGATACGTAGTCTTGACCTGGAGGCGGAAGTGAAGGTTAAATCGAGGTGGCGGCTACCGTTCTCGTGCCGCTTTCCTGTAAAAGCTCGACCCGGCGAACGGCTCCACAAGGATCAAGTATGAAAAAGCCAAGGGCGCGTCACGGCAAGGCCAACAACACAGCCTCCGATTTCTCCGCGGAAGCGGAGTATGCCGATAGCATATTTCGTACGGCTCTCGGTGACCGCGAAGGCGCTTTGTCACGTCTACGGCGTGCCCTCGAATTGAAACCAGATTATGCGCCAGCGATTCTAAGCATGGGATCGGTCGAGTATCAGCGCGGCAGGCGTGCCGAGGGACTAAGGCTTTTTCGATCATTGCTCGCCTTGCCCGAGAACACGCTGGACCTTGGCGAGATTATCGACGAGGCCGGAAGTTTTCTCATCCAGATGGGAGCATATGAGGACGGATTGGCATTGTTCCGGGGAGCTATCGAGCGATTTCCTGCCCGCGCTGCGTTGCACCAGGGTCTCGCGTGCTGTGCTGGCCACGAAGGTCACCACGACGAGGCGGTAGCGGCGTTGGAGCATGCAGTCCAGCTTGAGCCGGACAATCAGAAGTTCTTTAACGATCTGGGTTGGAGTCTTTTCGAGGCGGGTCGTCGCGGAGAGGCCGAGAGCGTGCTCGAGCGAGCGGTCTCCATGAATCCGTCCGATGAATTGGCACGCGAGAACCTTCGCATCTGCAAGGCGAAGTCGGCGTCACGGCGGAAGAGGACTTCTTCCACACGGAATGTTTCAGGCCACCCCCAAGAGCCGGCCATGCCTTAGCCAGCAAGGGCAGAGCCGAACTCTGCCCTTGCCCATCTCGGCCCCTGGGTCGGCGCTCGGGTTGCTTCCCAGCATTGCCCTATCCTCCGCCCAGGCCGTGTCCAGTCTAAGGGAAGGGCGGCCGAAACACCAGATCGCCGGGTTGCCCAATCGGGCATTGGAAGTTCCCTTACTTGGGGGCTTTGCCCCCAACCCCCCAGGATTTGTCGCCTTGTTGCCAAGATGGCTCTCAAGCAGCCTCTTGGGAAGCAACGAGAACAAGAGCGGCCCGGATTTCAGATGGAGAAGCCGACCTGACGCTCCTGCGAACGAGGCGGCGCGGTGACGGCCGCGTCGAATGCGCCCCGGTCGCCGACGAACACCACCTGTTCCACTCCACGTGTCAACGCGGTGTAGATCAGGGTGCGGTCCAACAAGCGGGTCTTTACGATGGGCACGATCACCCTTTTGAATTGGCTGCCCTGCGCTTTGTGGACCGTGATGGCGTAGGCCAAGTCGATGCGGTGGAAGTCCTCCTCCGGGATTTCCCGCCTCGCACCATCGAGACAGCACATCAGGGAACGTCTCCCATTCGAACTCAGGATGCTCTCGATTCTACCCAGCGAGCCGTTCCACAACTCTTTCTGGTAATCGTTCATTAGATAAATGATGGGATCGCCCTCGGCGAACGCCCACCCTTCCAGCTTCGGTTTCGCGGCGGAAGCCATCGCGTGCAGCGTGGCATTGATATTCCTCGTCCCGCTGGCCCCGCGCTTGGTCACGCCGAGGACTTGCGTATCCTCACATCCGCGCCACGCCGTGAGAACGCCGAGGATGTAATCCATCACGTCACCGTCATCAGCCTCGATAAAGCTCACGCCTGCCGAGAGACCGGCAAAAGCCGGTAGGGACGGCACAATACCGTGCCGGATCTCGCGCGCGATCTGCGGGATGCCGCTCGATTGCGCCTGCCGGTGAACCTCAACCAGTTCAACCTTCGGGATATGAGGGCTGGCGGCGAGCACCTGAAAGACCAGACCGAAACCGATCGGCGGCAGTTGGTAGGGATCGCCCACCAGGAGTAGACGAGCATGGGCCGGCAGAGCCCGAACGATGCTATACATCACTGGTGTGTCCAGCATGGAGGACTCATCGATGATGACCAGCAGTTCGCTTGCCGAATGGACACTCCCTTGCTCGGCGGCAAGCAGAAAGGCAGCGATGGTCGATGCCGGGCGCCCGGTCGCCTCACGGAGGCGTTGGGCCGCGCGCCCACTGAGAGCCATCTGCAGAACCGGCACTGCGACTTGCTCTGCGATTCTGTGGATGACCTGAAGCACTGTCGTCTTACCGGTTCCCGCTCCGCCCGTGAGAACACTAAGGGGGTAATGGAGCGCCATCTCCACACCCCGCCGCTGCCCGGCGTTCAGTCGCAGTCCCGCGCTTTCCTCAAAGCTGGCTATCGGTTCGACAATAATCGACGACAGGCTGCTTGAGAACAGGTTCCGCTCCGGTCCGGGAGCGCCAGTCAGCAGCTCGTGGAGATAGTTCGTGATAGCTTTTTCCATCACCGCAGCACCGAGAGGCTGGTAACCATCCCCAGTGGCAACGATCGCATGCTCGCCGAGCGCCCGGTCCACGGCCGCACGCCCCATGCCGCGGCCGCCCGTTCCCATCGCGGCGCATACCCCGTCCAAAAGCATCGCATGCGGCGTCAGCGTGTGTTTGGCATCGAGACGTTGATAGAGGCAGGCTTCGACAGCGGCCACCTGCCGCCGCGGATCACACTGAGCTACACCCAGCGAATGCGCCATTCGGTCCACTTTCTCCCAGCCGGCAAAGGCCAGCATCCGGTAAGGATTCTCGTTCAATTTTGTCGGCGCATCTCCGGGCCAGATCTTGCGAACCTTATCGGCAAGGCGGGCATCGAAGCCGTGGGCATCGAGAAACGAAACGATGGCGGCCTCTTCGGAGACCGCCCGCCACGCCTCTACCAGTCTCCGCGCACTTTCTTCCGCCAGCACATAAGTGAGTTTTTCGAGATCCCCTTGCCTGAGAACTTCGTAAAGATCTGACCCGAAGTTCTTCCACAATCGCGTAGCCTTGGCCTTTCCAATACCGAGGCCTTCAAAGGCCGGATGCTTCGAAAGAAAGTTGATGATGAGCTGCCCCGTAGGCTGGACCAAGGACCCCTGTTCCACGTGCACCTGATCGCCATATTTTGGATGACGCCGGCCCTCGCCTTTAAGCGACCATACTTCTCCTATAGCCGGAACCCGGAACATGCGGTGGGAGCCGGCCACAAAACGCAGAGACTTGCCCGCAGCATCACGCCCCGAAAAGATCGCCCCGCCGCGCGGGCCGGGATAGACCGTGGTGACGGTCACCGTCGCTGAGACCGTCACGGGATCACCCGCTTGCCGGCTTTGAGGATCTCTTCCTCAATGACCGCGTAGCGAGCGAGATTCTGCTCGGCTGCCGCCAGCCGCTTACGCAGTTCCGCGGTCTCCGCCTTCACGCTGGCCAGTTGCTGCTCAAGCTGGAGAATACGGCGTTCCTTAATCTCCAACTGGCGCTCGGCGCGGGCCAGGCCGGTCGGCGGCTTCTTGCCTTCATCCGGGCCACCGATGAACTCAGCCAGCAGCCGCTTCACACCCGCATTGGTGTAGAAGACATTCCGGAGCACGCCCGAGGCTTCGGCAATGGCGGTGATGTTAGGGTGGCCATCCTGTAACGGCAGCGATTGCCCGATCGCCCTCAGGCCGGCAAGATAGCGGCGAACCTTCGCCAGATTCTCCTCACCCCGCTCTCGGCCGGATAATTGATCAATCTTCATGCATGGCCACCACCTTCATTGGCGTGCCTCTGCCGGCCTGTATCCGGCTGATCTCCTCCCGGAGCGAGGCGTTCTGCTGCTCGTAAACCGTCATCCGCTCGGCTCTTCCCCTCTCCTCGAGGACCTGCTGACCGATGCGGTGGACTTCCAAGGCCAGCAGCCGGTTTTGCTCCCGCAACCTTTCCACTTCATTTCGGAGCTCGGCGATTTTCTCTTCTTTCGCGTCGGAAATGGCCACCACCGGCCGTCGTCTATGTCGAAGCGCCTCGAAGCGGTCGTTGATCTCCGGGAACACCCATTCCCCGTTCGGCAGCTTCCGAACCAAGGTATTGATGTTGACCCCCGCTTCCCGCGCCAGCGTCGTTTTGCTCCACTTGAATTCCGACCCCACCACGACAGTACGACCGCTCTCCATTCGGTCCAGCGCTTCGAGCAGTTTCAAACGGGTTTTGACGGGACGCTCCGCATGATAACGGCGCAGGCCGGCCAGTTTCTTCGCCGAAGCTTTCATGTTAGATCCCGCAGGATTTTGCTGCTGACCGCGTGAATATCTCGCAACGCCTTCTGGTAAGGTTCTGCCTGGGGCTTCAGCTCCAACAGTCCCTCGCAGTCGCGTTGGACCTTTTCCCAATAAGGCTTGTGCGCGGGCGCGATGATCGAGTTCGTGCAGGCCCCCGGGTTGCAGCGTCTGAGCAGCGGCTGATTCCCCTGGGTGCAAAGCGCCGATTCCGGACGGAACCAGCAGTAGTTCGACGCCGCGCACGGATAAACGCGCTGCCCCGATTCCACCAGATTGCGGATCATCTCCTTGCGCAGGTGGCTGCCGGCTTCTCCTCGGAATTCCCTGGGAAGCCGGCCTTGAGCCATCGCCTCGTCAATCCTTTTCTTCAGAACGATACCCCCAGGGCCGGCCAGATGCTCCGCCCGCAGGGCCTTGTCGAAGCTCTCGAAGAAGAGTTTTTCTTCTTCCTCCATCATCAAGGTCCATAGTTCCAGATCGCTCCCCACGTAATAATCCGTCAGCCAGAGGGAAGCATGCTTGAAGTGCTCCTGAAGGGCGAGCAGGTTGGTCGTATCGTGCCGGGCCACGTGCCGGGCAAAAGTGCGCCGAAACATGTGCGTGTGAAGGTGGAAGGAACGGCCACTCTCGTCCTTGAGCCCCAGCATGGCCACGAAACTCTTCAACCGGAGCCTCATCGCCAGAGCGATCAACGGCTCCGGCTCGCGCGGCTTACTGAAAGATGGGATTGGTAACCACAAATAGGGAGCTTTCACCTTCCGTCGCACTCGCCGCCCCAGTCTCTCCAGGACTCGCACGGCCTTGGCGCAGATCGGTCCACCCAACCACTTCGCACGGCGCCCCTCGGGGACTCCTTGCATTTTGAACACGCGGCTTCGTAGCCACACCAGGTCTGCCTGCCCGGATTCCTTTTGTGTTTCGCAACAGCCTTCCCGCAGCGAGAGGATTTCGCTCACTCGCATGCCGGTTGCAAACGCAATCAGCACGAAGCAGGCGGTCTGAAGATAGTTCAGTTCCTTGTTCAACTGGCGCACAGAGCGCAGGCCACTTGCGAACCTGCTGCCGCCGAGCCCGTAAGAGGATGGACCGAGCTCGCGTACATAATGGTTCGACCTGTAAAAAAAGTTCCGCCCTCGGTCCCGAATATCCTCGACTGCGTCGCAGGCGTCCAGTAAGTAATCGGCAAAGCGATCCACGTATTCGAGCGCGCCTCGAACCAACGGACCGAGAATATCATCGGGAATGACCTGGGTTTGGGTTGCCAACTGCAGCGCATGGCTGTAGCCCACCAACTTGCGGACCGACCGCCCTTGAAAAGGATCCATAACCAGACTATCGATCATCACCCCCCGATATTGAAACAGTCGCTGGAGGACGTGAAGCACATTGTATTTGTAGCTCGCGCTGAAAGCGCCGCCCCGAACGGCTTGAATATAGTCTTCACCATGGTGGGGCAGGACATCTTTGAACCGGAGAATCGGATGCCGGTAGGAGAGCAGATGATCGATGAAACGCTTGGTCCTCGCGAACATTTGGACTACCGCACTGGCCGCCAAGGGCACCTCGTCGATGGGATGCCAGCGCAACGCGTAAATGAACTGCTTCGAGGCCAGCAACAGGTACCGGAAGGCAGGATCGGTGAATCGGCCTCCCTTCGGCGTCGCAAAGCCCCAGCGTATCCTCTTCGTTGACTTGTCCGTGGACGGGTTCTGATTTTCGTTCGAAAAATCCCATACCTCGTCGTGAAATCTGGAGAGCAAAGAAACCTGCGGATTGCTGCCCTCGCATCCAATCAGCTTGGCGGCAACCCCCTTCACCGAGACCCGCGCCACTGCGCAGTTCACACCAAAACTCCCTTCGCGATGATCACCGGAGCTTGCCTTAGCCTTGCCGCCTCCTCGGTTGCAGCCTTAATCTGCTTCGGCCGAAAGGCGGCGATAATCTGCTCATTAATGATTCGCACACTTTCACCGTAATCCGTCTCCCAGTCTTCTGTCTTCATGTCAGATCGAAAGGCCACCAGCCGATCGCGGGTGGCGATAACTTGGGGCAAGTCATCCAGGAACCAGAGGCCATTCGGGCAACTGAAGCACGCGTGGAAGGACGTGCAGGGACGTCCCTTCTCCTCCCCCGGTTGCGGCGAATCGTAGGGATCGCGACAACTGCCACTGCCGGTATCGAAACGGCCGGCGGCGATCTTGCGGGCGCGCGCCTTGGGTAGGTTCAGCCGAGCAACGCCGCGCACGCGCTCTTCCGGGACGACGGTGATCCGTTCCATCATTTTTTCCTGCGCCTTCTGCATCACCCGCGCATGGAAGGGCTCGGTGATGCTATTCAGCAGGTATTTCACCGTTGTCGAGAGGCGCGCGTGTTGGAGGAATTGTTGAACCTTGCGCAGGTTGCCACCTGTTTCCAAATACAACTGCGTAGCCGCCGAAGCGCGCATGTTCACCAGGGTGAAGTGGGCCAGCGCGTGCCGCTCCACAAACTCCTGGAAGTTGCGCACGAAGCTGTCCCCGGACGTCGTGCTCGGCGATACGATCATGTGGTCTGAACCTTGTCTCGGACCGAGATAGAGGAACAATTTTGTCCGCTCAGCCGGTCCCGCGCGGGACGCCAGGGGCTCGGTGTACTGCCGCATGAACTGAGTTAGTTCCACCACGCCAGTCTGGTTGTGCCCACCGACGCGATGAAGCTGACGCTGTTGTTTCCCGGCTCGGGGCTTGTCCCAGACACAGTAAAAGAGATTCTCGTCCAGCTCATGCGGCCTCAGGCAATCACGCTCCAAGCCGTAGAGTGAAAATGTATTGATGCCGGTACGCGCCGCCATCAGCACCATGAAAGGGATGAGTTGCTGCGCGCTGGTAGGCACGTCTCCGATTTTATAGGTTTGCCGGATTTGCCAGACATCCCGTTCCGCCGCAGCCAGGATCTTCTGAAAGTCGGCTCCCGAGAGCGCCCTTGACTCCGCACGGTCACCATCTGCTCCGTCAAACAGGTGCCGGGGCGTACGGAAGAACGGATCAAAATCCTCCGCGAAAACCCGCTTGGCTCGGCGCAGGAAACAGGCACAAGTCACATATACGGTCGCCGCCGTCTTCCGTTGCAGCCGGCGCCGGGCGACCAGCCAAACCGCAAACTCCTTCATCAGGTCGGCGCTGAGGTCTCTTGCCTGCAGGACATCGGGCATGGTCTTTGCGCGGCCGTTGAGAAATAAGCAGAAAATCTTAAGCACCCAGGCCACCGCCAGAACTGTTTTCCGTCGTGGTCGCGGCTGATACGTCATCCTGAACGTGGTGGCAAGAACTTTCGCAAGCTTGGGGCGGGAGGACAGAAAGCTCAGATTAACGGAAACCGGCCTTCCTCCCGGCGGCTCGAAGGTTTGCACCAGAGATACGGTTTCGCTCGGGAACGGGGCGACATCATGCCTTCGAAGTAGCCCTTCGTCCGCCAAATCCCAGCGCCGCCCGACTCCACTTTGCCGCACCGGTCATCCTCCCAATAACCGGTCCACGAAGCTATTGTGGGTTTCAAGTACCTCGCTTCGCATTCGCTCGGTGAGATGAAGATACCTTTCCGTGGTTGCCATGTGCGCGTGTCCCAGTTCCATTTGCACCACCTTCAGCGGATTCGGGCCACCAATATCCTGAAGGTAGCCCAATCGCTCGACGGCATAGCAGTGCCTCAAAAGATGAGGCCAGATGTGCAAGCCTGCCCGTTTGCAATTGGTCGAGAACACGCGATTGATCGCGGATGTCCGTAGCGGCTTTCCCGCCCGCCCCACAAACACACTGCCCGGCTTTTCCGCACTGCTGCCCACGCGACGCGAACGTTCCATATGACGATATCTCTCAATCGAGCGAAGCAATCGGGCCGGAAAGAGGACGGCTCTCTGCTTCTGCCCCTTACCCGTGATCTTGATAGCAACGGTCTCCTTTTCAAGCGCTCCCGGGTTCTCGGGAAGCGCATTGAGAGGCAGAGAACACAATTCAGCCGACCGCATGCCAGTCACCCACAGAACCTCGGCTATCAATTGGTCTCGCCAGCTCCGGAAGCTCTTTATGAATCGCCGCACCTCGCGCCGCGGCGGAATTTGCAATTCCTCCTTCGCCTCACGAAGCCGCAGGCTGTTTCCCGCCAGCGAGCCGGGTTCCAGCTTGGGTTGGCGGTTGGAGTTCCCCTGGCACCGGTGCGGAATCCGAGTCACCTCCAGGTCGAACGGCAGCGCATTGATCCAGCCCCTCCGATGGGCGAACGAGTAGAATTGGCAAATCACACCCAACTTATGATTGATAGTGCTCCGCCTGAGGGCCCGGCCTGTGTGAGGGCTCACTTCCGCTGCGAGAATGTTCCGGTAAGTCGCAAGGTTAAGTTCCGTGGCATGCCTCCACTCCAGGCCGATCCTTTCGCAAAAGCTCAACCAATCAGCGAACTGATAGGCATAACTCCTCCAGGTCTTCGCTGAGCTGGTCCTGCCGCTGACCACGCTCAACCGCGACAGAAAAGCGTTCGGCTCGACTTCCCATTTCATCTGTGAATCCAGCAGAAACGGCCGCCGGTCGTTGTCGAAGAACACATGCATAAGCTCATAAGACACGTCCCAGATGAACCGCTAGGCAGACATATGTGAAATCTCGGTTAAACATGGAAACCGGCTGCCAAATATAAATCTGGGCTCAGGCCGGCAACACCCTAGAACATCCGAACCAATCAAATCAGACATACGAGAAAAATCGCTTAGATAACGGTGGATTCAAATAGAGGAGGCCAAAGCACTCGACCGGGCACTGCACTTCCAGGGTATTTCCCTGGACGATGTTGGGAATCCGCTGCCTGGCTTGCTCGGCCCGGTAGGCATCAAGCTCGATGCCATAGCGGAAGACTTCAGCGCCACTGGTGATAACCTCGAACGCCACGCCATCGCCAATGCACGGGTCAATTGCGGATGACGGAGTGCACGGGAGCTGGAGGAATCTACGGATCCGCTGGGCTTCGGACGAGGGTAGCGGATAGAAGCCGAGTCGACTTTTGCCCTTGAAGCGCAAAATGAACCTCCCTTTTGAAGGAAACGGACGTGTGGCATGTGATGAAGCACAAAGTGGTAGGAAAGTTGTTCTTATAGTTGGAAACTAGCCCGTACAATTGGTATCTCGTCGAGAGGCAGCCAAACAGGCGGCGTAGTGATGGTTGGCAAGTGCCGAAAATCAATTCCACGGTTATGACCAAATTAACCGGCCAATCTCGGGTGTTGAGGCCGGTCTCGAAGAGCGCCGGCGGCAGCATTTTTCCTTCAGTCGAAGTTGTCTTATTCGGCCGACGACCCCTGGTTGAGGCAATTGCAGCCGCCAGTTCGAGCACACCTTGTAATCGGGCGTACTTAAAGGAAATAAACACAATTCCACAGTATTTCGACAGCCAAGGAAGAACCCACGGTCACAAGTGCAGTGACCGTGGTGACCCGCTACCCGCTTTACGCAGCACGCCCGTTACCTGGAGCTGTCACTGTAGGTCTTGGTCAGAACGCGATTCAGCGCCCCGGTGAGAGGGGTGAACGTCTGCCGAGAGGAGATGCCGCGGAGTTTCACGCGGCGGCGGCTCGCGTGAGCCTCAAGGACCGGCCTGATTAGGGACAATCGATTTGATGGTACTCTCGGACCTGAACACCTTGAACTCCGAGTACTGATGCCGGTTGCGATAGGTTTTCCCCAGCGTTCCCGTGGTATAGACACCATCCTCGGTTTTGTACGGCCTGAGTCGGTCCTTTGTTGACGTCGTCACCGTGACATCGAGAG
>Ga0116108_1001591_pt1 | contig 11560 bp, 8 predicted proteins | sample June2015DPH_6_15_FD_88970 | JGI IMG/M metagenome (GOLD analysis project Ga0116108, IMG submission 88970) | Peatland microbial communities from SPRUCE experiment site at the Marcell Experimental Forest, Minnesota, USA - June2015DPH_6_150 | ecosystem: Environmental > Terrestrial > Soil > Wetlands >... | reverse complement strand
GCATCCTGGAGCTGTAGAAGGTTCCAAGGGTTAGGCTGTTCGCCTATTAAAGCGGTACGTGAGCTGGGTTCAGAACGTCGCGAGACAGTTCGGTCCCTATCTGCTGTGGGCGTAGGAGATTTGCGGGGGGCTGTCCTTAGTACGAGAGGACCGGGATGGACGAACCTCTTGTGTTCCAGTTGTCCTGCCAAGGGCACGGCTGGGTAGCGAAGTTCGGTTGTGATAACCGCTGAATGCATATAAGCGGGAAGCACGCCCCAAGATGAGATCTCCCTGAAGGGCCCAGGAAGACGACCTGGTTGATAGGCTGGAGGTGAAAGCGCAGTGATGCGCGTAGCTTACCAGTACTAATCGCCCGTTTGGCTTTACCATAGAATTAACTCCGCGCAGTAGTAATAAACGCGGATGCTCTTCTAACAAGCCTTGTATTCCAATCTATTTCGTTTTGATCTTGTTGGCGCCAGTTTGTTGTCCGTGTTCCTGACCGGCCCGGGAGAAACCATCCGGGACAAATCAGATGTCGCGGCCCACTGCGGGGAACCACCCGCCAAGCGCCACCCTGCATTAGGGGCGAGCATAGGGATCCTTCGCAAGAAGCGCTCAGGATCTCGGCTCAGGGCTCCCGGAGCAAAGCTCCTCACGCCCTGAAGACGCCTCGACTTTGCCGGTGACCATACTGCGAGGGATCACCCGTTCCCATCCCGAACACGGAAGTTAAGCCTCGCTGGGCCGATGGTACTGCACGGGCGACCGTGTGGGAGATTAGGTGATCGCCGGCAATTATTCAAACGCAAAAAGCCATCCGCTGCGGCGGATGGCTTTTTTGTTGCCGCAAAATTCGCGATGAGTTATTCGACCGTCACGGACTTAGCGAGGTTCCGCGGCTGATCGACGTCGCACCCGCGGCGCACAGCGATGTAATACGCCAGCAGTTGCAGCGGCACAATCTCAATCAGCGGTACCAGCAGCTCGGGGGCCGGAGGAATCGCGATCACGTGCTCGACCAGCCCGCCGATCGTTGTATCCCCCTCCGTCGCGACCGCAATCACCCGCCCGCTCCGCGCCGTCACCTCCTGAATATTCGAGAGCGTTTTCTCATAGCGCAGCTTCGACGCCGGGTCGGCCTCGTCGCGCGTGGCCAGCACCACCACCGGCAGCGTTTCGTCGATGAGGGCGTTGGGGCCGTGCTTCATCTCGCCGGCTGGGTAACCTTCGGCATGAATGTACGAAATCTCCTTCAGCTTGAGTGCGCCTTCGAGGGCGATGGGAAAGTGAATGCCGCGGCCCAGGTAGAGGAAGTCGCGCGCGGTGGAGAACTCCTTCGCGAGGTCCTCGCACTGCGCCGTGCAGCCGCGCAGCGCTTCCTCGATCTTCACCGGGAGGCGGCTGAGCTCTTCAATCAATGCGATGGACTGCGCCTTGTCGAGATGACCGCGCAACTGCCCCAGTTTCATGGCCAGTAAAAACAGCGCGACCAACTGCGACGTGAAAGCCTTGGTCGAGGCCACGCCAATTTCAGGGCCGGCATGGGTATAGATAGCGCCATGCGCTTCGCGCGCAACCATCGCGCCAACCACGTTGCAGATGGCCACGGTCTTCGAGCCGAGGGCCTTCATCTCGCGCTGCGCGGCGAGCGTGTCGGCGGTTTCGCCGGACTGCGTGATCAGAAGGCCGAGCATGTGCGGACCGGCGATCGGATCGCGATAGCGGTACTCGCTTGCGTAGTCCACGTCGACGGGCAGCCGCGCCAGGCGCTCGATCATGTACTTGCCCGTCAGCCCGGCGTGCCAACTCGTTCCGCAGGCGGCGATGCTGATGCTCGCGGCGCGTGCCAGCTCTTCGTCGGGGATATCCATCTCGCCGAGGAAGACTTTGCCGGAGTCGAGCGAGACGCGACCCAGAGTGGTGTCAGTGACGGCGCGCGACTGCTCCCAGATTTCCTTGAGCATGAAGTGTTTGTAGCCGCCCTTTTCCGCCTGGATCGGGTCCCACTGGATGCGCGTGAGCTCGCGCTCGATGGTGTTGCCGTCGAAGTCAGTGAGCTTGACGCCAGCCAGCGTCAGAATCGCCACGTCACCGTCGGCGAGGAAGTAGACGTTGCGCGTGTGATGCAGAATTCCGGGAACGTCGCTGGCGACAAAGCTTTCGCCTTCGCCGATGCCGATAATCACCGGCGGACCGAGGCGCGCGGCGACGATCTTGTCGGGCTCGGCGGCCGACAGCACGCCCAGCGCAAACGCGCCGGTGAGCCGCTTGACCGCGGTGCGCACGGCGGATTCGAGCGGAACCGGCTTTCCGGCGGCTTCAGCGTCCTTCTGAACTTGTTCGATCAGGTGCGCGATGATCTCAGTGTCGGTCTCGGTGACAAACTTGTGGCCCTGCGCGGTGAGCTCGCGCTTCAGCTCGAGATAATTTTCGACAATGCCGTTGTGGACGACGACGATGCGGCCCGTGCAGTCGCGGTGCGGGTGCGCGTTCTCCTCCGTCGGCCGGCCGTGCGTGGCCCAGCGCGTGTGGCCGATGCCGAACGTGCCGTCGAGCGGGTGCTCGCGCAGAACCTCTTCCAAATTCCCCAGCTTGCCCGCGGCACGCCGCAGCTCGAGCGTCTTGCTGCCGGGATGACCAACGGCGATTCCAGCCGAGTCATAGCCGCGGTATTCGAGGCGCCTTAGCCCCTCGATGATGACTGGAACGACTTTTTTCTTGCCGACGTACCCAACGATCCCGCACATGGTTCGATTTTAAGCGACATCGCGGGAAAACGGCTGTGACACGAACGGGGGAGGGGGAGAGCGAATGAGCAAAGGAGCGGCGGAAGTGGTCAGCCGGTCTTGTTGAGCAAGCGTGCGGCCCGCACTCATTCGCGGGGCTCATCTACCCCGAATCGCATACAACGTGATCGACATCGCCGGGAACAACTGGTTCTTGACGACGGTTGCCCTATCCTTCGTTCCGGAGGTCGATGTCCTGACTGCTGGAAGCACGCGAATTCCGGTGAGATCCGCGCCGGTATATTGATATCGTCCGGCCGGCCCCCTGGCCTTGAAATGGTCGAGTTGTACATCAGCGCGCAGGTCGCCGAAGGTTTTGTTGATGACCACCACGGTAACGGTGTGATCGGCCGTACGCTGCGCCGCATAGATGGCAAGCTTGTCCTGGTCCGCGCTTGTGGCGCGAAGGCTCAAGTCGCCAAATGCCGCACCGTGGTCGTCATAGTTGCGGAAGATTTTGAATGCGAACATCAAAGGCTCATTCAGATTCGGCGGTCCCCACAGCGCACCGAGGTCAAGGCCCTCGCGCCCAAAGATACCCAGGATGTCGGCCTGCGCGACCGCTCCGCTGATATGCTCCGGCGCGCCCCAGTTGTACTCGGTAATCGCAATTTTTGTTCCCGGATAGTTGGCTGCAACCCATTTTTTCATCCGGGGAATCATCTGCGGCGCAAGCAGCTCCGTGTAGCTGTCGGGGTTGATGAAGTGCGGATCGGTATACGTTGGGTCCCAGAACACGTGCGTCGAGTCAAGAACCGCGCGCTGCTGAACGCTGGTTCCGGCAGGCTTGAGCATTGCGTTGTTGGCCGCGAAGTACGTGTGCAGATCGAGATAGTCGAGAAACCGCGTGTGATGCGGGTCGGCATCCTGCGCCGCTTTGAAGGCGCGCAGATAGTAATCGATGAGCGGAACATTGCCGTGGGAAATGCGGTCGATGGGACCACTCGTAATATTCGGCCATTGCTCCTGAAACCATTCGATGTCCTTCTTCGAGTAGAAGTACGTCAACCAAAAATCGATGACCGGCCCGCTCACTTCAGCCGTGGGATCGGCAGCCTTGATCGCCCTGGCCACCTTCAGTCCCTTCTCCGTGACTTCGTCGTAGGAGAAGGGCAAAGGGTGCACATCACGATGCATCTTGTTCCACCAGGTCGGTTCGTTGTCGAGGGCGTAGATGGCCACTCCGCTGTTAGCAGCATTGCCGAACCGGCCGACAAGATACTTCACCCAGTCCGATGTCCAGCTTTCATCGATGGGCATGCAGGTATCGTTGGGATCGTTGTTCGTGATCTTTGTTCCATCAGGCCTGACGCCGTTTCCGAAGTCCGGCCAGTTGGGATCGGTCTTTTGTTGCAGGCCGTACTTTGCCACGGAGAAGCTGGAACCACGGGTGCGCGATTTTGCAACCCAGCCGATGACGGGCACGGAGAGCAAGGTTTTGGCGCCGACCGCTCGATCACCGATCACCTGCGAGTTGAATTCGGATTCATCGGGATAGTTCGTATTGGAGTTGGGGGCAATCTCGAAAAACCAGTCATCGCCAAGATTGGAGACATCGAGCTTGTAGTTGTACAGCGTGTACCCGTCTCCGCCCCAGCGGTCCAGCGGCAGGCGCACGGCCTGTGCCACTTTGGACGCCTCATGCTGCGGGTCCGAAAGCCGCCAGGAGTTCATTCCATAGATGAGGGGACTGATGGGATGCGTGGCCGCCACCGCATCCACCAAAAGCGCCGGGCCTGTTGCTACCGGTGGCGCAGCGAAAGTGATGGTTGCGCTGGCCGATTTTGTGGGGTCCGCTGTGCTCCTGGCGATTAGGGTCACGGCCGCCGGCACTGGGTAGGGTGTGACATACAACCCGCTGCTGCTGATGGTTCCCAGCGAGGCATTGCCGCCGTCCACGTCGTTTACCGACCACTTCAATGCGGCGGGGAATGTTCCCGTTCCCTCGACGGACCCGGCAAATTGAATGCTCTCGCCGGGAACCAGAGTCACATGGTCTGGCTCGATCTTCACTCCGGTGACCACACCAGTGGGCTGACCCGCTGCTACACCGGCAGCCGGCGCCGACGGCATCTGCCCGGGAGCCTTGTTTTCCTGCGCACTCGAAACGATGGTTGCAGCACCCAGCAGGATCGCAGCCAAATAGGCGACCCGCAAGCGTGGCACGACACTTTTTCTGGATCCATGCTGCACGGCTGGAATGCCTAAACGCCATGCCGCAGGAAGCCCCTTGCTCAAGGCCATATTGCCCCCAAATTGCGCGGAATTGATTTGACTCATTATCTAACAGCGTCACCCAGTGTCTTCCCCTGGAATCGAAAGAATGTCACAGGCATCTGTGAGGTCCGGCGCTAATTCCCGGGAAGGAGCGGGTCCGGGCGAGGGGTCCGGCGGGGTGAATCTATGCGAAGACGGTTCCATTGATCGGCCGCTTCCCTTGCGAGGAGGTCCCCCTGAAACTCTGGTCATGCCCGGTTTGTCGAGCGAACATGGGCCGCAGGTCTGCTAGACCGCGCGGCCTGCTGCAGCGCCTGAGGCCCAAGCCCACTGGAAGTTGAATCCGCCCAGGTGGCCGGTGACGTCGACGACCTCACCGATGAAGTAGAGCCCGCGAACGGTGCGGCACTCCATGGTTTGCGCCGAAAGCGCGCTCGTGCTCACGCCGCCCGCCGTCACTTCCGCCTTGTCATAACCTTCGGTGCCGCTGGGCGTGAACGCGAAGGAGTGCAGGCGGCGCTCCAACTCATCGAGCGCGTGATTCGTCCAGCTTGCGGGCGAAGGCTTATCAAGCAACCGGTCGACAAGGCGATCGGCCAACCGGGCCGGCAGATGGGCGCGCAGGGCGGCTTTCGCGGCGGCCGGATCGCGTGGCGCGTTCGACGCGCGCAGGGGGGCGAGCAGAGATTGGCCGGGCGACCAGTCGATGAGGATGGGTGCGGGTTTTTTCCAGTAGGACGAAATCTGCAGGACGGCCGGCCCGCTGAGGCCGCGATGCGTGAAGAGCATTTTTCCCTGGAAGCTACGCTTGCCGCAGGCCACAGTCACGGGTGCGGAAATGCCGGTGAGGTTAGCAAAGTCCGCGTGCTCCGCGCCGGAGAGCGTGAGCGGGACGAGCGCTGGACGGCAAGGCTCGATGAGAATCGAGAACTGGCGCGCAACGTCGTAGCCGAACCCTGTCGCGCCCATTTTCGGAATGGACAGGCCGCCGGTAGCGACAACGAGCGCGGGCGCCGTGAAGACGCCGTTGGCGGCGATGATGGTGAACGCTCCGGAGGAATCGTCGCGGCACACCTCGGAGATTGCAGTGGAGAGAAACACGCGCACGCCCGCATCCGCACATTCGCGCATGAGCAAGTCGACAATTTGCTGCGCGGATCCGTCACAGAAAAGTTGGCCCAATGTTTTTTCGTGATAGGCGATGTGGTGCCGCTCGACAAGGCGGATGAAATCGGCTGGTGTATAGCGCGCCAGCGCCGATTTGGCGAAGTGGGGATTGGCGGAGAGGAAATTGCCGGGCTGCGTGTGCAGGTTGGTGAAGTTGCAGCGGCCACCGCCGGAGATGAGGATCTTTTTGCCCGGCCGCTCAGCGCGCTCGAGCACGGCGACACGGCGGCCGCGGCGGCCGGCTTCGATCGCGGCCATGAGGCCCGCAGCGCCGCCGCCGAGGATGAGGACATCGAAACTGTGCTGATTCATGGCGCCGACTTCACAACCAGGGACCAGAAACGTAGGGACCAGGGCCGCCGGGAGACTCAATGTTAGCTCCCAGTTTGCAGCTCCGACAGGAATCGACGCAATGACAGCGACTCGTGGTTCGTGAATAGAGTGACCGGGGCTGGTCCACCTAAGATGATGCTTTGCCGGAGACGTGCCATAAGTTCTGCATCTGCTCCAGGGAACGGCCTTTGGTTTCCGGAACGACAGTCCCCATGAACACGGCGGCAAGAATTCCCATGACGCCGTAGATCCAATAAGCGAAGCCGTGGTTGAAGTGGTCAACGAGCCAGGGATTCTTGTCGAGGATGGGGAAGGTCCAACTGACGAGATAATTAGCGATCCATTGCGCGGCGACGGCGACGGCCATGGCCTTGCCCCGAATCTGGTTGGGGAAGATCTCGCTTAAGAGTACCCAGGTGACCGGCCCCCAGGAGACGGCGAAGCCGGCGGTGTAGACCAGCATCGATACGAGCGCGACCATGCCCTTGCCGCCAAGCCAGAAGTCGGTGCCGAGCGAGATCATGCTGACGGCCATGACGAGCGCTCCGATGATCTGGAGCGGCTTGCGGCCGAAATGATCGACGGAGAGAATGGCGACGATGGTGAAGATGAGGTTGACCGAGCCGACGATGACGGTTTGGAGCAGCGAGGCATTGGTGGTCATGCCCATGCCTTTGAAGATGTCGGTGGCGTAGTAGAGCACGACATTGATGCCGACGAATTGTTGGAAGACCGAGAGCGTGATGCCGATGACGACGAGAAGCACGCCGAAGGAAAACAGTTTGCCGGAGTGGTGCTCGCTGAGCGAGGCGCGGATTTCGGAGATTTCCTTTTCGCCTTCTTCGGGGGTGACCAGCTTGGCCAGCACGGCGCGGGCGGCGGGTTCATTTCCCCTGAGCATGAGGTAGCGCGGGGTTTCAGGCACGAGAAAGAGAAGAAGAAGAAAAAGGACGGCGGGAATGGTGCCGGAGAGGAACATGTAGCGCCAGCCGATGGTGTTGAGCCAGGTATCGCCGCTGCCGGCTTTGGAGATTCCGAAGTTGACGAAGTAAATGACCAGCATGCCGAAGATGATGGCGAACTGGTTCCAGGCGACGAGATTGCCGCGGACTTTGGGGGGCGCGATTTCAGCGATGTACATGGGCGACAACATGGAAGCGAGGCCGACGCCGATGCCGCCAAGGATGCGGTAGAAGACGAAATTCGCCATGAAGCCGGGACCGCCGTGGCCGATGGGAGCGAAGGGGAATTCCGGCGCGGCGGCACCCAGGGCCGAGATGAGGAAGAGCACGGCGGCGATGATGAGCCCGCGCTTGCGGCCGACGTTGGTGCTGACCCAGCCGCCAACGAGACCGCCGATGATGCAGCCGATGAGCGCGCTGGAAACGACAAAGCCAAGCAGGGAATTGGCGGCGTTGGCCTGTGCGGGATTGGCGAGATCGGCGAATCGCGGATTGATGAAGTAAGCCTTCAGGCTATCGACCGCGCCGTTGATGACGGCGGTGTCGTAGCCGAAGAGCAATCCGCCCAGCGTGGCGATGAGGGTGAGCAGAGCGACATACGGGTTCAAACGCGACATAGGATCCTTGGAGACTATGGGTGGAGTGAGGGCGAGATCTTCAGGGCGCAAGCGGGCCGGACTAAGTCCTTGGTGAAAACGCAAATGCGAACCACAGGAATGATAACCGATGGGATCGATGGCGAGAGAGGAGCAGGGACCAAGGGAACAAGGGACCGAGGGAGCAAGGGAGCGAACCACCGCCGCGACAAGGCGGGGGCGGCGAGCGATGCGACAAAAAGCGGCAGAGGAAGGAGGGAATCGGCTAGCGAATGTGCCAGAGATTCCAGGTGGCGAAGATGCAGAGGGCGACTGCGCCTTCAATGAAGAGCGCGAAGCTGATGCCCGCGACCACGTGCCTGAGATTCGAAATTGCTTCGGCGGCCCATTCGGCACGGGGCGAGTCGGGAACACCAAGCCGCGCGGACTGGGCATAGCTGCTTACGGGGAGGGAGGACGCGAGCAGCGAAGGCGAGGCGGTTGCGAGCTTTAGATTGACGAACTGCGGGTTTGACATTTGACCCTCTTTGGGCGACGCATAAGGGGGGCGCGCCGGAAATCCAATCATTCGATTGGTTTTAGAGAGAATTTCTACCCCAAAACGCAGCAATCGTTCTGCCATAGATGGGGCGGAACAAGTGAATTCTCTATCCTACTCATACAGTGGAATTTAAGTTGTGGAAAACTCAGTATCTGATATGGCGGCTACGGATTTGAGGCGCGCGGGATCGTGTAATTTCTGACCGAGAATGTAAAGTCTTCACGAATTTTTGTTGAAGTTAGGGCCGGGGTACAGCGGACGTGCGGGATCGGGATGGAATCGTGGTGGCGGTTCGGAGTGGAGCACGATTCGCACAGGCGCTTGCTGGCATGCGACAACCCATCAGGATTCTGCCGGCAGGGGCTGGCCGGTCTACTCCTCGATGCGGTAGGTGTATTCCTCGATGACGGGATTGGTGAGGACCTCGCGTGCGATGCGCTCGACTTCGGCGCGGGCGGCGTCGGAGTGCAGGCCGTCGGCGAGCGAAAGTGCGAAGTATTTGCCCTGACGCACGGCGGTGACATCGGCAAAACCGATCTTGCGAAGAGCGTTGTGGATCGTCTGTCCCTGCGGATCGAGGACCGATGTCTTCAGCGTGACGTAGACATGCGCCTTCATAATCCCTGATTATAGAAGGACAGGGAACAGGGAACAGGGATTAGAAAAGGGGCGGACCACGGCGGCGAAGCGCAGCACTTGAGTTGGACTGAGAAAGAGACTGGGGCTGGCGCGAATCCCCAAGGCCGCGCAACTTCCCAAAACTCCCGCAATTCCCCAAGGAGAGATGAGACGCAATGGTGAATTATCTGGAACTGCCCGTGGGCGACCGGGCGCCGGAGGTCTTTCGGGTAGTGATCGAGATTCCCCTGGACGGAACGCAGAAGTTTGAATACGACAAGCAATTGCACGTGTTCAAGCTGGACCGGAACCTGCACTCGCCAGTGCACTATCCGGGCGACTACGGATTTATTCCGTCGACGTTGAGCGACGACGGGGATCCGCTGGATGTGCTGGTGCTAGTGCCGGGTCCGAGTTTTCCGGGATGCGTGCAGGAAGTGCGGCCGATCGGGTTGCTGGAGATGCTGGATCAGGGCGTTCTGGACGAGAAGGTGCTGGCGGTGGGGAAGAACAATCCACGATTCGCGAATATCTGGAATTACACGGATATCTACCCGCACATGCTGAAGGAGATTACGCACTTCTTTTCGATTTACAAGGACCTTGAGGGGAAGCGCGTGGAGATGAAGGGATGGCGCGATGCTTCCTATGCACGCGACCGCGTGATGCATACGATCAAGCAGTTTGAGTTGAGCAAGGGGAAGCATCACGAGGCGAAGAAGAAGGTGGCGGTGTAGAAGGCAGGGGAACGCGTGAGGAACGTGGGTTCCGGTATAATCCACTGAGAGCCGGAGAGATGGCCGAGTGGCTGAAGGCGGCGGTTTGCTAAACCGTTGTACGGTCAAAAGCTGTACCGGGGGTTCGAATCCCCCTCTCTCCGCCACAGACTTTTCCATGTGATTGAATTCTAATGATTTATGTAAATAAGATATTTAATATCAACATGTTGTACACGTTCCGATCTGCACTGAATTTTCCGTATACTCCCGCCCGCATGCCTCAGTAGCGCGATTTTGTATTAACATAGGCCAAATGTATTAACACGCGATTTTGGGTTATTTGGGTGATTCGACAAACAGGGGTAGGCTAAAGGTATGTAGAGGCGCATTTCCGTCCTGGACGCTCCATGGCGGAGCTGGTGAGATTTGGGAGCACTGGCTGAGAATTCAACCAGCCTGTGAAACGCAGGCAGACTCGAAAGGAAATTGAGGCAAGAAATATCGACGGCGAAGGTGCAATGCCTCGCCGATAGAATTGAACTAATGCCTGGGTACCTCTCGGTAATCCAGACACGACAACTCATCAACATCAACAAGTCTGCACTCTACGAGAAGGTTCATCGAGGAACCATTCCCTACGTGTATCTTGACGGGACCATTCGATTCGATCCGATCAGGCTCGCAGCATGGCTACGTGAGAAGGAGGTTGGAGCCGACAGTTTCCAGCTCCCGAAAGCAACGTGAAGAATACGTGGGGGCGCGATGCGACATGCGCCCCCTTGTTTTCGCTCCGGGCCACAGATCATATGAACCGTTGGCCTCGTAAGTTCAAACCCGCCTATAGCTGTGAGCTTTTGCCTGAACGACAAGAGTCGAAATGAGAGGATTCAAGCCATGAACACCCCGAACTGTATGCGGCTAAGTAGAGCACCTTTCGGAGGTCTCACACAGTGGCATGTGGTTCCAACATTGCCTAAACGAACAATACCTGTGTAGAGCCTTTTGGTACAGCTTGCCTGGTTGTCCTAGGCCTTGTGTTTGTTCATGATGCACTTCCGCCCAAGTACAGTGCGGTGAGGGAAACTCCGGACTACGACCTTTGATGCAGCAACCGCAGCTTTGATAAGAGCTCTGGCGGACACCGCACGCAATCTGCTGTATTCAACTGCAAGACGCGAGCCCAAGTCCAGATATTTGGGCACGTCAATTGAACCAAGTGATTCCAGGTTCCGTGTTCCAGACATGCGAAGGAACTCGACAGCCAAGCGACGGTTTCCTCCGATGAAGAAAACCAGCAGAGCCACGCGCAGATTCGCGTCGAGATTGCGAATTGGTCCGGCGGTGATCAAATCCTTCCAACCTCGTTTCAGCCTTTGACGGCCGGCCGCGGAAACTTTATAGGACATGCGGCCTCGAGCGCCGCCCTTGCCGACGAGCGACAGACCAGCTTCGAGCAACCGACGCAACACTGGAATTGTTGCCCCAGGAGAGAGCCCAGCAGCCTGCTGCAACTCGTATGGCGTCGAAACCCCATCATCGATCAGAGCGAGCACGAACAGCTCGAGATCGCCGCGCCGGCGTTTATCAGGTGTCTTAGACACGTTGGCAGTATACGCGGAAGCGGCTGCACCCTGAG
>Ga0116108_1001580_pt1 | contig 11607 bp, 10 predicted proteins | sample June2015DPH_6_15_FD_88970 | JGI IMG/M metagenome (GOLD analysis project Ga0116108, IMG submission 88970) | Peatland microbial communities from SPRUCE experiment site at the Marcell Experimental Forest, Minnesota, USA - June2015DPH_6_150 | ecosystem: Environmental > Terrestrial > Soil > Wetlands... | reverse complement strand
AACTCGAACGCGCCCGGGATTTGCTCAAGGGCATCATGCTTTATAGCGGACGCGCGGATGGAGCGGCAAAAGTGGCGGCCAAATAAGTTTGCCGTGGAATGACGAATGACGAAACCATGCCGCGTTGCGGAATGACTAATTCCTAAACCATAATGACGAAAGAAGCCCCAAGCTCGAATAAGCAGCCTGGCTGGCGTGTTGGTCATTGGGTCATTTGGAAATTTTTTAGTCATTATGGTTTAGGGCTTGGTCATCGATACTTTGCCCCGGGGATGAACCTGCCGGAAACGTTGAAAAACCTTCTAACTTTCCATGACCTTGCTGGCTCTTGAAAGTTCCTGTGATGAAACCAGCGCCGCCGTCGTGCGCGACGGCAGGGTTTTGTCCAGCGCCGTCTCCTCGCAAATCAAGTTGCACGCTGAATACGGCGGCGTCGTGCCGGAACTTGCCGCACGGGAACATCTGCGGAATTTGATTCCCGTTGTGCAAATCGCGCTGCACGAAGCGGGAGTGCAACCGGGACAACTCGACGCTGTTGCTGCCACGCAAGGGCCGGGTTTGCCGATGGCCTTGCTCATTGGATTCAAGGCCGCGCAAGCCATCGCGTTTGCCTTGCGCAAACCATTCATGGGCATCAACCATCACGAAGCGCATTTGTATTCGCCGTGGATTTCCACTTCCAATGTGCTGCCGGCATCCTGCCGGCAGAACAATTTAGTCTGCCAGCAAGATGCTGGCAGCACGCTTGGCTTCGCCGATTTCGGCTCCTTTCAGCCGAACGTTTCGCTCATCGTCAGTGGCGGGCACACGATGCTCGTGCGAGTGGAATCCGAATTGAAACATCGCGTGCTCGGCTCGACGGTGGACGACGCGGCGGGCGAATGTTTCGACAAAACCGGCAAGCTCATGGGATTGCCGTATCCCGCCGGACCGGAAATTGACCGGCTGGCAGAGCAGGGGAACCCCAAGGCATATGATTTCCCGCGACCGTTGCTTCATGACGCAAGCGACGACTTCAGTTTCAGCGGCTTGAAAACGTCCGTGCGCTATTTTCTGCGAGATAATCCAGCCTTGCCGGATGATGCGCAACGTTTGCGTGATTTGTGCGCCAGCATCCAGGCGGCCATAGTTGAAGTGCTCGTGAAGAAAACCATCCGCGCCGCGAATCGAAACCATGTCCGTTGTGTGACCGCCTCCGGCGGCGTCACCTGCAATCGCGCCTTGCGTCGCGAACTCGCGCGCGCGTGCGAGCGCGAAGGTTTCGAACTGCAACTTGCGGAAAAAAGTCTTTGCACGGACAACGCGGCGATGATTGGCATTCTGGCCGAGCGAAAACTTCTGGCCAACTTCGCACCAACATCGCTTGACGAGGAAATCAAACCCGACTGGGTGCTGGCGGACGGGAACGCGGTTTCCTGAAATCATTTTGAGTGGACGACCGGGGTGAATGAGATTTGTGTTATACGCCCGCCCTCACCTTTTATCCTCTCCCCGGGGAGAGGAAATGGCAATTGGCCGGTTTTGGTTGTGCGAATGAGCGTCCGGCAAATCCAGTCGCGCGAATTTTCATGGAGACGGCGAACGATTCTCCTTCTCCTTGGGGAGAAGGCCGGGTTGAGGGAGGTCGTAAACTATTTGAATCAGCCACAGGAAATTTTTTATTGGACTCCGAACGTCCGTTTTCCGCCTAAAAAACCGGGGTCGGAGAGTCGTCCGGCGAGTTGCCCAAAAATCCCGTCCAGTCGCCCATCAGAACAAGTGTCCGCATAAAGCTTGTGCGAGTGTGAAAAGTGTGTATTTTAGCTTCATGGAAGCAACATTGACGGAGTTACGGCGGGATACTTCGCGGGTTGTCCGCGCGGCGGACAAGGGCGAAGAGGTCATTTTGACGGAGCATGGCGAACCGCGTTACAAGCTGCAACGTGTTCAAGCCATTGACTGGAAGAAGGCGGCGGCGGCTCTACGCGCCATCGGGCCGGTGACATTCCTGCCGCGCAAATGAAATACCTTCTGGACAACAACGTCCTGTCCGAATGGTGGAAGCCAGGCCCGGATGCGAACGTGGTCGCCTTTCTGGAACGAGGGGGCTGGCTTGTGCCCTCGCCGGTGATTGCGGAAATCCAGGAAGGCGCGGAAGCCGACCCCAGCGAGGCCCGCAAAGTTCAAATCAATTCCCGGCTGGACGATTTTCTGCGGAATTTTGGGGAGCTGGTGATGGTGTGGGACGCTGAAACTTCGCGGACTTGGGGACGGCTGAAACATTCCAATCAAGTCAAACGCCAGCCGCAAGCGTTATGGGACAGTTTGATTGACGCCATGGCGGTGCGGAACGATCTGATTGTCGCCACGCGCAACGGAAAAGATTTTCGCCACGCCAAAACGTTCAACCCTTGGGATTAAAACACTGGCCCGTCGTCAAACCCAAAATGTCATTTTTCTAGGACTGACCCTTTCCGGCTCGTCTGGGGGGCGAAAAACGGCGCGGAACGTGGTGGAGGCGCTGAAAATCGGGTTTGGGGTTGCGAAACGGTTTGCAAATCCGAGCGCGGGCAGAGATAATCGCAAAAGCGGCCAGCGACAGTCAATTCAACGCTATGGCCAACACGGCAAATGTGAAATCCATCCTTAAACTCAGTTTGGTTGCGCTGCTCCTGCACGCCTTGACGGGTCAGGCCGCGCTGACGGTGACCAATATTGCGCCGGGAGGGTGTGCTGATCACAGCCTGTTTCTTAAATCCGACGGCAGCCTGTGGGCGATGGGGCTAAATAGTCTCGGCCAACTTGGAGACGGCACATCATTCAATAGCGACAACCAGCCGGAACAAATCTTGGCCAGCAATGTTACGGCCGTTGCGGTCGGCGGTTATCATAGTCTGTTCCTCAAATCCGACGGCAGTCTTTGGGCGATGGGACTCAGTGCCATGGGCCAACTGGGCGACGGTACATACAACCTGTATTCCAGCCAGCCGGAACAGATCGTGGCCAGCGGCGTCACGGCGATTTCGGCAGGTGGTGATCACAGCCTCTTTCTCAAATCCGACGGCAGCCTTTGGGCGATGGGTTACAATGGATATGGCCAACTTGGCGACGGCACAGATAGCGGTGGCACCGACCAGCCCGAACAAATCATAGCGAGCGGCGTCACGGCGATTTCGGCTGGCCAATATCACAGCCTGTTCCTCAAATCCGACGGTAGCCTGTGGGCGATGGGTTGGAGCGGCCACGGCCAACTTGGCGACGGAACAATTGGCGACCCCATCGATCCAGTATATAGCACTCCAGAATACAACTACACCAACCAGCCCGAACAAATCGTCGCCAGCGGCGTCACCGCAATTGCCGCAGGCGGCGAACACAGCCTGTTTCTCAAATCCGACGGTAGCCTGTGGGCGATGGGTGACAACTCTTGGGGTGAACTTGGCGACGGCACAGGCAGCAATTGCACCAACCAACCGGAACAGATTGTGGCTGGTGGCGTCACGGCCATTGCAGCAGGCGGATACCACAGCTTGTTTCTGAAATCCGACGGCAGTTTATGGGGAATGGGTTATAACAGCTACGGTCAGCTTGGCAACGGCACACCCAGCAATGGTACTAACCTTCCGGAACAAATCGTGACCAGTGGCGTCACGGCCATTGCAGCAGGTTGGGATCACAGCCTTTTTCTCAAATCCGACGGCAGCCTATGGGCAATGGGTGGCAATTATGTAGGACAACTTGGCGATGGTTTTATTGATTATGAGTTCCCGTATCCAGAGCAAATATTCCCCGCGCCGCAGCCGGTGCTGGGCTGCGCGCTCGCATCCCCAACCGACCTGCAGTTCAACGCCACCTGTGAATTCGGCGGGAACTTCTGTTTACTGGGCAGCACGAATCTCACCCTGCCCTTAAGCCAGTGGACCCCGCTTCAGACCAATTCCATCGCCACGCGCGGAGCGGACAATTACTCTATCACCCTGACCAACTCGGTCACCACCTGCGGACAGCAATTTTACATCCTGCGATCACGTTAAATCGGCTACGGGAACAACGGACCGTTGGCCGGCAAGTCCCGTAAGATTTCCTCTTCCCGCGCAGGTGAACTGCGCTGCATTGAGCCGGTAGCGATTGACCGGGATTTTTTCGGGCGGGAATGGCGGGCGAAAGGGTCAGTCCTAGAATTATGACATTTCAGTCTGTTCGTACATGATTCATGATTTCCACCCGCGTTGGGACTTTCATTTTTACCCTTTTATTGCCAATTCCCTGCGCCAAGGCAATCTCCAAAACCGGGATGACATAGGTGGCAGGTGCATCGTGACATTGCCCCAGGCAAACATGCAATTTCGTTCGGAGTTCCGCCTTTAGGCGGTCAAACGCGGTTGTCCATCCATACGCCTGAAGGCGGAACTCCAAACGATAGCAGCGTCGAGTCGCCCGTGGGTAACACAAAAATCCTTTCGCCATTTGCTTCCTCCGCCCGTTACGATTGGGGCGCATGGCCGACCGTTTGCCCATTTACGGAATCGAGCGCGACATCATCGCCCGGCTGAAAACCGACCGGCGGCTGATTTTGTCCGCGCCGACCGGTTCCGGCAAATCCACGCAAGTCCCGCAGATGCTGCTCCGGCATGGACTGCTCGGCGACGGGCAGGTTGTGATTCTCCAGCCGCGCAGGCTCGCCACCCGATTGCTCGCGTCGCGCGTGGCGCAGGAAATTGGCGTCCAGCTTGGCAACGAAGTCGGCTATCAAATCCGCTTCGAAAATGTCACATCGCCGCAGACGAAAATTCGTTTTGAGACTGAAGGCGTCTTGTTGCGGCAGATGATTGACGATCCCAATTTACGCGGCATTTCCGTCCTGATCTTCGACGAGTTTCACGAACGCCATCTTTACGGCGACATCACGCTGGCGCGCGCGCTCGACTTGCAGGAGCAGCACCGGCCCGCCCTGAGCATCATCGTCATGTCCGCAACGCTCGACGCGGAGTTGCTGGAGGATTATTTATCGGAGCGCCGGCCTCCGGCACGGCCAGATACAAATAATTCACAACAACATGCCGTGCCGGAGGCCGGCGCTCCAAGGTGCTCTGTCTTGTCCTCCGAAGGCCGCGTATTTCCGGTTGAAATCAAATATGCCGCGCAGCCGGGTTACACGGACAAACGCCCGGTTTGGGAGCAGGCCGCCGAGGCCTTCAGTCACTACGTCGGTTCTGGCGGGGAAGGTGACGTGCTGGTGTTCATGCCGGGTGGCTTTGAGATTTCGCAAACCATCGAAGCCATCCGTCACACTTCGGAGTCGAAAGGTTTTATTTTGCTTCCGTTGCACGGCGAGCTGTCCCCCAAAGATCAGGACGCCGCAGTGGCACGTTACGGCCAGCGCAAGGTGGTCGTTTCCACCAACGTCGCCGAGACCTCGCTGACCATTGACGGCATCCGGCTGGTGATTGACAGCGGGCTGGCGCGCATCCCGCGTTACGATCCGTATCGCGGCATCAACACGCTGCTCATCGAGAAGATCAGCCAATCGTCAGCGGACCAAAGGACGGGGCGGGCGGGCCGCACCGCGCCGGGCGTTTGCATGAGGCTTTGGTCGCGGGAGGAACATGGACATCGGCTGGTTCAGGAACTGCCGGAAATCAAGCGGCTCGACCTGGCTGAAGTCGTGCTCACGCTCAAAGCCGCCGGGGTGGAGGATTTGCGGAAATTCCGGTGGCTGGAAAAGCCGGAAGAAATTTCGCTCACCCACGCGGAGGAATTGCTGGAAGACTTGGGCGCGCTTCACATTGTGGCACAGGTGTCCTCACCTGTGAACGAAAATCACATTGGCAGAATCTCAGAACACAGGCCGGAGGCCTGTGCCACACACACCGTGGCACAGGTGTCCTCACCTGTGAATGAAAACCAAATTGGTAAAATTTCGGAACACAGGCCGGAGGTCTGTGCCACACAAATCACCCCCATCGGCCGCAAGATGCTCGCGTTTCCGCTGCATCCGCGTTACTCGCGCATGTTGCTTGCCGCCCACGAGTATGGTTGCGTTCATCAAGCCTGCCTCGTTGCCGCACTCACGCAGGGGCGCGACTTGCTGCTCCGCAACGTGGACCGCGACACAAACTCGCTCCGTGAGGATTTGCTCGGCGAGAAGGCGTCGTCGGATTTCTGGATTCTTATGCGCGCGTGGACTTATGCGGCGAAGAACCAGTTTCGTCTCGACGCCTGCCGCCGGCTTGGCATTCACGCCGTTACCGCGCGGAAAGTTGGGCCGTTGTTCGAACAGTTCCTTCGCATTGCCAAAGACGAAGGACTCGATGTCAAACCGCGCGAAGTGAAGGACGAAGCGTTGCAAAAGTGCATTCTCATCGGGTTTTCCGACCGGGTGGCGCGGCGGCTGGATCAGGGCACGCTCCGTTGCGAGTTGGTCCACAATCGTCGCGGTGTGCTGGCGCGCGAAAGCGCCGTGCAACACAGTCCCTTGTTCGTTGCTGCCGAAGTCCGGGAAGTCGAGGGCCGGGAAGTGAACACCATTCTTTCCCTTGCCACCGCCATTGAAGTGGACTGGCTGCGCGAACTTTATCCCGAAGACATGGAATCCAGCTTGTACGTCCAATTCGATTCAACGGCGAAGCGGGTGCAAGCTGCGGAGTTGTTGAAGTTTCGCGGTCTGGCGCTGTCGGCCAAACGCGTTGAACCACCGCCTGCCGACCGGGCGGCACAATTGCTGGCTGATGAGATTATTGCCGGACGATTGCCGTTGCCGAATTGGGATCACAGTGTCGAGCAATGGCTGTTGCGGCTGCGCCTGCTTTGCCAGCATTGCCCCGAGCTCCAGCTTCCGCCCATCACCGAAGACGATCGCAAGCACATCATCGGGCAGCTTTGCCACGGCGCGGTGAGTTACAAGGACATCAAGGAACGCGAAGTGAAACCGGTTGTGATGTCGTGGCTGTCCGAGCCGCAACGCGGGTTGCTGGACAAGCACGCGCCGGAGCGGTTGACACTGGCGAACGGTCGCACACCCAAGGTGGCCTACGAGGCGACCGGCCCGCCGCATATTTCGTTGCGCATCCAGGAGCTTTACGACGTGACCCAGACGCCGAAGATTGCGCTGGGGCGTGTGCCGGTGCTGGTCCACATTCTGACTCCGGGCATGAAGCCGATACAGATTACACAGGACCTTGCCAATTTCTGGCGCGAGCACTATCCGCGCATCAAATCCGAGTTGCAGCGGAAATATCCGAAACATCTGTGGCGATGAATATTCTGGGACTTCTAAAAAACATCCGACTCATCGTAGCGGCGGTCGGCAGACCGCCGAATTTTCATTGGAAATTATTAAGTCCGGCTTTCTGCCGAAAGCCGCTACGTCGTGATGAGTGAAGTTGACCAACTCTGTCCGAATTGCGGCCTGTGCTGCAATGGGGTCTTGTTTGCCGACGTGAAATTGCGCAAGGGTGATGACGCCAAACGGTTGGCTGAACTTGGGTTGCCGCTGGAGAAAAAAGGCCGCCAACAGGCTTTCGCGCAGCCGGGTGGCTGTTTCGATGGCAAGCTTTGCCGGATTTATGCAGAGCGTCCCGTGCGTTGCCGGACATTTGAATGTGGTTTGTTGAAGCGCGTTCAGGCTGGTGAGCTTGGCGCCGATGCGGCGTTGGGAACGATTGTCCAAGCCAAACGTCAGGTGGAAAAGGTTTGTGAACTTTTGCGCGGCACAGGCTCGGATGACGAGCGGCTCGCGTTGAGTCATCGCTACGGGCGGGCCATGAGCGAGCCGGTTGATTTGTCCGGCGGGGAAACGTCAGCCGGATTGCCCGGTAAACTGATGACCACCTATCGTGATTTGATGCAAACGCTCCAACGGGATTTCTTGAAGTAACTACGGATACTGCTGCTGAATGGAGCGATTGGCCATGCGACTGCGCATCACCGCATACCAGTACAGCGCCCGAAACGGATAAAACGGAATCGAACGGATAAATTGCATACGCAGGCGTATGGCATTGAGCAATACCTGTTCGTAAGGCATGGTCAGTGCCTTCCATTTAAGGCCATATTTATTCACGAGATACGCTTCAGCTTCCAAGTGCCGTCGTCAGGCTTCGTCCGGCGAGACATTGGGAAAACTTTGCTGATACTGGTTTGGACGTTGCGGAAACATGCCGGTGCTCCCGCTGGTGCTGGTATCCAGGCAGGTAAAGTTGGTGTCGTCAAAGTAGGTTTCGATGGAGAAAGTCATTTTTTTATGAAAATAGAAGGAGAAAAATCGCTGAGCATCCCTTTGTCGGAAGGTGGCCACTTGGATCGAGCCGAACTGAAAGCTGGTCAGATGCTGGAGGTCGTTCGCATTCAGCCAATCCTGGTAGCTTGACAATATTTGTTGCTTGTCTGCGCTCAAGCCGCCGGGAAGGGATTGCATCATGTTCTCCGGTTCACTCATCTTTCGGACCAGAAGATAAACCTGCCCGGCGACAATGAAGGGCATGGCAGCGATGAGCAGCAAATAGGAGTTGTCAAAAATTGATCCAGCGGAATGCATGGACCGCAAAATAATCGGTCCGCTTTGAATGTAAAGCCCGTCGGCAGGGCGGCGGGGCACTGCGGTCGCATTCATCCCGGGTTCGGAAACATTTCAGGCGAAACGTTGGACATTTGCCGCATCTGCCAATGGGATTGGCCTATGCCGATATCCTGCGGGACATTTTTTTTGTGAGGGTCACCCGCCAGGGATCTTCCTCGGCATAACTCACCTGAGCAAACCAAATGTAATAAAACTCGCCTTTATCCTCAAACATCCACTGCCGCACGGGTTCCCCGGCTTTCATCTGGAACGTCATGCCGGGCTGGTTGCCCCAATCCGAACCCAAAGGCACTTCTGAATCCTCCACCTCCATGGGACTGCCCAGCAGGTCCAAGATCTGGGAAGTGCTCCAGCCTCCCTTGATCTGGCTGAACTTCTTTTTGAATGATGGTTTGAACCATCCCATATACAGGATTGCCTGCAAACCCAACTTGAACCCCAACGGGCTGGTGGCGCAAGCAGAAATTGGCGTATATATTGCTCGGAGTTCCGCGTTTACGCGGCAAAGTGCGGCACTGGTCCCATGCCGCCTGAAGGCGGAACTCCAAACGGGGCAGTTCGCTGATGCGTCCTACTTCACCAGCGTTTTACAGAACCGCTCGATGCGCTCCAAACCCTTCTCAAGGTTCGCCATGCTGGTGGCGTAACTGAGGCGGAGGTAATCGTCCGCGCCGAACGCGATGCCGGGCACGGCGGCAACCTTCTCCGCTTCGAGCAGCTTCGCGCAGAATTCGGTGGACTTGAGTCCGGTCTTTGAAATGTTTGGGAAGAGGTAGAAGGCGCCTTTTGGTTTCACGCACGAAATACCTGAAATGCTGTTCAACTTCTGGTGTGCGAAGCGGCGGCGTTTGTCAAATTCCACCAGCCAGGCTTTCAAATGATCCATCGAACCGGTGATCGCTGCCATAGCGCCCTTTTGGGCGAACGACGTCGGGTTGCTCGTGCTGTGGCTTTGAATCGCATCAATTGCTTTCGCAATCGGTTCTGGCGCGGCGAGAAATCCCAAACGCCAGCCGGTCATGCTCCACGCCTTGGCGAATCCGTGAACGATGATGGTGTGTTCCTGGTGCGCAGGCGAAAAGCTGGCGACGCTCTTGTGCACTGCGCCGTCATAAAGCAGGTGCTCATATATTTCGTCGCTCATGATGAGCACGCCTTTTTCCACGCAGACATCGCCCAGCGCCTTGGTTTCCTCCGGCGAATAAACACTGCCGGTCGGATTGCTCGGCGAGTTCAAGATGAAAAGCCGCGTGTTGGGCGTGATGGCGGCGCGGAGTTGCGCGGGTGTGACTTTGAATTCGTTCTTGTCGGTGGTTTGCAGAATCACCGGTTTCGCGCTCGCGAGCTTCACCATTTCCGGATAGCTCAACCAATAGGGCGCGGGAATGAGCACTTCATCGCCCTCCTGGCACGTCGCCAGAATGACATTGTAACACGAATGTTTGCCACCGCAGGAAACGATGATTTGCGATGGTTTGTAAGTGAGACCGTTTTCGCGTTTGAACTTGTCGGCGATGGCCTGGCGCAATTCCGGGATGCCGCTGGATGGCGTGTATTTGGTGAACCCGGCAGCCAACGCCTTGGCGGCGGCGTCCTTGATGTGTTGCGGCGTGTCGAAATCCGGCTCACCGGCGCCGAAGCCCACAACGTCTTCGCCCGCGGCCTTCATGGCCTTGGCCTTGGCGTCAATGGCGAGGGTGAGCGAGGGTGACAGTGAAGCGGCGCGTTGAGAAATTTTATAGTTCATAATTTAAAACGCGGAAAGATTACGAACGGGGCGGGGGAGTGCAAGAACGGAAATTTGTTTTAACACCCGCCCTCACCTGTTTCCTCTCCCCCAGGAGAGGACATACCGATGGTGAATTTTTGTTTTACGAATAACCGTTCGGCCAATCCAGTCGCAGGTATTTCAATGAGACAGCGAATGATTCTCCTTCTCCTTCCGTCTTCGCTTCGCTTCGACGCGACTATAAATTTGAACCGCGCCATAGCTCGGCGTAGGCGGGTGGGGAGAAGGCAGGGATGAGGGAGGACGTGAACAAATTTAGGTATTGATGTAGCAGTCCCGCAAGGCGGGATGAATCCGCGCATTCACATCCGGTGAAAGTCAGAGCCGACTTACGTCGGCTGCTACAAGTCATGGCTTCACTTCGTCAGATAATATTTCCGCGTGTATTCCTTGACCATGCGGTCGGTGGTGAATTGCGACACGAGCGTGACCATCGCGCGGCGGATGCGCTGAATCCACTGGCGCGGGATGCCTTGTTCGTCGCGGTCGAAGAACATCGGAATGACCTGTTCGGTGAGCGTCTGGTAGAGATTGGCGCTGTCCACGCGATCCTGTTCCTCGACATTATTTGGGTTTGAATCGCCGCCGATGGCAAAGCCATTTGTGCCGTCGTAGCCTTCGCGCCACCAGCCGTCGAGGATGCTGAAATTCAGGCAGCCATTGCAGCCGGCCTTCATGCCGCTGGTGCCGGACGCTTCCAGCGGGCGGCGCGGGTTGTTCAGCCACACGTCGCAGCCGGAAACCATCTGCCGCGCGATGTGAACGTCGTAGTTTTCGACAAACACCACACTGCCCGCCAATTCACCCTGTTTGCTGAGGTGAATGATTTGCTGGATGAAGCGTTTGCCTTCGTCGTCGCGCGGATGCGCCTTGCCGGCGAAAATGAATTGCACCGGACGCTGTTTGTCATGCGCGAGCTTCACGATGTTGTCGAACTGCTGGAAAATCAGCGGCGCGCGTTTGTAAGTGGCAAAGCGGCGCGCGAAACCGATGGTCAGCGCGTCGGGGTTGAGCAGATGTTCGAAACGTATGTAATCACCGGGGGTGATGCGCTGGGTCTGGTGCAGCAGGCGGCGGCGCATGAATTCAATCATTTCGCGTCGCAGTTTGTAACGCAACGCCCAAAGTTCCTCATCAGAAACGAACGACGCATCGGCCATTTTTTTCCAGAATTCAGCGTGGTGAATCGCCGACGCCCAGTCGTGTCCATATTTTTCGTTCCACATCTTGACCACGCCCTCTTTCTTGTCCTTCATTTTTT
>Ga0116108_1001565_pt1 | contig 11687 bp, 8 predicted proteins | sample June2015DPH_6_15_FD_88970 | JGI IMG/M metagenome (GOLD analysis project Ga0116108, IMG submission 88970) | Peatland microbial communities from SPRUCE experiment site at the Marcell Experimental Forest, Minnesota, USA - June2015DPH_6_150 | ecosystem: Environmental > Terrestrial > Soil > Wetlands >... | reverse complement strand
CTGGTGGCCGGTTGCGATCCCGACGAGATGGGCATCGGACCGGTCTTCGCCGTACCGAAATTATTGCAGCGCGCCGGCGTGAAAATGAGCGACATCGACCTCTGGGAACTCAATGAAGCGTTTGCGGTCCAGGTGGTTTATTGCGCCGAACGTCTGGAAATCGATCCGGAGAAGATGAACGTGAACGGTGGATCGATTTCGATTGGGCATCCCTTCGGCATGACCGGGTCGCGGATGGTGGGAACCTTGGCCAACGAAATGGCGCGTCGCAAGAACAGCGCGCGCTACGGAGTCGTCACCATGTGCGTAGGCGGCGGGCAAGGTGCAGCCGGGCTGTTCGAGCGCGCGAATTGAGCCGCATTATTTTGGTGCGTCACGGGCAAGCGTCTTTTCTGGAGCGCGACTATGACAAGCTCTGCGCGAACGGCGAGGCGCAGTCCCGGCTGCTGGGCGAGTATTGGTCGCGACGGGGCGTGGTTTTTGACAGCGCGTATTCCGGCCCGCGTGTCCGGCAGCGGGAGACGGCTCGGATCGTGGCGGAGACGTATCGCAGCGCCAGTGTTGATTTTCCCGAGACTGTGGTCATGAGCGAATTCGACGAATATCAGGCCGAAGCGGTGTTGCGGGAATGTCTTCCACAATTGCTGCAGGTGAATACCGAGATCAAGGAATTGCGCCGCGCGTATGAAGATTCGAGCCAGTTCGCCGGCTCCGACGCCCGGCGCAAGACTTTTCAGAAGTTGTTCGAAGCCGTGATCAGCAAATGGGTGGCGGGAGAAATTTCGGCAGACGGTGTTGAGCCCTGGCACGAATTCTGTTTGCGGGTGGAGCGAGGGCTGGCGCAAGTTGTGCGCGCCACGCCACTGGCAGCGAACGCTGTGGTCTTCACTTCGGCGGGAGCGATTGGCGCGGCGATGCGCCGGGCACTGCATTTATCTTCCGACGACACGCTGCAGATGACCTGGATGTCGCGCAACGCTTCGTTCAGCGAGTTTTTGGCTTCGGGTGAGCGCTTCACTTTGAGCATGTTCAATGCGCACCCGCACCTCGACGCGGACTCGTTGCTAACGTACCGGTAACCGATACAGGAATTGCAAATATGGTGGCACTTTGCGATCAGGCGGGAACGGTAAGGGCAGGCGAAGAACTCGACATCGCCCGGCTGCAGCCGTTTTTGCTGGAGCACTTCGGCCACAGCGGTCCAGTTTCCGTCGAACAGTTCCCGAGCGGCCACTCCAATCTCACCTACCTGCTGCGGCTGGGCAAAAAGGAGCTTGTGTTGCGACGCCCGCCCTTCGGCAGCAAGGTGCGATCCGCGCATGACATGGGGCGCGAGTATCGCGTGCTGTCGAAACTGCACCCCGCCTACCGGGTTGCGCCAAAGGTGCTCCTCTATTGCGATGATCTTTCCATTCTCAATGCGCCCTTCTACCTGATGGAACCGATTCGCGGAAAGATTGTGCGCCGCGACCCGCCCCCGGGTGTGCCCTTTCCGCCGGAGACCGCGCGGCGATTGAGCGAAGCGTTCGTCGATAATCTCGCGCGTCTGCACCAACTGGATTACGCCGCGATTGGCCTGGCTGATCTAGGCAAACCGCAAGGCTATCTCGAACGCCAAGTCAAGGGCTGGATCGAGCGCTACTACAATTCGAAAACGCACGACCTGCCCGAAGTCGAACGCATTTCCGCCTGGCTCACCGCACGAATGCCGGCCCGTCATGAGACAGCGCTGATCCACAACGACTACAAGTATGACAACGTTGTGCTCGATCCGGACGACGCGACCAACGGCCTGCCAACGATCGTTGGCGTCCTCGATTGGGAGATGTGCACTCTCGGAGACCCGCTGACGGATCTGGGGACGGCGCTCGCGTATTGGACCGATCCGCAAGATCCGGAAGATCTGCAAGAGATTCGCAGCGCGCCGACCACGCTGCCGGGCACACTGACGCGGGCGCAACTGGTCGAGCGCTACGCGACCGCGACTGGACGCGATCGTGGCGACATGACTTTCTATCTGACATTTGCCCGCTTCAAAGTCGCCGTTATTATTCAGCAGATCTACTACCGATACGCTCAGGGATTGACACAAGATGCGCGCTTCGCGTGCATGCCTCAGAGAATCCATGCTTTGCTGCGCGCGTCATGGTATTGCGCGGAGAGCGGGACGATATGAGTTCCTGCTCACTGCGGGTAATACCGCACCAGCCACTCGGCGACGCAGCAGGGCTTGCTCGAAGCCTGGCTTTCGACATGGATCAGGAAAGTCGCGTCCACGAACTCGGGCGGCTCCTTTTCGGACGACCGCTTCGCCGAAAGCAGCGTGATGCGGGTTCGAACCTGCGATCCCGCGCGAACGGCCGCGGGAAAACGAACTTTATTCAGGCCGTAGTTGACGGCCATCGCGACGCCGGAGCGGATCTGGATTGCCTGCTTCATCCAATAACTCAGCAGCGAAAGAGTCAGAAAACCGTGGGCGATGGTGCCGCCGAAGGGCGATTCGCGCTGGGCGCGTTCCGGGTCGAGGTGAATCCACTGGTCGTCCCCGGTGGCGTCGGCAAATTTCTGGATACGATCCTGCGTGACGACGAACCAATCGGTCGCGGGGAATTCGCGTCCCTCGCACTGTTTCAAAGCTTTCAGATTCTCAATCTCAAAAGGTGGCATAGGAGTATTTCATGACGACTTTAACAGACATACCGCGCAAGACGACAAAGGGAACGGCGTTTCTGCTCGAAGACTCGGCACCCCAGGACATTTTCACGCCGGAAGACTTGACCGAGGAACATCTCGCCGTCGCTCACATGGTGGATGAATTCTGGGCCAACGAAGTGGAGCCGAATCTGCCGGCGATCCGCGAAAAGAAGCCGGGCGTCGCGATGGCAGTGCTGCGGAAAGCGGCGGAGCTGGGTCTGACCGCGATGACCATCCCGGAAGAGTATGGCGGCATGGCGATGGATCTGCCGTCATTGATGGTCACGGCTGAACGCCTGGGACGCGACGGCTCTTATGCAGGCTGGCACTCGGCCCACACCGGCATCGGCACGTTGCCGATCGTCTACTTTGGAACTGCGCAGCAGAAGCGGAAGTATTTGCCGAAGCTCGCCAAAGTCGAGATGCTGGCTGCCTATGCGCTGACCGAACCACTGGCGGGCTCCGATGCGCTGGCAGCGCGCACACGCGCCGATCTCTCGCCTGATGGAAAACACTACATACTGAATGGCCAGAAGATGTGGATCACCAATGGCGCCGCGGCCGATCTGTTCACAGTGTTTGCCAAGGTTGGCGGAGAAAAGTTCACCGCGTTTCTGGTGGAGCGAAGTTTTCCCGGCGTAAGCAGCGGCGCGGAAGAGCACAAGATGGGAATCACGGGCAGTTCCACCACGGCCGTGTATCTCGACAACGTGCCGGTGCCGGTGGAAAACGTTCTGGGAGAAATTGGCCGCGGGCACGTGATCGCATTCAACATCCTGAACATCGGACGTCTGAAACTGGGTCCGGCCACGGTCGGAGCCGCGAAAAACGTGCTCGCCATTTCCATCAAGTATGCCAAGCAGCGCAAGGCATTCGGCTCGACGATTTCCGAGTTCGGCGCGATTCAACACAAGCTCGCGGAGATGGCGATCCGGATTTTCGTGGCCGAGTCAATGGCCTGGCGGGTGGCGGGGCTGATTGAAAATCAAATGCATGGCGGGTCCGGAGTCTCATCCGATTCTTCCGCGGGTGGTTCTAACCAGGAGCTAAAGGCCATCGAGGAGTTTGCGGCGGAATGTTCGATGGTCAAGGTCTACGCCGCCGAAATGCTGGACTACGTGGTCGATGAAGGAGTCCAGATCCACGGTGGCTACGGATACCATCAGGACTACGCGGTCGAGCGTGCCTATCGCGATTCGCGGATCAACCGTCTCTTCGAGGGGACGAGCGAAATCAACCGGCTGGTGATCACGGGCATGCCGCTGAAGCGCGCGGCGCGCGGACAATTACCGTTGCTCGAGGCCGCTCGCGCCGTCCTGCTGCAGACCGATCCGCAGCCCGCGCTGGCGGCCCGCGAATCCAACGATGCGGAGCTGAGCTTGCTCCACAACGCGAAGAAGATCGCCCTGCTGACGCTGGGAGTGGCGCACCAGAAATATGGCGCGCAGCTCGAACAACAACAGGAAATCATCATGAACCTGTCCGACATCATCATGGAAGTGTTTGCCATGGAGTCGGCATTGCTGCGCAGTCGCAAACTAACAGCGGCCGGCGGAGGAGCCAACGCTGTGGACGCCTGCGCCGTGTATTTGCGCGATGCCATCGCTCGGATCGAACTGTCGTCGAGGACGGTTCTGAGCGCCTGCGCGCAAGGCGACGAACTGCGGGGGTACATTTCCCGCTTGCGCGAGTATGCGAGTCACGATCCAGTGAATGCGATCGCACTGCGGCGCCAGATTGCAGGACGGCTGCTCGCGAGCGAGCGGTATACAGTCTGAAAATTAATTCGGCCTTGCACTTGATTTTGGGTGGCGCAGCGGTTTACCGCTGCGATCACCGCCTATTTTCATCGGTGGCTTTAGCCGCTGAGGTCACACTTTCGAAGGAGTCACTATGGCACTCACCAATCACAAGTTTCTGCTGGCGGCGCGTCCGGTAGGAATGCCGAAGCCCAGCGACTGGACCTACGCGGAAGAACCGGTCGCGGAGCCGAAGGAAGGCGAACTGCTGGTCAAAGTGTTGTACATCTCGCTGGACCCGGCGATGCGCGGCTGGATGAATGACGCGCGCTCGTACGCACCGCCAGTGGGCATCGGAGAATTGATGCGGGCGCTGGGCGTGGGAGTCGTGACCGCATCGCGTAACCCGCGCTTCGCGGTGGGCGATCACGTTTCCGGAGTGTTCGGAGTACAGGAGTACGCGGTAACCGACGGCCGGGGAGTAACAGTAACAAAGATCGATACGAGAATCGCTCCCCTGCCAAAGTATCTCAGCGTACTTGGCATGACAGGCATGACCGCATACTTCGGGCTTCTCGACACGGGCCAGCCGAAGCCGGGCGAAATGGTCGTCGTCTCGGCCGCAGCGGGAGCAGTGGGCGCGGTCGTGGGACAGATCGCCAAGATCAAGAACTGCCAGGTCGTCGGTATCGCGGGGGGAGCGGAGAAATGCCGCTACATCGTCAATGAGTTGGGCTTCGATGCAGCCATCGACTACAAGTCCACTTCCAAAGACGTAAAGCAGTCTCTTCGGACGCACTGTCCAAAGGGCATTGACGTCTATTTTGACAACGTGGGTGGTGCGATTCTGGACGCCGCGCTGGCGAATCTGGCACGGGGCGCCCGGATCGTGATCTGCGGGGCGATTTCGCAATACAACAACACAGGCCCGATCACGGGGCCCAGCAACTATATGTCTCTGCTCGTGAATCGGGCCAGCATGAAGGGCATGATGGTGTTCGACTACGTCGATCGCTACGCGCAAGCTGGAGCGGAAATGGCGGCATGGATGGCGGCGGGCAAGCTCAAGTCGCGCGAGGATATTGTGGAAGGGATTCGAACCTTTCCCGAAACTCTGCTCAAGCTTTTCAAGAGCGAAAACTCTGGGAAGCTCATGCTGAAAGTGGGCTAGTCAGGCTTTGGATAGGGCGGAGACGCGGCAAGCCGCGTCTCTACGGCGTAAGTACGACGGGGTAAGTACAAAAGAGGATCGATGGCATTCGTCGAGAATCAAGGGACAAAAATTTATTGGGACGAACAGGGGCAGGGACCACCGCTCCTGCTGATCATCGGCCTCGGCTATGCGTCGGCCCTCTGGCATCGCACGCGACCGGTGCTGGCACAACGGTACAGCACGATTGCGTTCGACAATCGAGGCGTGGGACTGAGCGACGTTCCTCCCGGGCCGTATTCGATTGCGGCCATGGCATCGGACGCAGCCGCGGTTCTGGATGCCGCCGGTGTTTCCAGCGCCCATGTGTTTGGCATTTCGATGGGCGGCATGATTGCGCAGGAATTCGCGCTGCAATATCCGGCGAGGACGCGGTCGTTGATTCTGGGCTGCACAGCAGCCGGCGGACCTTCGGCGGTGCGCGCGGAGAGCAAGGTGACTGACGTGCTGTTTGCGCGCGACATGACGCCGGAACAAGCGCGGGAAGCCATCCTTCCCTACATCTATGATGCGGCCACGCCGCGAGAGAAGATCGACGAAGATACCAGGGTACGCGAGCGTTGGCTTCCCACTCCGGCAGGTTACATGGCACAACTGCAGGCGATACTGGCTTGGGAGGGCTACAGTCGAATCGCGCAGATCACGGCGCCGACGCTGGTCATCCACGGAAAGTCGGATGCTCTCGTGCCCCCCGGTAACGGGGAGTTGATCGCAGGGCGGATTCCGGGAGCAACACTCATCCTGCTCGAGCACGCGAGCCACTTGTTTCTCACCGACCAGACCGAACAGGCCCACCAGGCAATTCTTGAATTTCTTTTATCGCATGTTGCCCATGTTGCCCATCTTGCCAAAGAACCGCGCCCAGAAACGCGCTAGATCCTGAGTCATTTCCTGGGCAAAACCGAGGGCCAGACTAACATTCCCGGTAGGCATACATCATCATCAAAACAATTCATTTGATGAATTTCGCGAAGGCGGATACGCTCGCGCCCATTATGAAAACGCAGCGTTCTGGATCAGCGAGAGCGCGGGGAGTGGTGTGTTTTCATTCAGCCGATCGAAGAATTGGGGAAACTCGCTCAAGACAATGCCGGCAAAGCAATGCCAGCAAAACAATGCCGCGCTGGAAAACATTCAGCAGGCTGGAAGAACGCAGCTGGATACTGGCAGGCCACTGGGTGTTTGTGTTGTGATGAGGCAATCTGGAGGTAGTAGGAATATGGTTTTCGAACAGAGCAGTTTGGATGGTCGCGCGGCTTCATGGCAGGGGGCCCGTTCCTCGAAACGGATATTTGTCTTTTCCACCATGAAGTCACTCACATGTGTTCTTGTGTGTTTCCTGTTCGCAACCCTTATGGCTCACGCACAGGGCGTGGGCTCGTCGGGAGAAATCACCGGGACGGTAACGGATTCTTCCGGCGCCGTATTGCCCAAGACCAATGTCAATGTGGTCGACACACAGACCGGTTTGAAGCGCACGGCAGTGACGAATGACGCCGGTCAGTTCCGCGTAGCCGGGCTGCCTCCGGCCACTTACGACATCAGTGCACAAATGTCAGGATTTACGACTCAAATTCGACGCGGCGTCACCGTCGCCATCGGGCAGGTGGCCATCTCCGATTTCAAGTTGAACCTGTCGCAGGTGGCGACGGTTATCGAGGTGACGGACCAGCCGCCCGTGGTGGAAACTGAACGCAGCAGCCAGGCGGACTTAATCCCACAAGAGTACATCACCGACCTGCCCATTGACCGGCGCGATTACCTGACGTTTACATTGCTCGCGCCCGGAGTCTCCGATTCCACCCGGCTGGCAGGCGATCAGGACTTCAGAGTCAAGCAGACTCCGCAGAGTGGGCTGTCGTTCTATGGCAGCAATGGCCGTGGAAACAGCATAACCGTGGACGGCGGTGAGACTTCAGGCGACAGCGGTGGCGTGCGCCTGACGGTGAGCCAGGACGATGTGCAGGAATTCCAAATCAATCGCAGCAACTACGCCGCCGACCTGGGTGCGGCCACTGGTGCGTCGATCAATATTGTGACCAAGTCCGGCACCAACAATGTGCACGGCACGCTGTACGGTTTTTTCCGCGACGATGCCATGGACGCCGAGAATCCGTTTTCGTTCAGCCAGGCGTTGGCGCCCGGCGAGGTCTTCAATCCTGCCAATCCCGACACTGTAGGTTCGCCGATTAAGGACACTTTGACTCGCCAGCAATTCGGCGGAGCCCTCGGTTTCCCGATTCAGAAAGATAAGACGTTTCTGTTTGTCAGCTTTGAAGGCTTGCGGCAGAATGCGCAGAACGCCGTTCCCCTGCTGACCGACACCGATATTTTTCGTCCGACGGTGTCGCAGAACGCGGTACTTGGGGGGCTGACTGGTGGGGCTTTGGTGCCCTGCCTCAGCGGTCCGGTGGGCGCGGCGGTCGCCCTGCAGCTGGGCTTGCCGGCCCCGAATCCAGTCACGCTAGTGCCTGCGGCTGAATGCGCGGAGATCTTGAGCGGGGTCTTAACGGTGGACCCGGCCACCAGCGCTTTGAATACCTTTCTTGTGAATCAGTTCGAGACTCAGGGTGGAGTGTTTCCCTACGACTCACACCAGTACCTGGCGTCGGGTCGTTTGGATCACCGCTTTAGTGCGAACAACGAGGTTTCTCTAACCTACCGGTATGGTCACGATCTGGAGGAGTCGCCGGATGTGCAGTCTTTGACCGCGTTTTCGGCGGGAAGCTCGACCCATACCTACGATCACAACCTGCAAGCCGCCTGGTATCACCAGTTCAGTCCAACCACTCAGAACGAACTCCGGGCGCAGTGGAACTACGAGAGTTTTAACGTGATTCCTAACGTACCGGCAGAGGTGGGGCTGCAGATTCCCGGTTTTATCAATAACCTGGGAACGAACATTTTCATACCCAACATCACCATCCTGCGCCGCTACGAATTCGCGGACAATTTCACCGTGATCCGCGGCCATCACACCTTTAAGATCGGCGCTGACGAAATACTCCGCGGCAATCACACCGAATCGCACACTTTTTTCCCGGGCCGCTTTGTGTTCGGATCGCTCCCCGGCGACGTGCTGACCCCCTTGCTGCCCAGCCTGACGTCGTTGCAATCGGCATCTTTCGGGCTGCCGGAGATTTACCAGCAGGGTTTCGGAAATCCGGACTACACATATTATGGCCGGCCGCTGACTGGGATATACGCTCAGGACTCCTGGAAGATGACGTCAAGGTTCACTCTGAACTACGGCCTTCGCTACGAAATCGATTCGCAATTCCTCCCGTTGACCACCTATTACAAGGATTTTGCCCCCCGAGTTTCCTTCGCCTGGGATCCCTTCAATGATCACAAGACGGTGATCCGCGGCGGATACGGAATCTTCTACGGACCGGTGGACGCCCAGATCCCCGAGGTCGATTTGAGCCTGGGGGTTCTGAACAAGAATAAATCCGCGGTCGAGAACACGCCGGGAGCCGGCCAGGTCGCGAACCTGGACGCGATTTGCGGGTTCATAGTCCCGGGCACCGGCGCCAGCCCTTGCAATCGAGAAATTTCCATCTACGCAGATGGCTTCGGCGGGTTTAACAATGGGAGCACTGTGAATATCGCGGGGTCGGCAACGATTTTCCAGGCGCTCTTTGCGCAGGGGTTGATCCAGTGCACAACGCCGGCCCCAGGGAACAATGCCTGCATCACACCGGCTGCCATAGCTGGCCCGTTTGGTGCACAATCTGGCCTCACGGTTGCGAATTCCGGTCCCGCCACTCCGGGGCAGGTAGCCTTCGTGAACCAGCCGGGCTTCCGCCCCCCGATCGCGCAACAGGCTTCGTTTGGAATTGAACGCGAGATCGGACCCGGCTTTTCGATTTCTCTAAGCGCAATCTATACTCACACCCAGCGACTCCCGGTCGCAATCGATACCAATCTGCTGCCGGCGCCGTTTACCTCTGTGCCTCTGGCCAACGGATCGACATTTTCCTATCGCAACTGGAATACGACGGCCGGTGGGGGGGACCCAATACCAGGTAGCCCCGAGGGCCTGCCCTGCAATAACCTGGTCACTCTGTTCACCCAATGCTTTGTGAATCCTTTTGTGGTGCAGAACAACCAATACACGTCTGGGGCATACGCTCTTTACGAGGGCGGTATCGTAGAAGTCAAAAAGCGTTTCCGTGACCACTTCACCGTGTTTGGGAATTACACCTTTAGCAAAGGCTTTGACACGTCGACGGATTTCAACTCCGACTACGGACCGCAGGATCCGACGAACCTCAATTTAGATCGTGCTCTTTCCGAGTTTGATCAGCGGCATAAATTAGTGATCGCGGGAGTAATCGACAGCCCCTGGAGGCAGAATATCTTGTCGGGTTTCCAGCTAGCCCCGATTTTCGAGGCCCACAGCGGACATCCTTTCAACTTGCTGGCGGGAGGCGAGGTCAACGGCGACAATCACGTTACCAATGAACGTCCCATCGGAGCCCCGCGGGATACAGGTCTGGGCCCCGATTACATAGACTTCGACGCGCGCCTGAGCTGGCAGCACAAACTAGCCGAGAAGACGAACCTGCAGTTTACGGCGGAAGGATTCAACCTCGCGAACCGGACAAATTTTGCCAGCGTAAACAACGAGGTGAGCCCGCTTTTTGGTCTTCCCGCGTCCTATGGTGGGTTGGGTGAGACCTCATTCACCGTACGTGGGATTCGACCGGGCACGGCCCTTCCCGGGGGAGGAACCGCTACCCCAAGCACGCCGTTGGCGTTCACTTCCGCTTTGCCTAAGCGCCAGATTCAACTCGGCGTGCGCTTGACGTTCTGAGGCGGGAGGATGCCGACGCAGGAAACGATCTACGAAGTCGCGGATCGAGTCGCCACCATCACGCTGAATCGTCCGGACAAGCTGAATGCCTGGACCGCCACCATGGAACTGGAGGTGCGTTCCGCAGTGCAGGAGGCGGAGCGGGACGACAACGTACGGGTGATCGTGCTAACCGGGGCGGGGCGCGGATTTTGCGCCGGTGCGGACATGTCGCTGCTGAACGCCGTCGCAACTCAGGGACTGCCCGAAGATGCCGCCCGACGCATTCAGTCCGGTGACCCCGCATCGGCAGGACTAAGGCCGGACTTTCAGCGCAAGTATTCCTATTTTCTCGGCGTCGCGAAACCCGTGATCGCCGCCATTAACGGGCCGGCAGTCGGCCTCGGCTTCGTAATTCCGCTCTACTGCGATTTGCGATGGGCGGCCGAGAATGCGCGCTTCAGCACGGTCTTCGCGCAACGAGGACTCATCGCGGAGTACGGCATAGCTTGGATGTTGCCGCGCATCGTCGGTCTGTCCGATGCCCTCGACTTGTTGTTCTCCGCCCGGACCATCACCGCAGCCGAAGCACTGGACCTGCGGCTGGTAAACCGCGTCTTTCCGCAGGAAAGCTTCGCCGCCACCGTTCACGAGCACGCCGCGCAGTTGGCATCCAGCGTCAGCCCCCGTTCCATGGGCGTGATCAAGCGGCAGGTGTACGCGGGAATGTTCGAGACTCTGGCGGAGTCCTTCGATCTTTCCGTAGTGGAGATGGTGGCAAGTCTCCAGAGCGCCGACTTCAAAGAAGGCGTGGCACATTTTCTGGAAAAACGAGCCCCGAAGTTCACCGGCCGCTAGCATAACGTCGCATACGTTTGCAGAATAAATACGTTGTCATCCTGAGCGGAGCAGAACGATTCGCGAAGCGGATCGTTCTGCGGAGTCGAAGGACCCCTACATCGTAAGGGATATTTGCCAATCCTATGGAGTATCCCGCCTTAACTGAGAGCTGAAAGCTGAGAGCTGCCTCCACTCAGGCCGAGGCTCCGCTCTTCGGTTTGTATTTCTTTAGCTCCAGCTTGGCAATCAAGGCGCGATGCACTTCATCGGGGCCGTCCGCGATGCGCAGCGTGCGGATCGTAGCGAACATTTCGGCCAGTGGAAAGTCGGCCGAAACGCCGGCGCCTCCGTGCATTTGAATTGCCTGGTCGATAATCTCGAGGGCAATGTTAGGAACGGCGACTTT
>Ga0116108_1001506_pt1 | contig 11964 bp, 12 predicted proteins | sample June2015DPH_6_15_FD_88970 | JGI IMG/M metagenome (GOLD analysis project Ga0116108, IMG submission 88970) | Peatland microbial communities from SPRUCE experiment site at the Marcell Experimental Forest, Minnesota, USA - June2015DPH_6_150 | ecosystem: Environmental > Terrestrial > Soil > Wetlands... | reverse complement strand
AGGATCGTCGCCTGCCCGAGGGCCGCGCACGGGTGACAGGGCTCAGCCAGGGAGGTCCTCCGGGCGCTTCGCGGCAAGCTTGCCGTGCAGCAGGCCGGTGAACTGGCCGACCTCGATGAGATATCCGTCCGGGTCCTGCATGTAGCAGCGGATCTCGGCTTCGCGGTCGATGGGCGGCGTGACGAACTCGGCCCCCTTCTCCTTCCAGGCCTCGTAACAGGCCTGGATATCAGCGACCCGCAGGTTCAGGAAAATCGAGGTCGTGTCACCAGGCTGGTAGTCGACCACCGAGATGCCTGGCTTGTCGGGAGTGGGCGGCCCGCCCGGGTTCATGAGTATCCACGAGTTGGACAGCCTGACGATGCACGGATTCTCGTCCAGGACGACCGTGCCGCCCAGGACACGCGAGTAGAAGTCCCGGGACCGCGCAACGCTCCGGACGGTGATGAACAGCGTCACCAGGATGCCCTCTTCGGGCGCGGGAAGATTGGCGTAGTCGATGCGGGGCGCAGGTTCTGTCATGGTTGCTCCACTCCGGCGGCATGAGGGGCAGCGGCTCTTCGAGCGACGGTCTCTGCGAGTCAACCCTTCCCTCGATGTCGCCTCGCAGACGTCCGAGCGCGCCGGCGCCCCATATTCGGGATAGGGCGAATGGCCCGCGGACGCGGGCCATGCCAGCACATACCGCCCGGCTGTCGCTCAAGGCCCGCGTCGTGCGCAGTACCTGGCGCGACCCAGATCACTCGTTCGTGCGCGCCGACTGCAAGCGACGGCATGATCGGTGTAGCCGCGCCGATCGCCGGGTCGGCGCGCGTTCTTTCACACCTTCACTCGTCACTCAGTGTGCCCCTTCCTCAACATGGCCCTTCGGCCGGCTCGGACAAGTCCAGCGCGGCGTTCTGCCGGGACGTGATAGGGAGGCGGCCCAACACGCTTTTGCGGCGTGCGCGATCTCGTTCAGGCTTATGAGCTGCCCTTGTGACCAGGCATAACAGCGGTGCATGAGGTCGCCAGGGGCACGCTCACGGCCCGTCAAATGAGCCGTCAATTGAGCCCACGGTACCGTCAGGCGCTTGCCCCGCGGCGGCTAGGATCGGTGTTTCCGCAGGTCAGCGTGGCGGAGGATAGGAGATTCGAACTCCTGAGGGGTTGCCCCCAACACGCTTTCCAACAATGCATGCCTGCGTCCGCCGGGGTCCGCGACCGTCCGTGACCTGCCGCAATGCGCGCGGGCCGGACGATGGCGAACGGCGGCGGACGGGGGTGAATGAGACCACATTTGAGCCCAGCCGGATCCGGCCGGTCTGGCGGTCATCGCGCTGCCCGGTGGTGCTGGTGGGCGTAGCGGTGATCTCCTGGTGCTCTAGCTGACGCCGACGGGCGCTCATCTCGCATCTGCCCGGTCGTACGGTGGCGAACGGCGGGGGCAGTTCGCTGCCAGCTTATTTACCTGCTTAGTGGTCGTCGTAGTGGAAACGGCACGCGATGACAACGATGGCGTCGTGCTGGATTTCGTAGACCAGCCGGTCTTTCTCTGTTATCCGGCGTGACCAGACCTCGCCGCCGAGATGCTTGAGCCGTTCGGGCTTGCCCGTGCCGCTGCGGGGCGTTCGCGTAGTCTCCGCGATCAGCCTGATGATCCGTGATACCACCTTCGGATTGGTTGTCGACCAGGCCTCAAGGTCCTCGAGAGCGCCCGAGGTGATAGACAGCTTCACCTGGTCGGCTGGCCCTCGAATCGGGCGGCCAGTTGCTCGGGATCGGTCGGCTCGGCCGTGTTTTCGCGGGCCTCGGCCAGCCCGCGAAGGAGATGGGCGGCGTTGGCGCGTGTGGAGAACAGGTAGAGGGTCTCCTGAAGAGACTCGTAGTCTTCTGCTGACATCAGGACGGCGTTGCCGCCGTTGCGCGCGACTATCTCGATGACGACGTGGTCCTCGCTGACCTGCCGCACCAGCGGGAACAGGTTCTCGCGTGCGTTGCTGATGCTCACCGCGGTCACAAGCGCCACCTCATTCGTACAGGAATCACGTACGAGTCTAGAGGCTTGGTTCGGGATCGGCAAAGAGCCATGCGGGCCGTAGGTCGGTGCCGTCCAGGGCCATCGCGGCGCCGCGCCGCCTTGGGCAGTCGATTCAGGACCCGTTGAACGGTCCCTCGTCGCTGGGCGTGAATTATGTCGGCAAGACGCAGGCCACGAACTCGCGACAACCGCGCCACGCGGCTGGACACGCCACCCGCCGAAGGCATCTAGCCGTTGCCAAGAGCGCTTGCCCATCGACAGGTCCATCACCCAGCAGGGGAAATAGGAAAATGGAACAGTGCGGTCGTCACCGATCCAAACGGAGAGGAGCGACGGTTGTGGACCGGCGTGATGTAGACGCACTCGTTGAAGGCCGGCGGTTGCGGCCCGGCCGGTTGGAGCCCGGATGACCGAGACGGTAAAGACAGTAGCGGGCAAGGTCCGAGGGGAGGCCATTCCCAATGGCGTGGCATTCCGCGGAATCCCCTTCGCGGAACCGCCGACCCTACGCCGCCGCGCTTGGGCCAGGGTTTCGCGCCGCCGCCGGATCGACGTCTACAGGGTCGCTCGGCGTGATCGGGCGCCACCCGGAGATCGAGCTAACGGTGGAGGCTGGCAGTGCAGTCACCGTTCATCCCGGCGTCCCGGAAGATGCGGATACGACGATCGAGGGAGACGCGGTCCAGCTTCTTGAAGCACTCAGCCTCCGAGCACCCAGGCTTCCGATCGAAGAAAAGCACCGGTGGCTGCTCGCGGGCCTCGACGAGGCCTTCGACGCTGGTACGTATCTAGATGCAGCTCCCTCGGCGCCATCGTGATGCAGCGGAACCCGACGCGAGCGCGACAGGAAGGCGCAATACGACAACACTCCGTGCTCGTGCGACTTCTCGGGCAAGCAGATTGCCCAAATCTGTACAGCCGACGTCTTAATCGAAATCCCGTCGACATCCGCGCAGAACGGTTATCTTAAGTCCATTTAGAATAAGCCCTGGTGGAGCAGGGGTTTTGCGTCGGAGACAGGTCGCTGACGTGAGGTTCTGGGCGCGCTCTGAGCTCAAAAGCGGCAGCAACAAGAGGATAGATGCAGGTCACGCAGGTGACATAGCTTCCGGTGTGTCGTAGACACTGCTTAAGAGAACGTGTCCATGACGCAACTCGAAGGTCCGTAAAGCTACATCGGAGACGCCCCAAAGCGGACTTGAGATAACGGCGGCTACTCGCGTGCGGGCGCGGGGCGCTGACGGTGACTCGATCGCCCTCCGTGATCAGGCGTGAGGTGTCGACCTGGACGCGAGTGGCTCGGAGCCAGGGACCTACTCCCGGAGGCTCACCGGCCAGGTATCTGCCGCCGGCGTACCTCTTCGCGGCTACGAGCGGACGTTCCGGGGGAACGTCGGTGCGGGATCGCTGACAGAAGGGGAGCGGCCGGGGCAGCGGCGGCCGTCAGTTGATGTCGAACTCGTTGCCCTCAGGGTCTTTCATCGCGACTGCGTAGTGGTCGAGGCCTTCGGCGTTCAGGACACCGATGAGCACGGCACCGAGATCGGCCAGACGGCCCGCCTCCGCGTCGACGCGCTGCCTGCGCGTCTCGATCGGAACGGCCATCGGTCTCTCCTCGGTGCTGGCAATGTGTCGTCGCCAGCATGCATGGAGCTTCTGATACCGACCCGCCCGCCCTACCGGCGGCAGATGAGGACGCAGGTGGCCGCCGCGAGGCGCGGGGGGCCTCGGCCTTGGTGCTGGGTGAGCGAGGATCGGCCTGCCGTCTGCAACGTGGCTGCCAAAGCGAAGGGCGGTGCTGCGCTAGCTGGTTCAGCACGTGACGTGCAGGACGGCGTTGGTGTCCTTGAGGGTCCCGGCCAGCATGCCGATCGCCTGTGCTGTGGGAAGGACGACCAGTTCGACCTTGCGACGGCGGGCCTCTTCCCGGACCTGCTCCATCACCGGCAACCCGCCATCAGCACCGGTGCCAATCACTAGCCGACGGCATCGCCAGGGGATGTCCTCCGCGATCGACAGCGGAGTGTGCCCGTACGCGCCGCGGAACTGCCTGGACGCGGCCTTCTTGCGCTTGCGGATCTTCCCGCGGTCAATGATCAGGTCGTGGTCGTAGGTCACGCCGTCGACTCGTACAGAACCGAATGAGTATGCGGTGAATCGCACGCCGTTGCCCCTTACCTGCACCGGAGCCCATGGCCGGTGCCAGCGGCTGGTCCAGGTACCTCACCGGATCCATGCCCGCGCAGGACGGATCGCAAGCCGCATCGGTTCGGCTCTATCCGCCCGGACCTCGAGCCGTGACACCGCCGTCGGCTCACGAGGATGCGCGCTCATCGGCCAGACGACCAATGTTGCGCAAGATCGCGCCAGCCACAGCGCACCAGGAACGGCAAGAGAGGGCGTTTCCCGCGCCTCGCGATCATGAATAATCATGCGGCCTGTGTCGGCCAGACAGGTGTTGACGGATCTTGGTTCGCCGCCAGATGTGCGCGCCTGATCCGCGCGTTCTGTTCGGCTGCGGGTTTGAAGGGACAGCCCTCAGACAGGCCAGATGGAGTGATCTGTGTTCAACACCACATGACCCCAAGGCGCAAAGCCAGCTCATGCCTGGTCGGCAGCCGGTTGTTCGTCAGTCGGCTGCCAGGCGCAGGATATCGGCGATGTGCAACGCCCGGACGGCTGATTTCCGGCGGCGTAGTCCCTGGCGGAGCTGACGCAGGCAGCCGGGATTGACTGCTACCACGTAATCGATCCCGGCTGCTTCGATCTCATCGATCTTCGGGTCGAGTACCCGCCGGGAGTCACGGGGCCGTACCAGCGCGTAGGTGCCGGCCGCTCCGCAGCACCGGGCCGCGCCAGGCAGCTCGACGTACTCGGCTACTGAGCTGAGTAGCGCCCGCGGTTCGCGCCACACGTCAAGGCCGTTGCGCAGATGGCAGGAATCCTGCAGGGCGACCCGGGCCTGCCTGTCCCCGATCCGGACCTGGCCGGTCACTCTGCCCTGCAGGTATTCCGACAGCTCAATGACCCGGTCCCGGCCGATCACCGAGGACAGGTGCGCTGCGCAGCCGCCGGATGTGGTCACGATCTGCCCCGGCAGCTGGGCGCCGAGCTGCCCGGCTAGCTGTCTGCCTTGCTCGGGCTCGCCGTTATGTGCGTGCAGCGCGCCGCAGCACCCCTGGTTGCCGGGGACGGCGAGTTCGGGCGCTAGCGCCAGCGCCGATCTGCTCACCTGCGGGAACAGGCTCCGCTCGAAGCAGCCGAGCATCAGCGAGTGCTGGGATGCAGCCGCCGGAGTGTGCGCGGCGCCGCGCAGCCGGCCCGCGATCCGGTGCGCCCAGGCGCGTTCGGCCGCGAAGATCAGGAACCGGACGGCCAGTGGCCGACGGCGCCCGGTCCACTGGAAACCCCGCCATTGCTCGAGGAGGTCGCCGTACTGCACTCCCGCCGGGCACACCGGCTCGCAGGCCCGGCAGCCCAGGCAGAAGGAGGCCTGCTCGGCCAGCGTCGGGTCATCGGGTGGCAGCGTTCCGGATTCCAGCGCCCGCATCAGGGTGATCCTGCCTCGTGGCGAGGACGCCTCATCACCGGTCAGCGCGTAAGTCGGGCACGCCGGCAGGCAGAACCCGCAGGAGATGCAGCGGCTGAGCAGCGCCGGGTCGAAGATCGGGCCAGCGCGTGACACCTTGCCGCTGATCACCGGGAGCCCAGCTTTCCGGGATTGAGGATGCCAGCAGGGTCGAAGGCGGTCTTGATCCGCCGGATCAGGTCTATTTGTGCCTTTCCGAGGCGCTGTTCCAGATAAGGCAGCTTGGCAGCCCCGACTCCGTGCTCGCCGGTGATCGTGCCGCCGAGCTCGACCGCGGAGCGGAAGATCTCCGCGAAGGCGCGCTCGGCCCGGGCGATTCCCTCGGTGTCCTCGGCGGATTCCAGCACGCAGGTCGGATGCAGGTTGCCGTCGCCCGCGTGGCCGAAGGTCGCCATGGTGACCCGGTGCCGCGCGGCTATCGCGTCGATGCGCGCGACCATCTCCGCCAGCCGCGGCCTGGGCACGCTGGCGTCCTCGAGAATCGTCAGCGAGCCCAGCCGGGACAGCGCCGGAAGGGTGCAGCGCCGGGCGGTCAGCAGCGCCTCGGATTCGGTGACATCACCGGCGGTCTGGACTCCGATGGCACCGGAGCTCTCGCAGACAGCCGTGATCCGCTCGAAGCTGCGCGCCACGGTCGCCTCGTCGCCGTCGTCGCCGAACAGCAGCAGGGCACCGGCGCCGGCATCCAGGCCCAGATGCGCATACTGCTCGACCGCGTCCATGCAGCTGCGGTCGAGAAACTCCAGCGTCGACGGGATGACGCCCGCGGCGAGGATGCCGGAAACGGCACGGCCGGCCTGGGTCAGGGAGTCGAAGTAGGCCAGGCCGGTGCGACTGGCGGACGGATCCGGCAGCAGCGCCACCGTTACCTCGGTGATCACGCCGAGGGTGCCCTCGGATCCGGTGATCAACCGGGTCAGGTCGTAACCCGCGACATCCTTCCAGAGCCGGCCGCCGGTCCGCACAATCTCGCCGGTCGGCAGCACGACCGTCAGCCCCAGCACGTAGTTGCGGGTGACGCCGTACTTGAGCCCGCGCAGCCCGCCCGCGCAGGTAGCAACGTTGCCGCCGATCGTGGAGACGCTGCGGCTGCCCGGATCGGGCGGGTAGAACAGGCCCTGCGCCGCTGCGGCGTCGCCCAGTGCCATGGTCGATACCCCGGTCTCGGCTCGTGCCAGCATCTCCTCGGGCGCTACCTCCAGAATGCGGTTCATCCGCACGGTGGACAGCACGATGCCGCCGGTCAGCGGGACGGTGCCCGCGCACAGATTGGAGCCGGCGCCCCGCGGGACGACCGGGATACCGTGATCCGTAGCCAGCCGCAGGATCCGTGCGACCTGCCCGGCGTCCGCCGGCGCGATAACAGCATCCGGCATCCCGCGGAACAACGGTGTCGCATCGCGCGCGTACACGGCAAGCTCGCCCTCTGCCAGCCGGAGGTTCTCCGGTCCAGAGATGGCGCGCAACTCGGCCAGCACAGGCCGGGGAATGCGGGTTTCATCAAGCACTGACAGCTAAGCAAACACGGCTGGCATGACGTTGTCCATACCACCACGATTTCCGCCGCCGACGCGGTTGCCAGGCAGGTCGCGCACAGATCTGCTCGGCCGGTGCGTGCGGGCCGGCGCCCGCCCGGCCTTCACCGCGAGCGCGGAGTCGGCGTTATACGGGTGATCGAAGATCACCGAGCCCTCCGGGCCGTATAACGCCTGATACACGGGTGATCATTACTCAGTCGCGGAGACAAAGAGCGGCAATGATCACCCGTGTATCACCTCGCTCGGCACGCTCGGGGAGCTGCAGATGCGGGCGTTCCCCTGGCCGGGCGATCATGAATAATCATGCGACCTGGCTCGGCCTGGCAGGCGTTCGACCACCACGAGGCGAGCACCCCGGCGCAGCAACCCAGCGGCGGACCGCATCCAGGCCGCGACGTCGCCGATCCACTCCAGCACACCGTAGGTCGCCACGCACACGTCGAAACGATCCTGAAGCGCCACCGGGACGGCCACCGCGCCGGCCTGCACGAACCAGGCCCGGTCGGCGTAGCCGGCCGCCGCCGCGGTCTGCCTCGCCTGCTCAGCCGCGACGTCGGAGAAGTCGATGCCGGTCACCGTGCCCGCGCCCACTCGCAGCCACGACAGCGTGTCCATACCGGTGTGGCACTGCAGGTGCACAACATCCTGCCCGTGGACGTCGCCAGCAACCTCAACCTCAAGCTGACGCAGCCGCGAATTGCCCGCGAGGAAACCGGCCGTGTCGTAGACACGGTCCTTGCCGTGCAACCCGGCCCGCTCGTCCCACCAGGCGCGGTTAACGTTCACCTGTCAAACCTCCTCGCGCCAAGGGGACTACCGCCGGATCGTCGTAAAACCCTCGACATGCGTCTCGGGCCGCTCGACCCGCCACCATCCCGTCGGCCCAGCTTGACGGTCAGGCAGTTCGCCGAACGAAGGCGCATCCAGGCTTACCGGCGCTTTCGCCGACGCGACCGCGGGCCCCTGCCCCGATCAGGTGCCGTGCAAGCACTGTGCTCGTCGCGGGATAACGTGAATTTGCGTGAGCCAATAGAGCCAGCGGCCGGGAGTTATCCGACCCGGAACACACAGCGAGCACCTGATCATCGGCGGATCAGGCAGCTCGGGCTGGACGCCATCGGGATCCTCGAACGAGAGCATGACGGCAGGCTGGTGATCTCACCGTGCCGCACCCCTTGCTCATCGAACAGCAGAACCGCTTGCTCGAGGTCATCGCGGCTGGCGACGCCGAAACCGGGATGGTCAAGACCAGCGCCTTGCGCGGCGCTGCTGCAGGGCGTGTCCTTGAGGAGGACAGGGGGAGTGAATCGTCAGTTGAGCAGCACATCCAGGATCCTGGGCATCATCACGGCCGCCGTTCTCGCGGGCGGGCTGGCTGCGTGCGGCACGCCCGGCACGAGCGCCCGCCCGGTCGCGGCGGGCCGGGCCAGCGCGGCGGCCGTCCCGGTGCGGGTGCAGCCAGGCGCGGCCGGCTGGTCCGGGATGGTTCAGCGCCCTGACCTGATCGACGTGGGCATGGGCGGAGCGCCGATTGTCCGGCAGCTGGCCTGGCGGAGCTGGGGCGGCCGCCGGGCATGGGCGGCAGGCAAGCTCGACATCTACTGGCCGCAGCCAGGTCCGATCTCCGGCTGGCGCCCGACCACGTACACGGTCACGGTGCGCCTGCAGGACATCGTGACCCACAACGGCCAGCCGTCGTACCGGCAGATGGCGGACTTCTACGTCAACCGCCGGGGTGCCGCCAAGGTGCTCTACTTCACGTTCTCCGTGCTGGCGGGCGGATCAGTCCCGGGGTGGAACCCCAGCCAGGCCGTGAACGGCCCGGGGATCAATCAAGCAGAGCCGCGGAAGGGGGAAACCCTGACGTGAGACTCACCCGAGCCCACGACGGCCAGGAACCGGATGCGCCTCGACCTGCGTGCCCCCGGCCCAGTACAGGCCGAGGTCGCCAGGGCTGGAGCAACCCGGGGCGACCGTCCCGGAGCACCATGAGCATCACACCGTCATGGCCGACCCCGAGGCCAGCGAGTCCTGCGTGGAACCTGGCCCAGCACACCAACAGGGACAGCGAACGCGCCTAACTCGCGGCATGTGCGGACGGTTTCCGATTCCGGCGGTCATGCATAGTCATGCAAACTGGGGTGGGCCGATCGTGATGCCAATACCAGGTACCGTCGGCGTGCATCGCTCCTTGTGCCGAGGACGGATCCTGGGCGGGACATGGTGCGCTACTGGCTGCGCGCGCTCCGGGCCGCCTAGGTTGTGCGCCTGCCGCATCGACGCGCGCACAACATCGTGGTGACCCGGCTTACCACGGGGCGCAGCCTCGGCGGCGGGAGCGGCGACCGGGGAGCGGGGTCCTGGCGCGCAGGCACGCTGGCACACCGGCGTGGTGGGCATCTTCCTTTCCCGCGTCGCCATGATCGGCATCGTCGGCCCTGTCCTGGCCGCGCGGAACGTCGAATCGACCGAAGCCGGCTGGCCGCCGGCTGGCCGTGACATGTGCCCCGGAGTCCTCGCCTGGCGCAAGGCAGTACATAAATGAGGCCAGTGGGAATGGCATGAAAATCGAGGCTGGTGGTGCCTGAATAGAGAACCGTTGACGAAACGGCATTCTCAATATGATACCGCAGGGATAGGGCAAGAGGCTTGTTTTCCCGGTTTTGCCGTCCTACCATCCAAATGTGGGTCGCCGGTGTGAATTGCGGACAGCGTTAGTCCTGGCGCTGCGGCGTCTGCACGGAGTCCGGATGATCGTCGGGAGCACCGGACGCGTGCCGAGGTGCACCGTATTGGCCACTGGCATGGTGACGGTGCCGGTGAGCTTATTCCTGGCGGCTGTGCTGGCCGAGGCCGGTGCGCCGGTGACGGCCCGGGTTGAGGGCTCATCCAGGCGCGCTGGGGTGCTGTCGTAATGATCATGCGGCGCTGGATCCGAGTCACCTGGGCCGCGGCGCCTCGGCCAGCCCCGGCAGTGGACGGGGTGGCGTGCTCGCCGCTGGCCGCCCCGATCGCGCGGCTGCGCGCACCCGCGGCCATCCCGGTCCGTACTCGTTGTCAATCACGCGGGTTCTGGACCCAGGCCCGTGCTCAGAGCTTGATCGCAGTTGACCTGGCATAGGGCGGGGACGTTCCCAGCCCGCCCGGCAGCACCTTGGGAGAGAGAGAAAGAAAGAAAAGGACAGAGCCCATATCGGAAGCTCCGGCAGACGCCAGAACAGGAGTAAAGCGTATGTGGTCGAATTCAGAGCGACCCCCCGATTCCCGCGAAGAGGATGCGTGGCTGAGCGACGAGCAGCTCAGGCACGTCGCGCCGGCCGAGACCGAGGCGTTCCAGTCCCCGGTCCCGACCCGGATGGTGTCCAACGGCGAGTACATGCCGCACCCGCAGACCGAGCAGCAGCGGCACGTGGAGTACCGGATCAAGGAGCTGGCCGACGAGGCCGCCAAGAAGCTCGGGACCAGCCGCCGCAACTTCCTGGTCGGCACCGGCGGCATGGCCGCGGCCTTCATCGCGATGAACGAGGTGTACGGCAAGAAGTTCTTCAAGGTGGACCGGGCCGAAATGTATGAGACCGCGGCGTACGAGGAGAACGGAATGCCGCGGGACGTGTTCGTCTTCGATGACCAGACGCACATCGTCCGGTCGAGCATGAACGGCGGTAACGGGCTGCGGGCACTGGCGCAGGGCCCGGGACCGGCGTCCACGGCTGCGGGGTACACCTCCAACCCCTTCAACGGCACGGGCGGGAACGCCGCCGGTCCCGACGAGCTCGGCAACCTGTGGACGGACTGGAACCCGGCGCAGCTCGGCCCCGCCTTCCCGCCCAATTCCGGGCCGCCGCTGACCGCTCTCGGCGAGTTCCATCTGGGGGAGTACATCAACCGCCTGTACCTGCAGGCCCAGACGAGCATCTCGATCATCAGCAACGCGAACATCGCCTTGTTCACGCCGCCCGGCGGCGGTGTTCCCGGGCCGGCGTCCAATATCACCGAGAGCCTGGTCAGCGAGATACTGACCGGCTATCAGACCTCGCAATGCCGGGACTTCATCAATGCCCTCGCGGGCTCACGGCGGGCCTTTGCCCATGCCCAGATCTACCCCGGCGTCGGGAACCTGCAGGACCCGGCCTTCGGCGACTACACCCAATGGCAGATCGAGTACTGCCAGCCGGATTCGTGGAAGGGCTACTGCGTCGCTGAGGCGGCCAGCGCCGCGCCCGGCGCCGAGTTCACGAGGTGGCGGCTGGATGATCCGGTGATCGCCTATCCCACCTACGCGGTCATCAACGCGAACAGGAACCAGCTCAGGGAGCACCCCGGGTTCTTCAACATCTGCATTCACAAGGGACTGTCCGCGTCCGGGTCGCAGCCTGGCGGGCCGAACAACACGCCGGATTACGGGAACCCCGACGACATCGTGAAGGCGGCCACCGACTGGCCGCAGTTCAATTTCATCATCTATCACTCCTGCATCCGGCCGAGTTTCTTTGTGCTCCAGTCTCTGCAGGACATCGAGAACTTGCCGGGGGCGATGCCGCCGACCACGCTTACGGACAGCCACGGGCACAGCGTCCCGAACATCCGGTGGTCCACGCAGTTCGCCCAGATCGCAGGCGGCAGGTACGAGGCCGGGGCGGAACCGACATCCACCTCTCCCTCGAGCTTCTACCCGCTCCGCAATGTCTACGCGGAGCTCGGGACGACAATGGCCTCGATGATCGTGACCTTCCCCACGGTGTGGTCGCACCTGATCGGCCAGCTGCTGTACTACATGGGCTCGGACCACATCGTGTTCGGCTCGGACTCGCTCTGGT
>Ga0116108_1001478_pt1 | contig 12109 bp, 19 predicted proteins | sample June2015DPH_6_15_FD_88970 | JGI IMG/M metagenome (GOLD analysis project Ga0116108, IMG submission 88970) | Peatland microbial communities from SPRUCE experiment site at the Marcell Experimental Forest, Minnesota, USA - June2015DPH_6_150 | ecosystem: Environmental > Terrestrial > Soil > Wetlands... | reverse complement strand
TATGAAAACGCCCGGTTATCTGCTCCCGCTTGATTAAGGACGCACTGCCCCCCACATGACGGGAACTGCGAAGATTCCCAAGCCTTAGAGTTCTGAAGTGGTCAGAAGGTATACCCGGCTGACTGGCAAAGGAGCGAATTTCTCGGGCAATGGATTCACGCACTTGCGGCCGCCGCGGAGGAACCCTTTTTGACCACCGGGGTTAAGAGCTGATTTCCGCTTGGGTTCGCCCCGCTCGTCTGGTTTGTTCGCGGGGACAGCTATAGAGGGGCGGAGAATTTGGACGCCGCCGGGGATAACTTCCTGTTTGCCCGCGATCCGGGGGCAATCCGCCCCGGGGCGACTAACGTCAGTAGAGGATTGGGATATAAGTCATGGCGGACCGCTCAGAAGTTCCAACCGTTAATTTACGGCGAGAACCACCAAGGTGGCGTCGTCCTCGAATTGCGCGGCGCAAAAATCCGACACCTGCGCGAGCAGTTGCTCATTCAACTGAGCAGCGGAACTGGCCGCGTGCGCTTTGCCGAATGCGGCGACCCTCTCCACTCCAAACTCTTCGCCTTGAGCGTCCTCGGCTTCGGTAATCCCGTCCGTAAATAGAAGCAGCCTGTCCCCGGATTTCAGATTGACGCTGGAGTCCTGGTAATCCCACGAGGGGAAAACGCCGAGCACCGCGCCGCCTTCATCCAGGGTGTGCGCAGCACCGTCAGAAACGAGAATGGGATAGGGATGGCCGGCATTGCAGTAGCGAAACGTGCGCGTATTGGCGTCGAGAACGCCGCAGAAAAACGTCACGAACTTGTTCCCGGCGATGCTTTCGCGCAACATGCCGTTGACGATCCCGCATACCCGCGCCGGACTGTCCAGGTCGCGCACGGATGCGCGCAGGCTAGCCTGAACATTAGCCATAAGCAAAGCGGCGGCAACTCCCTTGCCGGATACATCGGCAATGCAGATGGCCAGCCGGTTGCCGTCGAGCCGCAGCACATCGAAGTAATCTCCGCCGACCGCGAGCGCCGGTTGCCAGGCGGTGGCTACCGCGATTCCCGGAAGCTGCGGAATTTCCTTGGGCAAAAGCGACTGCTGGATTTCGCGGGCGCGTTGCAATTCCTGCTCGTGGATTTCCAGGCGGGCCGCGCCCGACTGAACCATGCCCTGCAGCTCGACATTGCGGCGCTCGAGGCGGGTCTTCGTCTTGCCGTAGAGAAAATTCGCCACGCCATAGACCAAGGTGATCAGGAAGGGCAGCTTCCAGCCGGTGACGATCAACTGCCAAAGCGATTGCGGACCAGACGGAGCGAACCACCAGACAATTACGCTCGTCAGCGCGTAAACGGGCAGCATCACCACGCATAGCACGGCCAGGAAGATCAGCCAGTCATAAGGAGCCGGCCTTTCGTACAGCGCGTGCAGCCATTGCATGGGAGGCGAAAGCAAATTGCCGATGCACAGCGAGTACAAGATGACGGTGAAAGGATGTATGGGCTCGCTCATGGCCCAGAAAATTGCGCCAATCACGAGAGCAATGAACAGGTAAATGCCCTGATTGCGGAAGAAAACGGTCAACGATTTGGAGTCAATGGTCATGTTGACTTGCCCTGGCCTCGACACAACGGATTGGCCACCAAGGCTGGCACCAGTGAGATCAGCGCGGTTCCGACGGCTCGCTTCGCCCGTCTGATCGCATCCCAACCCATTTTATGCTCCTTAACTTAGGGATTGATCCCGAGTGGTCGGCAACCCTTCCCTCACCTTGGGACTATTTCAGGGTTGCCCGTGACCCGACCGCAATCAGCGGCAAGCGTCAACAGCATCATCTTGCCGCGTCCAGAAGTCTATGATTATGTGTGGGTACGATAGTCCTATCATTACCGACGCTGATGGCCCATCTCTTTGGGGGATCCATAGTATGAAGAAGATGCTCATCCTTGCTTTCGCGCTCCTCGCTCTGTCCGCTTTGGCCCAGGAAAAGCCCGCCAAGGCCGCAGAGGCGCAGAAACTGCCGGAGCAGCTGTCCTTCGAGAAGTGGTTCGTCGGGGACTGGATCTGCGAGGGGACACAGCACGCCTTGCCGATGGGGCCGGGAGTGAAGTTCACTGATCGGTTCAGCTTTAAGATGGCGCTACGCGGCTCCTGGCTCATCTACCACATTGATCAGTTGAAGGGGCCAGTGAAGGGCAAACAAACGCTGATCGGATCGAGCACCTGGGACGCCAACGCCAAGGTGCACGTCCGCCGGGACATTAACATAGGCGGCTCACGGGTGGACGTGACGTCGCCCGGATGGGACGGCGACCAGCTCGTCTTTACCGGCTACATGATCACTGGCGAGGAGAAGCTGCCTGTCAAGCACACCTTCACGAAGAAAGGCGATGCGGCGTACGATAGCGCGCTTGAAATGACCGGCGCCGACGGCAAGCCAGCGATGTGGGAAGAGGAGAGCTGCAAGAAGGTTAGGGGCGTAAGACGATGACGCCCAATACTCCGGCGGTCCGGTCCGGCAAATCGGCTTCAGCGTTCTCGCCAAACACTCCAGCGCAACCGCAACCGCGTGGACTAAGCTCCACTGGGCTACCCTTATGGTTGGCGTGGCAATGAAAAAGAAGATACTGATTGTGTTCTCCGGAACACTGGTAGTTCTCGCCGCACTCGCGACCTACGGCAGCATGCAGGTCCGCGCGACTCCCGGCGAGCAGGCCCGGATTCTTCCCGGAGACGGCCTGATTCCCCAGCCCATCGGCTCAGTCAATCACGCAGTCACCATTCGCCGCCCTCCTCATGACGTCTGGCCCTGGCTTGTCCAGATGGGATCCGGCCGAGCTGGGTGGTACGCTTACGACTTCATTGATAACGGCGGCCACCGCAGTGCTGATCGCATCCTGCCTGAGTTTCAAAACATCGAGGTGGGCAGTGTATTCCCCTCGCTCCCGGGGGCAACCGACGGGTTTACTGTCGTGCAGTATGAGCCCGAGCATAGCCTCGTTCTCTCATGGCGCTCGCCTAGCGGCAGGTATTTCACGACCTGGGCCTTCGTACTTGAACGGCTGCAGCCGAACTCTACTCGCCTGATTGTGCGCGGGCACTTAGGGCCTGACTATCATCCCTTCGGTCTGCCACAATGGATCGCCCTACTGCTTGCTCGGCCGGCGCATTTAATCATGGAGCGTAAGCAGTTGCTTGGTATCGCTCGGCGCGCAGAATCTCTTCCATAGCTTGCCGCCTAACGGAGCCTGAAGGGCAACGAACAACCCGACTGGTTCATCAGCGACGTTCCGCCTCTGACCAAAGGCCTGTCAGTTCGCTTCCACCTGGACGCAACACCCGCTAGCCGTGGAAGGGCCGTCGGCAATCGGAAATAGCTCTCCAAGAGGATCGCCAGACTCGCGCATCTGGAGGATTAAGCAGCCGTCGCCCGTTCGGGCCGAATCGTTCAGTGATGTGTTGTTGACAAACAGGAAGTTGGGACTCGGGTCCCGAATGCTGCTCGGTGTCCGAAAACCGCAGGCGACCCGTCGGCTGCTTCGCATCTTGTCGCGCCCGTTCAGTGTGCTGGCTTGGCGCTCTACGGAGCTGAGCCCTTCGCTTCCCACCGCATGTTCTGCCGGTTCCAGGCAATGTCCTTGCGCCGCATCCTCAGCATGATCCTCCTCCGCAGCATCGCGTGAACCTCTGTGTCGTTGGCGTGTTCGACCACCGCGATCTCGCCGCGGCCGAGGACCGCCACTCGGTCGCCCTTCATCAGGGTTCTGTCCCGTTGGCGTCGGACGTAGTACTCCGTCCGCTTCCCGATCAGATAGTCCAGCCCCGCCGCGTCGAAGCCCGATCCCTTCCGGCAGAGGGGAGTCTTCCGTCCGCCGCCGAGCATAAAGATGTCGATGTCATAGGCGGCGAGGGCTCCTAGGCGGGACTCCATCTCCTTCGTGTCAGACGGAATCAGTTCGTGCGGCAGGACGAGGCTCCTCGGGTATGCGAACTGGGCTCGCCACCCAAGTTCGTGCTCCACGACCGTGCCCCACAGGTGGACCTCGCCGCGGATACCGCGCCCCTCGTAGCCTAGTTGGCGCAGATGCTCAATGTTCTTCGCCGCGTAGACGCCGCAGGTGCAGTCCAAGTGCGGAGGCTCGTGGGCGTCATGCGCGTATCCCGCCCCGCATTTCGCCGCCAACGGCCGGCGCGGAGACCATGGCTTGCCGTTGAGCGACCTCAGCCCGGCGGCATCCCACCGCCAGACGCGGTGGCCGATGATCGGCGAAATGAGATCGGGAATTTTCACGGCGCGGCCGGCACCTGCTCGGGCTCCGGTTCGGGTTCTGGCTTGGGCGCTTGCGGTTCAGAAATTGGTTCGCGTGCGGGATCGCTCACCGGAAGCTCCAGGGGTTCGACGACAATCGTCCGTAGAGGTTCACCGATGTTCATTTGGTCTCCCTATGGGTCGCACGCCAGGAACTGCTGGGTAGCAAGCCACCTTGGCGTGTTCGGCGGAGGCTCGCCAAGTGAAGAGTTCGTCGCAGATGACGCACTTGCGCACGCCCCGGCAGACGACGATGAACGCCTTGCCGACCTGGTCGGTGCGGGCGGAGCCATCGCACCGCTGCGTTTTTTCGCCGGCAGCCAATGTTGCCCCTAGGCCTGAGCCTCCAGCCTGGAGCCTCCGCCAGGGATTGCGATGGCGGGATTGCAATCGCTGTTCGCCCCCTTCATCAGGCGGCACACGCTCGCCCGCGAAATGCAGTGCTTCTTCGCGACCTGCGTCAGCGACATCCCCGAGCGGCGGTCTGTGACGACCTGCTCCCGGTTGACCTCGAGCCGCGCACGCCCTATTACTTTTCCTTCCGCCTTCGCCCTGCGCATTCCGGATTTGACCCGCTCCACCACGAGTGATCTTTCCAATTCCGCTATGGCGGAGATGATCGTCACGAAGAGACGACCCGTTGCATCACCCGTTGCCACACCTTCTCGGCGGCTGACAAACTCAATTCCCAGACTGTCCAATTCGTCGACTATTTGCAGGAAGTTCCTGGTGCTCCTCGCGATGCGGTCAAAAGCCGCGACCAGCACAACGGAGAACTTTTTCCGCCGCGCATCCGCCATGAGGGCATCAAGACCTGGACGGCGTGCCTTCTTTCCACAAACGCCTCGATCCTCGTATTCGTGCACGACCTCGAATCCTCTCTGTGCCGCCAGCTCGCGCAGATCGTAAAGCTGCGACTCCACGTGCTGGTCGGGAGTCGAAACACGAACGTAGATCGCGGTTTTTTTCATTAGTCCCTCCTTGGTCCGGCGCTAAGCAGGTTTGCGGTGCCCGCAGCTTAGGCGCACGCACTCATAGAAGTCAGGTTCGTCGATGCCGTATCGCAGCAGCATCTCATTGCCGCACTTCGGGCAAGCTGGGCACTTTTCCTTCGGCGAGCCGCGAAGCCGATCGACCGCGTGAAGGCAGAGAACTGATTCGGGATGCAATGGGCTCAGACACGGCCAGACCTCGTCGAGCAGCAGCTGCCCAATTTGTCGATCCGCCAATCCAGCGAGTCGCTCTGCCAGCACGGCGGGGATGAGCAGAGCACCAGCGAGCCGTTTCATGGGGTTGTCAGAGCCCACAAGCTCTCTCTGCTTTTTGATTAGTTCCCGGATCGTCACTCCCCGTCTCCACTTGCAGTGTACGGAGCGACCGGAAGAATCGTCCGGAAAGTCGGGCGCTGTTACCGAAGATTTCCCTCAAAGACCGGACGATTATTCCCGCTGATTCGTAGACTGCAAGAGTGAGACAAACAACGGTTCATACGCAGAAGCAGGTGCCGCTGAAAGTCAAGGGCGAGGCGGTCAAGTACCTGTCGTCGCTCCCGCAGTTCCACGGCATCCCCGACGAGAGCCTGGTCTGGCTTGCCGAGCGCAGGACCGGGCTGAACGTCCCCGACCGCTGGGTGGCCATCGCCTTGATCATCGGCAATCGGGTGCCGATTCCGGTTCCGATGCCGGATGGACGGCCGCAAGGAAAGCCAAGCGAGGCCACTACTCCCGCCAAGCTGGAAGTGATCAACGGAGGACGAATTGCCCGATAAAGAAGGAGGTGTTCTGCTGGCGACGGAAACCATCGAATGCCCGCTGTGTCTGGGCGAAGGCGGGCTGAAAAGAACTGAGGTTCTCGACCGCCTCGGGGTGAAGGATTTCGCACGTGTAGCGCAACTCAGCGCGGAGGAAGCCTTCAGACTGCTCAGCAAGAAGCACACGAACGACCACCAGATCGCATGGTCTCGGTTCGAGACCGAACTCACCAAGCGCACCGCCGAGATCGAACAGCGCTACAGGGACGAGCTTCGGACGGTCAGCGTGAGGATCAGGGAACTTGAGTCCGCTGCACGAGTCGCCGAGGAACTGCACGCGCTCGATGTTCAGTTAGGCCATGCGGACTCGGAAGCTAAGCTCCTCGCGGCGCAGTCCCAGAATGCAGACCTCAGTCGCCGGGTTGAAGACTGCCTCAGAGAAGTATCCCAACTTCGTGAGCGCAACCAGCAATTGGAAGCCGAGATGTCGAAGGTTGCCCGCGTTGGCAAGCTGGAAGAAGTCAGCTTCGCTGACGAAGCACGGACTTGGGCTGGTGTCTGCGTGAGCGCGAAGCTCCCGAAAAACGGTGACTTCATCCTGGCCTACCGCGATCCCAGCGGTGCGTCGCTTGAGCCAAGCATCATCGTTGACAACAAAGACAAGGCAACTATCACCGAAGGCGACATCAGGAAGCTGATCCGCGACGCAAAGGAACGTGGGAGTCCGGTCGGGATCATCGTCGCGAGGGAAGAAAGCCAGCTCCGCCAGCTTGACCGCGAACGGCGCTGGGGTCAGGAGGACGGCGTCTGGGTGCTCCGGACGACACGCCGCTGGCTGCCGCGAGATCTCGAAGTGCTCAAGCCCGTCTTTGAGCGGATGAGAACCGAGGGTCCCGACTTCCTCCAGAGGAACTCCGCGCTGGCGGAGGAGGTCCGCCGCACATTCGTTGATCTGGACGAGGTCGAGAAGGAGCTCAGCAAGGCATCCAAGGCAATTGACGCAGCCTCCGGGCTGACCGCGAAGTACAGGGGGAGGTTGCAGGCTCTCTGCGACAACGCCGCAGCGCGGAGGATCGCGCCCAAGCCGCAGCAGGATGGGCGCGTCCGCCATACGGCCGGCGCGTAGTCTTCGCCGGGATAAAGACAAATAGGAGGGAAACAAATGGAATTCCTGAGGGCAGTGGGACGGTTCATCCTGATGCAGTTGGCAATCTTGGGCTTCCTGCTTGTCGCCCCAGCGATCTTCATCGGCGTCTCACTCTACGTGATCGCGGGCAAGGCGGGCAGCAACCCAGGCATGCTGGCGTTCTTCTACATGGCGGCTGGTCCCTTCGTCTCCGCCGTCTGGACCATGATCGTGCTCCAAGTCCGCAGGGTCAGGCGCGTGACGGGCGGCGACGTGCGCTCCTACAAGTGCAGCGTGCGCGGCCATCTGGCGGCGTGGGGCTACATGCTGTACGGCTTCTTCGGCACCCTCGTCGCGGAAGTCGCGTTCGTCCTCGCGTTCCACGCCGTGAGCAAGAGCCCTGTGGTCTTTTTCGCGGCAGCCCCGTTTGTCGTGTTCGCCCCGATGATCGCGGCCTCGGTCTGGCAGGCGCGGAAGGAAAGCTCTACTTCTGGCAAGAGCGCCGAGGCCGTCGCTATGCAGAACAAGCTGAGGGCGGCTTCCCTCCGCATCGCCTGCTTGAAGCACAACGGAAAAAGTGACGAGGAAATCCTCGGGCTTCTCGACGGCGATGACCATGAGGCGGTTCTCTTCCAAGCATCGCTGGATAACATGGATGAACTGAGGGCCTACCCTGCGGGAAGCATGGGGGAGCTTGTTTACAAGAGGAACCAGCGGTATCTCAGGGAGACCTGCTAATGAATAACCCGGCGAGCTCGGAGACGCTTTTTGGCGCAGTGAAACAGTGGGTCGTGTCCACCTTTTGGTGGATGATCGCGATGCTGGTGGGCCCCGTGGTCCTGCTGACAGCGCCGTTCTTCTTCGTCGCCGTCGGCTCGGACTGGAAAGACTCCGAGGAACTGGCGTGGCTCTTCCTGGTGGTGTCGCCGTTCGTCGTCTGCTTCTGGACGGTGATCGTCAACCGCTACTTCGACGTCAAGGACGAAAAAGCCGCCTGCGGAAAGGCCCTCCCGCTTGCTGATCATGACGGGAGAGCCATCTGCAAAAGGGCCGTCTCGTTTGTCGGCGCGTTCCTGCTCGGGTTCATCATGCCCGTCGTCGCTGAGTTCTGCTACATCGCCCTGTCGTCGCGGATGGCGGGCGTCAGCGACAAGGCGGCGTGGTTCCTGTGGTGGGCGGGCTATGAAGTCGCGGCCTTCTCGCCCATCATCCTGCTCTGGGCGCGGCGAATTCTTCGTGGCGCGGGCGGCGCAAGGACGTTGAAGACCGCAAGTTCAGGACCCTGTACGTAAGCTGCGGGGGGGGTACGTGGAGGTCGTCGCCGAGGTCGTGTTCAACCTCGCGTTTCGCGCCGTGAGCAAGAGCCCGACGGCGTACTTCGCGGTCGCGCCTTTCGCGGTGTTCGCGCCGCTGTTTCTTCTGTGGGCGAGGAACACGTAAGCAGGCTTGTGACCGCACGCACAACACTCTACCTTTCTTTGGCGGAGGGAATTGATGGAATATTGCCATGTGTTTGTGCTCACGACGTTGGCTCTCGACAAGAAGGGCGATGTCAAGAGCCGAAATGTCGCGGTGACTTTTGATTTGTTTGAAGCCGAAGATCACAGAAACGAGGGAGTAGCGAACGACTACGAAGTTTTTGTTGTGCCGTGCGACTGGCAGGAGGACGCAGCGCAGTCCGAGTTGATTTCTGCAATGCGAGGGTTCAGGAACATGGTGAAGCAGATGCAAGATGAGGCGCTGCGGTGAGCATAAGAATCAGCAAATCCAAATTCGTTGCAGGCTGCCAATGCCCGAAAAGGCTTTACTTTCAGGTTCACCGGCCCGAACTCGCGGCGGAGCCGGGCGCAGCCAGCGAAGCGGTCATGGAGCAGGGGCGAGAGGTGGGGCTGCTAGCCCGCCAGCTTTCTCCCGGAGGAGTGGAGGTCAGCAGCGAAGGCGGGCTCGATCAGGCGATCCGAACGACCCGCGAGCTAGTCGCCAACCGTGAAGTCCTGGCGATCTATGAAGCCACATTCGAGCACGGAGGCGTGCTGGTGCGGGTGGACGTCTTGCAGCGCCGGAGGGACAACCGCTGGCGTCTCATTGAGGTCAAATCCAGCACTGACGTAAAGGAAGACGCCTACCATTTTGAAGACGTGGCAATCCAGTATCGCGTGCTTTCTCGCTGCGGGATGGATGTGGCGTCGGCGTGCTTGGCGCACATCAACAGGGATTACGTCTTTCAGGGCGGCTCCATCGACGTGCGGCAGTTCTTCAAGATCAGGAACCTGACCCGCCGCGTGGAAAAGATGCTGCCTGAGCTGACCTTCAGGTTGCGGGCGTTTTCTAGCGTCCTCAACCAAACCAAGGCCCCCAACTTTCCTACAGGTCCGCATTGCAAAGCCCCAGTCACCTGCGAGTTCTTGGGCCAGTGCAATCCGCCGCGGCCAGAGGACCACGTCGGGTACCTGCCGCGAATCCAGGCAAGCGCCGTCGATGAACTGGTGGAGATGGGCGTCGAGTCCATCCGCGACATCCCTGGCGACTTCCCGCTCAACGAGCGCCAGCGGCGTGCGTGCACCTGCGTGCAGACAGGCGAGCCGTGGTTCAGCACTGAAATCAGCAAGGAATTGAGTGCGCTGAAGTACCCGCTCTTCTTTATGGACTTCGAGACGGTAAACCCTGCGATCCCTCGGTTTCCGGGCATGCGGTCCTACGACCAGATTCCATTTCAATGGTCAGTTCACGTGCTGAGGGAGCCTGGAGCGGAACCTGAACACCACGAATTCTTAGCCACTGACACCAGCGATCCCCGGGAGGAGCTCATCGCTTCGCTGTGCCCTGTCCTTGGCAAGAGCGGAAGCATCGTCGTATACAGCGCCTTCGAGTCGCAGCGGCTCTCGGACCTTGCGGCGTGGTTGCCCGGGTTCTCGGGGCGCATCCAGAAAATCCAGAGTCGCCTGTGGGACTTGCTCCCTGTGGTCAGGAACCATGTGTACCATCGAGAGTTTGCAGGGTCATACTCAATTAAGAATGTGCTTCCTGCGCTCGTGGGTAGCATGAGCTACAAGGGCATGGAGGTCGCGGATGGTCAGGACGCCGGGCTGGCTTGGGAGTCGCTCATACGGGGCGGCTTGGGTCAGTCCGAGCGGGACAGGATCAGGAAGGCGCTGCTGGACTATTGCGGGCAGGACACGCTGGCGCTGGTCAAGCTGCTGGAGAAGCTTCAACTCTCTGGGCAAAGGCAGTAGGCGGGGCTGAAGACGGGGCGGCGGGGCTGGCGTTAGAATAGGTGGGAATGGCTGACGCATACGAAATCTGGCTTGAAGAGGTCAAGGACGCGTTGCGCTCCATCAACATGACGATGGACGACTGGCAGGGAGTGTGGCCGTTTGACTTCAGCGCCCAGTACAAGGCTGGCACAAAGCCGGACGACGCAGCCATGAAGGCGAACCGTTATTGGTGGCACGAGCAGAACAAGTCCTTGAAGCAAGACTGCCGCCTTACACTTGACTGTTGGCTCCCGCGTGATCATCAAGGCGATTGCCAGCCATGCTTGATAGGCGGTCGCGAGGAGCCCCGTCTTGTGAGTAGCCCGGAAGAAGCCGCCCGCCATCTGCTGGACGGCATCAGCGAATCCCTCAACTCCGACCCCGACAAGCTGGCACGCGTGGCAGGGCAGTTCATCACGCCAAACGGCAATAAGGTCTATCCCGTTCAGATGAACGGCAGAACGGTGTACGTGACCATACCGGAAGACTAGCCGACCTGAAGACTGCCGCAGGAGGTGGAATTGCCGGCGTCCGGAGCCAAGTGCCAGTCCGTCTCCGCAGCGGACTGGGTAAAATGAGTGATTCAGGAGCCAACGTGCCTGCCTACCAGCGCGGCGACTACGTCAAGGTCGAGTTCCCCGACGAGACCACTGGGGTTGCTGAGTGGATGTGGGTGGTCGTCGATCGTTGCGACGACAAGAAGCGGCTGGTCTTCGGCACGCTGGACAACGAGCCAGTGAAGGACTACGGCGGCAAGGTGAAGCTTGGGTCGCAGCTGGCCGTCAGCTACGACAACGTCCGCGAGCACAAGAAGGCCGCTGAGTTCAAGATGAACGGTTGAAGGCAACCCGCTTCACGACGTCCCTGTCCCAGACCAACAGCGTTATCCTTAGCAGCGATGGCGGACACGATCACTCCTGAGCAGCGCAGCCGAGTCATGGCGAGCGTGCACAGCTTCAACACCAAGCCGGAACTGATCGTCCGCTCGCTGCTGCACCGCATGGGATTCCGGTTTCGCCTGCATCGAAAAGACCTGCCGGGTCGCCCAGACATCTGCCTCCCAAAATATCGAAGAGTGGTCTTCGTGCACGGCTGTTTCTGGCATGGCCACAGTTGCTCGCAGGGCAGGCGCCCAGCCAGCAATCGGGCGTTCTGGAACAAGAAACTCGACGGCAATGCCCAACGAGACGCGGCGGCGATCAGATCACTGCGGGCGCAGGGGTGGAGGTCGTTCGTCATCTGGGAGTGCCAACTGAAGTCTCCGAAGCTCGCAGATCGTCTCCGCAAGTTCCTTGCTGACTAACGGCGCAGAACTGCCCTTTGGCCTGTTCAGGCAAAATTGCCTGAACTGCCGCTCGCGGTCTTGTTGTTGTTCTGCGCCAAAGAATGTTCTTCTCGGCGTAACCAGTGAGGAAGTAAATGAGGGCGGCACACATGTAGATGCAGGGCAAATCCAGCAATTTCAAGCTCTCCCGAGCCGTTGTCCTTTAGGTGGTCAGAAAGGGTTCTGACGCGGCAGCCGCAAGTACATGAATCAAATGCCCAAGGAATCAGCGAACGTGCCGGTCAGCCGGGTATACCTTCTGACCACTTCAGAACTCTAAGGCTTGGGAATCTTCGCAGTTCCCGTCATGTGGGGGGCAGTGCGTCCTTAATCAAGCGGGAGCAGATAACCGGGCGTTTTCATA
>Ga0116108_1001473_pt1 | contig 12134 bp, 9 predicted proteins | sample June2015DPH_6_15_FD_88970 | JGI IMG/M metagenome (GOLD analysis project Ga0116108, IMG submission 88970) | Peatland microbial communities from SPRUCE experiment site at the Marcell Experimental Forest, Minnesota, USA - June2015DPH_6_150 | ecosystem: Environmental > Terrestrial > Soil > Wetlands >... | reverse complement strand
GTGGGCCGCTGGTCATGGAGCAGCGCAATCGCCGCCAGGGTCGAGCTGAGCACCACGCCGGGCCGCAGCGTGGCGGACTCCAGCAGCGCTTCGTATTCCCTGACAATGCGCAGCCTGGCAATGGCCGTCACGGCGTCCACACCGTCCGCGCGGGGGGCCTGGCGCATGTAGGACAGCAGGGTTTCGTCGACTTCAAACGGCACGCTTTTTCTTAGCTTCCAGCGCAGCATCGGAAGGGCTTCCTCTGCCGAGCGCGGGAAATCCTCGAAGTGCTGGACGAATACACGGATCACCGGATCGGGCAGCAGGAGCGCCACGTCCTCGTCCTTGGCGCCCAGCCGCAGGCACACGTTGGTCACCGCCGATTTCACCGCCGCCGCGTTGGTGAGATTGGTCTCGACCGCCGAGGGGGTGATCGCACCTAGCGGCAGGCTTTCCACGGAAAATCCGTCCAGCGAACCACGGTGCGTGAAGCGCGCCCCCGCCACTCGCCCCGGCGAAATCTCCACGGCCAGCGGCGGATGCGGAATCGCCTCCATCCAGCGCGAAATGTGCCGCACCAGATTGCTTTGGAAAATGCCTTCCTGGTATGCGTTGGTGCTACTCAACGAAGGTCACCTTATTGATCTCGCGCAGCGTGGTAATCCCGTCCCGCACTTTCGCCATGCCGCTCTCGCGCAGCGTAATCATACCCTCTGCGATGGCCGCCCGCTTGATCTCGCTGGTTGGCCGCCCGTCCACGATCATTTCCCGGATATGGTCGCTCAAGTCCAGCAATTCGCAAATCGCGGTACGCCCGTGGTACCCGGTGCCGGAGCATTCCAGGCATCCCGGCCCTTCCGCAAACAGGAAACCCGCAGTGGCGGCAGGATCGAGTCCCGACTCCCGCAGTTCGTCCGCGGAGTGCTGCTTGGGCTGCTTGCAATTCTCGCAAATCACGCGCACCAGGCGTTGCGCCAGGATGCAATTCAGAGCGGAAACGAAGTTGTACGGCTCGACGCCCATGTTGATGAAACGCCCGATGACGTCCGTGACGTTGTTGGCGTGCACCGTGGTGAAGACGAGGTGCCCGGTCAGCGCGGATTGAATGGCGATTTGCGCCGTTTCCTGGTCGCGGATTTCGCCCACCATGATCTTGTCCGGGTCGTGGCGCAGTATGGAGCGCAGGCCGCGGGCAAACGTCAAGCCCTTCTTTTCGTTCACGGGAATCTGCGTGATGCCGCGCAACTGGTATTCGACAGGGTCCTCGATGGTGACGATCTTGTCCTCGTCCGTTTTGATCTCGTTGATGGCCGCATACAGCGTGGTGGTTTTGCCGGAACCCGTCGGGCCGGTCACCAGCACCATGCCATAGGGCTCGTGGATGTAGCGCCGGAAACGCCGCGTCTCATCGCTGGAAAAACCGACGACGTCCAGGCTCAGCTTCTGGAATTTTTCAGAAAGCGTTTCTTTGTCCAGCACGCGGAGCACGGCGTCTTCCCCGTGGCTGGCGGGCATGATGGAAACACGCAGGTCAATGTAGCGCCCCTTGTACTTCACGCGGAAACGGCCGTCCTGGGGCACGCGGCGCTCGGCGATGTCCAGGTCGCTGAGCACCTTGATGCGCGAGATGACGGTGGAGTGCCATTCCTTGGCGATGGGCTGCATGGCGTGCTGCAGCACGCCGTCAATGCGGTACTTCACGGCCACTTCGGCGTCACGCGCTTCGATGTGGATGTCACTCGCCCGGCGTTCCAGGGCCGTGAAGATGATCGTTTCGACGAGCCGCACCACCGGGCTCACCGTGGAATCGCGCGTCAGGCGGTCGCCGGAAATGGTCTCTTCGCTCTCTTCTTCGTCCTTGGAGACTTGCAGCGTAAAGGCTTCGGTAGCTTGTTCCAGCACGCGCTGCGATTGCTCCGTGCGTTTCAGCAAGTCGCCGATCTGGCGGGGAGTGGCGACCTTATAAGCCAGCTTCTTCCCAAGGAGCAGCGGCAGTTCATCGCTGAGGATCACCATGCCCGGATCGGCGACGGCAATCACCAATGTGTTGTTGTGCGTCACCAGGGGCACAAAGTTGTAGCGGAACATCAGGTCCGCGGGAATAGTGCGGAAGAGTTCCGGATCAATGCGCTGTTCCGTCAGGTCGATAAAGCCACAGCGGTAACGGTCCGCCAGGCGCCGCGCCTGTTCGCGCTCCTGAGCCGCGTCCGCCGCGCCTCCCGCCAGGGCCGGATCGTGAAGATTGGAGTCAGGTGTTGTGGCCATAAAAGATTGCGGTCCTTACTTTCCCGCTCCCGCGATGGAGAACGAGAAAATCGGCAAATACAGGGAAATCAGAATAAAGGCTACCAGAAGCCCCATGAAGATAAGAATAACGGGCTCAATTACCGCCACCATGGCGCCCAGCCGCAGGCTCACTTCTTCCTCATAGAATTCCGCCACGCTGTTGAGCATCGGCGCCAGCGCACCGCTGGACTCGCCCACTTCGATCATATCCAGTGCCAGCTCCGGCATCACTCTGCTGGCAGAGAGCGCTCCGTGGAGGGATTCGCCTTCGCGCACCATTTGCGTCGCGCGCCCCACGGTGCCCTGCAACAGCCTGCTGGTAATGGATTCGCCGGCCGTTTGCAGCGCGCTGACCAGCGGCGTACCGCCGGTCAGCAGCGTGGCCAGTGTGCGGCAAAACTGCGCCACCTGGAATTTCAGCAACGTTTCGCCCAACACGGGTATGCGGAACTTCATGCGGTCGAAGGCCACCCCGCCTTCTTCACTGCGCGACCAGAAAAAGACGCCCAGCAACGTCAGGAACACCGCTGCAATCAATCCCAGAATGTAGAGGCGGTAGTCCACCGTCACGGTTACCAGGAATTTGGTGGGGCCCGGCAGTTGCACCCCCAAATCGCGGTACAACAGCGCAAACTTCGGAATCACGCCGGTCACCAGGTAGGTCACGATAATCGTCGCCACCGTCACCAACAGCGTCGGGTACACCAGTGTCGCCAGGATCTTTTTCTTCACTCCCGTGCTGACGCGCTGGTACGCGATGTAGTGGTCAAGTACCCCCGAAAGGTTGCCGCTCTTTTCACCTGCGAGGATGGCGGTGGAATACATCTTGGAGAATACGCCCGCCTCGTCCACGGCCTCCGAGAGCGACTTCCCTTCCCGAACACGGTCGCGGATCTGCGTCAGGACGGGCCGCAACTTGGGAGCGGTCGCCCGGGTCGCCAGCAGATCCAGAGCGCGCAGGATGGGCAGGCCCGCTTTAATCAGGGTGTTGAATTGCTGGTTGAGGATCAGGAAATCGTTGCCGCCGATCTTGCGTTCCTTGCGCACTCCCAGCATCCCGCTAACCAAGCTGCTGCGGGATTGCACCGAGTAGACGAACAGGCCACGTTCGGCCAGCTTCTGGCGCGCTTCCTCAAGCGTGCCGGCAGCTTCAATGTGCGAGAAGACCCGCCCATTGGCATCGGCAACGCGGCAGACGAATTCCCCCATAGGCCTTAAGTTTACCTCATTCGGAGAGTACCCCATAAAGGGTCTGAGTAGAGCGGTTACGTCATGTACAAGCGGCCGCCCGGGAGCGAAAGGCCCTCCACTTCTTACTGACGCAGACCCGGCGAATCGGGTAGCGGGCCATCCACGATCACCATGCCGGGTTGCACCTCAAATTGAAAGAGCATTTTCGGCAAAACAGGATTCCACTGCCAATCCTTGAACGTGAATTCCACCTGGATGCCGGCCCCTTCATCCATCAGGATGCGGCTCAGCTCGCCCTGCGGCGAAAGTTCGAAGAGCACGGATCCTGCTCCTTTGGCGGCATGTGCCTTTGCGGCGCCGCCCGGTTTGGCCACGCTTTCGCGAAGGGAGTCGGCATCTCCCGCCCCACGCAGCTCGCAGCGATACACCTTGTACCCGGCCTGCCTCGGCGAGACATCCGCCGCCCATTCCACTTGCAGGCAAATCCGCGACAGCTTGATGCCGTCGGTCAGAAACGCCAGCGGCGTCCGCCAATCGTCGCTCTTCTTCGCCGGCATGCGCGTGGCCGTGTGGTCTGCCGGCGTGATGAACCACACGTATTTCCCGTCCGCCAGAAATGTGTTCTTCTCCGGAGCCTCATACTCCCAGCGCATTTTGCCGGGGTGCAGGAAGTAGGACTTGCCTGCCTCCTTCCGGGTCACCTTGCCGTTCTCCGAGTATTCCTGCAGGAACGTCGCGGAGAGCGACCTGGCTCCCCGGTAACGCGCCTCAAATTGCACCAGCACGGCGTCACGTGGTTCGGCACCGCAGAGGATTTCAGCTTTTGGAGAAACCCAGCCAGGCAAGAAAAGAACCAGGATTACAGCGAACATCCAGCTTATTGCTGTCAGAAGGAGGGCAAAGCGCTCAACTTGGAGGAAGCGGAAGATCACCCGTCCATGTATAGCAGCCCCGCTCCACGCAATCAAATGGAAGGATCATTCGCAGTCGCCGGGCCAGTCGTATTATAGTGAATCACAAAGGTCTCATCGGTGTAGAACCACCGGCGTCCCGTGCTCCCAGGAGTAATGGGATTCGCATTGACGGTGTAGTTCGATGGTGTTCCGTTCGGACCGTTGTTCCCCGTGACCACATAGGAAAAGACGAATCCGTCTTTCGTATTTGGCGCTTGTGCGACGGGGTCGGGTATCAAAAGAGCGTTGCTGGGAGTGGGGATTCCGCTGGTGCCGCCCAAGGACGGCAAGTCTGGCGAAAAACCTATGCCGAACTGGACGCCATATACGGACTCTGCTGTGTTGATATCGCGCAGGGTTTGCACCGCGGAAGCTTCATTTGCCGTCATCCTGGACAGGATGAGGTTCGGGATCGCGATGGCCGCAAGGATCAGAATGATTGCCACTACAATCAGCAGCTCAATTAGCGAAAACCCTGTTTGCTTGCGCTTCATGGCACCTGGTCTCCAATCACGCACTCCCCTGAGTATACAAAAAGAGAGACACCTGTAAATAGAGCAAGCAACTTGCCACATCCACCGCTCAAGTTAACTCCACTGTTTCCGTCAATTAGGAGTTAGCGGCACGACCCACCCGCCTAAATCGGTGTCTCTGTGACCAAAATTGTCATCCCACGGACAGAACTTGGCAAACTAACTGACCACTGTAATTTCCTCATCGGGCGGCGCAGATCAAGTCAAAAAAAACGGAGCAGGATTGAAATCCTGCTCCGTATGATTCCTGCGGGTTTCTAACCCGCCGGAGGATTATTAGAGAGGCGTATTCGCTACCGTGCATCCACCAATTGCACCAGTGCCAGGGTTAACGTAGAAGAGAACCAGGTTCTGGTCGGAGCAGAATCCACGTGTGCCGGTTTGACCCACGGTGGCCGGTTCTGCCTCGGAAGTATAGAGACCGCTGCCCACAGCGCCCGGCGTAGCCCAGAAGATGTAACCGCTCTTTGCCGTGGCCGCAGTCGTCGCGTGCGACAGCAGGTTGTCGATCAAGCAAGCGCCAGCCACACTCGGGGTAACGCAGGGGACCGCGTTCGGGCCCAACGAAGTCAGGGACGCGAACGTGCCAGGATACGTATTGTTATAGGTCACTTCGCCCGTGTTAATGGTACGCAGGGAGGCGACCGCCGAAGCCTCGTTCGCCGCCATCTTCGAGCGCATGAGGTTCGGAATTGCGATAGCCGCGATGATCAGAATGATCGCCACGACGATCAGTAGTTCGATAAGACTGAAACCCTTTTGCTTCTTCATGAAGTCTCCTTGAGAGAATTTATCGTGCCAGAGCACGCCCTGAGATGTGCAAGGGGGGTGCCAATGCTAGGAGAGTGGGTATAAGAGTACTATAATATTTGCAACCCATTGACTCTTAATAACTTAGAGCTTCTACCCGAGGCGGGTTCGTGAGATTTTGCCAGACTTCAGCCGCTCCCCCTCCAAAAACTGACACTTTGTGTCACCTCCACATGCCGCAAACCGTCATTCTCCGCTGCGCAGCCAACTCCTCTTGAACAGCTCTACTGGCCCATCGAGAGACCGGCGGCGGGCGATTTTGCTGGCCTCCCCGGCACTAATCACACCGACTTTCTGGCCGCTTCTTCCGTGCCTTCACCGTGCGAATCTTTTTCTCTCCACTCCTGCTGCGCAATTGATTCCTCCCAATTCACAAGCAAGTTATTCCTTTAAGCAAGATCTCTCGCAAACTGCGCGGCGTTCATTGACGCCGTGCGCCAACAAAAGTTAACTTGATTTCTTGGAGGGCCAAGGTTGGAAGACGCTGCTCTTATGCCATTGCGCCGCCCCCGCTTTTCGTTCGCTTTGCTGTTTCGTTCTCCGAGCGCCGCGGTCACCGCTGCTTTCCTGCTTCGCTTCTTTTTTCTCTGGCTTTCCCACCAGCATGAGGACTTGGTTCACAATCATTTTGTGAGCTGGGGGCTGGAAGCCCTCATGATTGCCAAATCACTCGCCCTCGGCCACGGCTTTGCTGAACCCTTCCCGCACTACGTCTTCACCACGGCATGGCTCGCCCCCGTGTACCCCTGGCTCGTCTCTTTTGGCGAGCTCCTCTTCCATTTGAGAGACCCTGCGCTTACCATCTTTGCCCAGGTTCTCAACATCATTTTTTCTTCACTGACCTGCTACCCCATCTATTCCCTCGCCAAGAGAATCTATGGCACGAGCATTGGCTTGGGTGCAACCTGGCTCTGGGCCTTTCTCCCAACGGCGATTCTCATGCCCATCGAATGGACCTGGGATCAAAGTCTTTCGGCCTTGTTGCTCGGCCTTCTGTTGTGCTTCACCTATCATCTCCCCGATTCTTCATCCCCTGCCCACTGGACGGCCTACGGTATTCTCTGGGGCGTCGCGGCTCTGACCAATCCCGCCCTATGTCTCTTGCTGCCGTTCCTCGTCGCCTGGATGTGGTCCCGGCGCGCCCAGCGTGCCTTGCCCTCGCGCCGTCTTCTTACCCGCACGGCGTTATACTTCGTCTTACTCCTGCTTCCATGGACCCTACGCAATTACTTCGAACTTGGCGGCCTCTTCTTTGTCAAATCAGACTTCGGCGTGGCCTTCTGGCTCGGCAACAATCCCCAGGTGAAGGACACCTACACCCCTCAGCTTCACCCTATGAGGAATTATCGCGAGTTCACATTGCTCGTCCTGAACTCCGAGCCTGTCTACAACCGCCTGAAACAACGCGAAGCCTTGGCCTTCATCCGCGCCAATCCCAAATCCTTCCTCAAGTTCTTCTATCATCGCGTCGTGGACACATGGACCGGGAAATACGACTCGCTCCTGGACACCTACATCCAGCCCCTGGGCGCAGGTCGCATCTATTTTTGGTACAACACCATCTTTTCGGTTCTTGCTTTTGCCGGCCTGCTGGCCGGTCTCTGGACCAGAGCGCGGGAGTCGCTCCCACTGGCATTCTGCCTGCTACTTTTTCCCATTCCCTACTACATTGCGAGTAGCTCGCTGCGCTACCGCCACCCCATTGATCCTGTAATGACGATCTTCGTTGTGCTTGCTTTGGCAACTTTTGCCGCTCTGTTTCACCGCCCCAAGGTATCGCTCCCCGTTTCGGATCCGGAAGCCGAGAATCACGAGTCCCCCCTTCCCTGAGCAGCAAGGCGGAGATTTCCTGCCGTCATTGGCGGCGTTGTCCCAGGCGCACTTGTAGTGCGACAACTGCAGCGCTCCGCCTCCTGATTTAAACCGTGATTCCCTTCTTCCCGCCGCGTGCTACAAATCGTGTTTTTTCGCGTAGTGCCGGAACGACCGGTAACTGATCTTTAGAAGTTCGGCCGCGCGCGTGCGCACTCCGTCCGCCTTCTCCAGCGCGGCCTTCAGGTGGCGCTTTTCGGTTTCCGCCATGACCCGCTCGAAGTCCACTCCTTCCGGGGGAAACGCCAGGCTCTCCAATGGTCCCCCGGCCGCCGTCGCGGAACCCCCCAGCCCCGTCATGCGATCTGGCAGAACCGCGATGGAAATCTCCGGGCCGCTCTCCAGCGCCACCGCCCGCTCAATGGTGTTCTCCAGTTCGCGTACGTTGCCCGGCCAATCGTAGGATTCCAGCCGCTGCATCGCTTGCGGGGAAATGCCTTCCACCGGCTTTTCCATCGATTTTCGGAAGCGCTCCAGAAAATGGCGCGCCAACATTGGAATGTCATCCCGGCGTTCCCGTAACGACGGCACGTGAATGGGAATCACGCTCAAGCGGTAGAACAAATCTTCGCGGAATTCGCCGGCGGCAATGGCCTTCTCCAAATCTCTGTTGGTCGCCGCAATCACACGGACATCCACGTCCAATTCTTCCGTGCTTCCCAGCGGCCGCACCTTGCCTTCCTGCAGCACGCGGTAGAGCTTTACCTGCATGGCCTGATCCATGTTGCCGATCTCATCCATAAAGAGCGTCCCGCCGTGCGCCGCCTGAAACAATCCGCGCCGGTTTTCGTTCGCACCCGTAAACGCGCCCTTGGTATAGCCGAACAGTTCCGACTCCAACAGCGTTTCCGGGAACGCGCCGCAGTTGATGGTGATGAAGGGCGCATGAGCGCGCGCGCTGTTCTCGTGAATGGCCCGCGCCACCAGCTCCTTGCCCGTACCGCTCTCCCCCGTAATCAGCACGCGGCTCGTCTGTGGCGCCACGGTCTGGATCATATCGAAGATCGCGCGCATATTCGGGCTTTGCCCGATGATATTGTCCATGCCGGTCAGGCGGCGCAATTCCCGCCGCAGATAACCGGCTTCATTCTTCCATTTCAGGTTTTCCGCGACTTCGCGCACCGCCACGCGCAACTGTGCCACCAGGTCGTGATCCTTAATCACATAACGATTGGCGCCTTCGTTCGCGGCGGCGATGGCCGTTTCCAGCGTTGGCACGCCGGTGATCAGCACGAAATAAGCATCGGGCGCAACCTCTCGCGCATAGCGCAGAAGTTCCACCCCCGTCTCGCCGGGCATGCGCACATCGGAAATAATGATGTCGTAGAGCGAGCCTTCCAGCTTCCGCCTGGCGGCCTCCACACTGTTGGCGATCTCCACGCGGTGGCCTTCCTTGCGGAAGGTGATCTCCAGAAGCTCGCAGATGGACTTCTCGTCATCAACGACGAGGATATGCACCATCTCGCGGCCCGCTTCTTTCGGAGCGCTTTTCGTCGCTTGCATTAGGTCCTCACTCCACCAGCGGAAGTTCAACCACGAATTCCGCGCCTTTGTCTTTTTCGCTGATTACCGAAATCCTGCCGCTGTGCGCTTGCACGATCTGGTAAACGATCGCCAGCCCCAGCCCCGTGCCTCCTTCAAAATTGGATTGCAACGGCTCAAAGATCTTGGTGCGATGTTGCGGGTCCAGGCCAATGCCGGTGTCCCGGAAGGAGATGCGCAGCCAATCCGGAATCCGCTCCATCCCCACGGTCAGGGTTCCGCCCTCGGGCATGGCGCGCAACGCGTTGTCGCAGAGGTTCCAGAACACCTGCTTGATCTTGTCCGGATCCACCAGCACCTTGCGCACTTCCCCGTTAAACGCGCGCACGATGTGGAATTTATCCCCAACGCCCGGCTTCCTCTCCATCAGCAGCAGGGTTTCGTCCAGCAGGGTGCACACATCCGCTTCCTGCAAGACGTAGGACTTTTCCCGGGAATAATTCAGGAAGTCCGTGATGATGTGATTGAGGCGCTCCGATTCCCGGCTCACAATGTTCACCAGGTGCTTCTCGTCTTCCTCCAGCGGCACCAGGCGCCCCAACTCCTTCACCGCGCCGGCCATGGCCGTCAGCGGCTGGCGTATCTCGTGTGCAATTGCCGCGGAGAGCCGCCCTACCGCCGCCATGCGTTCTTTCGTGGCCACTTCCTGCTCCAGGCGCCGCAATTCCGTCAGGTCCTGAAAGTTGAAGACATAGCCGCTTCGCGCCGTATCCCGCGTTCGCAACGGTGAAACCGATATACCCAGGAACCTGCGCTGCCCGCCGGCCGTACGCACCTCAATCTCCCGCCGCAGGGCAAGCCTTTCCGGAAGCGCGGTCATGTCCGGCAGCCAAAATTCCTCGCTGACCCCCCGCAGATCGCGTCCCCGCAGTTCCGCAAACGTCCGCCCCAGAATTTCTTCGCCGGTGCGGTTGATCAGCACCACGCGCCCTTCCATATCCGTGGTGACCAGGCCGCCACGCATGGAATGAATGACGTCCGCGGTAAAATCCTGGAGTTCCAGCAGCTCTTCGCGTTTCTGCTCCAGTTCCGTACTTTTGCGGCGCAGCGAATACGCCAGCAGGCTCGCCAGATACGCCACCGCGAGAAATCCAAACGTATTACTCAGGAACCACAGCCGCAGCGTCTCGATCGAAGGGGCCGCGATCGAAGTTCGCGGCAACCTCCCCGCATCCACAAGAAAGAGCACCAGCGCGAGCGACGCCAGGCACAGCATCGCGGTTACGAACGCCATCCGCCGCGTGAACAGGATGCTGGCGACGATGATCACCAGGAGGTAGAGCGAGGTGAAATTGCTGTCCTGCAATCCCGTGGCGTAAACGATTCCGGTAATCATGGCCACATCGCAGAACACCTGGAGGGCGCCAAACCAGAACGTCGCCGGGAGCAAACGCACCAGGATCAGGTGCAGGATGCCGATGGTGATCCACAGAATGATGATGGGCAGGAAGTAGCGCGGTGAGCCGCTGGACGGCACATACTGCGGCCACACCACGCCCACACCCAGGATCAGCGCGATCATCAACAGGCGCACGCGCGTCAGCCATTCCAGCCACTCACGCCGATTGAACGTCTGTTCCATGAATGTGCGCTTGGGAAGCGGCCCCCGCTTTCCTCATCCTTCATCTTAAACAGAAAAAGGAGGACAGGGGCGAACCTCCTGTCCTCCTTTTCCGAAGAAGCACTCCGCTTAGTGCGCCGAGGCCAGTTTGCCGATCAACGTGAAGAGCGGCAGGTACATGGAAATGACCACGCCGCCGACCACGGTGCCGAGGAAGACGATCATGATGGGTTCCAGAGCGGTCAGCAGGTCCTTCACCGCCGCGTCCACTTCATCTTCGTAGAAGTCCGCGATCTTCTGCAGCATCGCGTCCATCGCGCCGGTCTGTTCGCCCACCGCGATCATCTGCGTCACCATGCCTGGGAATACTTCCGATTCCCTGAGTGGTTCGGTGAGCGACTTGCCTTCTTCCAGCGATTTCCGCACCCTGTTCAAGGCCCTTTCGACCACCGCGTTGCCGGAGGTCTTCGCGGTAATGTCCAAGCCTTCCAGAATGGGGACGCCGCTGGAGATCAATGTACCCAACGTTCGTGTGAACCGCCCCACGGCAATCTTCCGCATCAGCATGCCCAACACCGGCAGCTTCAGGATCACCGTATCAATGGCGAAGCGTCCTTGCGGCGTGCCGTACCACACCTTCAGACCGATGATGATGGCCGCGGCCCCCACCACAAGTAAAAGGCCGAAGATGCTGCCCACGAAATGGCTGGCCGCGATCACAATCTTCGTGGGCAGGGGCAAATCCACGCCCATGCCGGCGAACAGGGTCGCGAACACCGGCACCACCTTCCACAACAGCAGGATGATGACGCCCCCCGCGATGGTCAAAACACCGATCGGGTAGACCATGGCGGACTTCACCGCTCGCTGCAATTTTACGTTCTTTTCGATGTAGGTGGAGAGGCGCTGCAGAATGGTGTCCAGAATACCGCCTGTCTCCCCCGCTTCCACCATGTTGCTGTACAGCGCATCGAAGACCTTCGGGTATTGCTTCATGGCCGCGGAGAGCGTGCTCCCGCCTTCCACCGCCGAGCGCGTGCCCATCAGCACCTTCTGGAAGGTTTTGTTCTCCTGCTGGCTCCCGAGAATTTCCAGACACTGCACCAGCGGCAAGCCGGCGTCAATCATGACCGAGAACTGGCGCGTAAAGACGGCCAGTTCCTTCGCCTTGACGCCGCCGCCGAAGGTGGGCAAGTTGAACTCCTTGCCCTTCTCCGACATCTTCGTCGGCGTGATCTGCTGGCGCCGTAACAGGCTCTGCAGCTCCGTCTTGCTGCTGGCCGTCATTTCGCCCGCGACCGACGCACCCGTTCGATTCGTGCCCCGATAAGTAAAGACCGGCATAGTATCTCCTCCTCAGCGGTCAAAAAGTTTTCCGAACTTCCGAAACCCCATTCTCCGATG
>Ga0116108_1001466_pt1 | contig 12170 bp, 10 predicted proteins | sample June2015DPH_6_15_FD_88970 | JGI IMG/M metagenome (GOLD analysis project Ga0116108, IMG submission 88970) | Peatland microbial communities from SPRUCE experiment site at the Marcell Experimental Forest, Minnesota, USA - June2015DPH_6_150 | ecosystem: Environmental > Terrestrial > Soil > Wetlands... | reverse complement strand
CAATTGCCGCCCCGAAAGGGGAGGTTGTACATCAACGACGCCGTCATCCGACGAGTGTCTTCTGAGGGGAACAGTGCTTCCGGGCTGTGAAGTTGTCCAATCGAATACTGGAAGCTCCAGTTCCGAGCAGGATTGACGGTGACACGCGTTGACCAAGAGTCGATCTTGCCCTGATCCACGTCCCAACGATTTTCACCCGGTTCGCGTCCATGAAATCCCGAAGCTTCCAGCCTTGTGTTTCGATAAGTGACCCCGAACGTGATGACATCGTCCGCGACGTGCGTCGAGTCTTGCAGGTGATGACCGAGGGGGGCAATGGGCTCTTCTGCGGCAGACGCCCGGTGTGGATACGCGGGTGGTCCCAATGCGGGATCGCCAACCGGAGCAGCGTAGACCGAAAGCAAAGTTTGTTCCCCGATCTTGTAGTCGTACATCGCCGCGAGTTCCATGAACAAATTGTGCGGGTGTTGCCCGTCGACAATAGGAAGACCGAATGCCGTTTCGCCTTCTTGGAACAGTTCAGGATACCGACGCTCTGAAATCGTCGCTGGCTCAAAACTCAGCATGGTTCGTAACGTTAACGTTCCACCCCCGACCCGCCGCTGCGCCATCGGCATTACCCAGTTCGTGGAGAACAGCTTGTCATCGCCACGCGGACCGGATTGCTGAATATCTGCGAGAAATGCTTCGCCGTGAAGCATGAGAGTCCAGTCTCTCTTCGTTATCATTAACATCTCGAAAGGCGTAGAGTTCGGCTCGGCATCGGTTCCAGAAATCACGTGGTGTTGCATGAGTTCAACGAAAGAATGCGATTCCGTGTTCATCATGTGCTTACCCATCTGCATTCCGCTCATCTGATCTTCATTTTGTTGGGTCTGCGCGACGCACGGCAGTCCCGTAACATTCGCAAGCATGACGAACAGGAGAAAGCGCACTTCACACCTCCTTTGCAGTTGAGACGACCAGACGGCACCCGTTGTTCGCAACAGCTTCGCGAACCGAGCACTTTTGGGCTTAGCGAAAGGAGGCCCGACGCAAAGGATGGATGCCATGATCCGCTCCACGCACAGTATCCGAAGTGCTCTGGCTGTTGGCCGCTGTTGCTACCGTGTGTTAGTTATACTTAGTTATACAATCAAGGTCGCTGTCAATCTTGAGGGGGACAAATATGGCAAGTCTAACCGACGCGCTTCAGCAGCTTCGCGCTGAGCGGCGAGAATCGCAGTCGCACGTAGAGAAGTTGGATCAAGCAATTTCAGTGATCGAGTCGCTAAATGGTTCCGGAACATCCCGGAACGGAAACCAACCGAGGCGAGTACTGTCAGCAGCTTCACGTCGGAAAATGGCGGCAGGACAGAGGGCGAGGTGGGCAGCGGTTCGAAAGGGACCTAAGCCTGCAACCGAGGTGGCGAAAACAACTGGCTCTTCTCATGTGAAGCGCACCATGTCAGCGGCTTCACGGAAGAAGATTGCGGCGGCGCAAAGGGCACGGTGGGCGAAGTTGAAGGCGGAGAAGAAGAAGGTGGGTTAAGAGTAAGCGGAGCCAATCACTCGCATCGTACTGTATAGCTGCTCTTCAGAAGATCATCGGCAGCCTTGTTGCCTTTCATCGATGCAGCGTGTAGGAGCATGTGTGCCTGTTCACAGTTCTGGGGGACGGCTTCTCCCTCCAAGTAAAGGTTGGCTAGTGCGACTTCCGCGCTTACGCTTCCTCGCTTGACCGCCTTCCACAACTCGACAGGATCAGCTTCTTTCGCTGCGTTGGTTGTCTGTGCGGTTCCCAGCTTTGCCGTGACGAGGTGCTGAACTCCTCTGACTGGATTGTGGACGACGTGTCGTTCAGCAGCGTTTTCTAGCTTGATCTGCTCTGATGTGGCGGTAAGTGTGGTTCCCAGCTTTCCTGTGACCACCTGCTGAACTCCTCCGACTGGATTGTGGACGACAGGTCGTCCACCAGTGTTTTCTAGCTTGATCTGCTCTGATGTGGCGGTAGGTTCGGTGGCTGCGCCGGATTCTTTAGCCAGTTGGTCCTTGCGGCTCTTGTAAAAAAACGATGTAACCGCCATCAGCGGTATCAAGACAACGACGACGGGGATCAATCTCCTGAGCCCCGGTCCGAGAGTTCCCTGTTGACCATCGGAACTGGAGGGGTAGGATTCGTGATCGGCTCGGCTGAATATGTCAGGAACGGCCCAAACCGGTCCGAGGGGTTCAGTCCCGCACATCGGGCAGATTCTTTCACTCAGGGGATAGCGATATTCACACGAAGCACAAGTGATGGGTTCGTCGCTTACAGTCTTGGACACGGTCATCCTCCTCGGGCAGGAGTTTTGTCGTCGTGGCAGTTAGATCATATCTAGACTTGTGAAAGAGTACCGAGTAACGGAAGTAATGTCCACTGAACCGCATCGCGACCAAGGACTCCGTTCGAGGGCTTGGCTTCGAATCGAACAGGTCATCGACGATAATCAGGTGAGGTAGTCGCTATGGTGGTCACAAAGGCTGCCAGCACCTCTGAAACGCTTAGCTGACCTGAACCCCTCAGATCAACCAAATCCACCCAGAATCACTTGCTGGCGGATAAATGCCTGAACACAGTCGTCCGTGTGCAGATGAATCCACACGTAAGAGATTCGAAAATCGTGCTACTCTGCTGGGTCTAACTGGACTTTCTTGACTCATGAACTTTTTCTTTAGCTCGGCTATGGTTGCCACTCTGTTGTTCCTCTTGTTGCCACTGTCCTTGCTTGGTGACGACGCCAAGCCACCTGCTACCAGCCCGGAACTTGCGGCTGCCGACCAACTCTATCGGGCGGGCAAGTTCGTGGAAGCGGAGGCCAGCTATCAGGCGCTTCTGAAGAGTGACTCGAAGCTCGTGCCTGAGCAATTAGTGGCTGCGCAAGTTGGACTTGTGCGGGCAATGTTACGGCAACAGAAGATTGATGAAGCATTGGACGCAGTGAACACTGCATTGGCAGTACAGCCCAATGCGGCGGCGTTGCTGGCGGTGAAAGGTGATGTCCAGTTTCGTAACGGTGAAATGCCGGATGCCGAGTTGTCATACCTCGCAGCGAAGAAGCTCGACGCAAAGGAAGTGCATGCCTATCTTGGACTGGCGCGGTTGTATGGCTCCTACTCTCTGTACCGTAAAGCCTATGACATGCTACAGAGCGCCCACGAGGTTGCTCCTGACAATATCGAGGTACAGAGAGCATGGCTACGGATGCTTCCACGAAAAGAGAGGCTGGCGGCTTTGGAGGCCTACCTCAGCGGCCCCCATCCCGACAATGAAGAAGAAACAAAGTGGATGACGGAGTATTTGGAGTTTCTGAAAGCTACGGCAGATAAGCCCGTTCATGCGTGCAGGCTGGTCAGCAAAGTGGAGCAGACCGAAACCAAGTTGGAGACCATGTATGGGGCGAATGGACATCGGATGCGGGGCATTGGCCTGTCGGTCAAGCTCAATGACCGGAATGCCCATCTCCTGCTCGATACCGGAGCAGGCGGGATCATGGTGAGCCACAAGGTTGCGGAGAAGGCGGGGCTGACTCCAATCTCTGCGGTGCATTTTGGAGGCATCGGCGATAAAGGGTTGCAAAGCGGCTACACAGCGGTAGCGGACCACATTCGAATCGGCGAGCTAGAGTTCCAAGATTGCGTAGTCGCCGTAAGCGACAAAGGCTCCGTGGCAGATGAAGACGGGTTGATCGGTGCCGATGTGCTTGGGGCTTATCTCATCGACATTGATCTTCCGGGAATGCGACTCAAACTTTCTCCGCTGCCAAAGCGACCCGAAGACACAGTTGCCCCAAAGTCGCTGAACAGCGAGGGAGAGGAACAAGCGAATGCAGAGCAGAAAGAAGACAACGTGAATGAGCCGACTCCGAAGGATCAGAATTCCCCACCGTCGACAGCGAAACCAGCACGACGCCTGCCCAAAGATCGTTACATTGCGCCCGAGATGGCGGACTGGACGAAAGTTTTCCGATTTGGCCACAGCATCTTGGTACCCACTAGCGTGAACAATTCCAAATCCATGCTGTTCGGACTCGACACGGGTGCCTTCAGCAATCTCCTGTCGGTGCGTGCCGGGCGGCAGGTGAGCAAGGTTAGTTCCGAAGAACGTGTGCGGGTTCATGGTGTGAGCGGGGCGGTAGATAAGGTCTACAGTTCTGACGAAGCGACCTTGCGTTTCGGGCACTTTCAGCAGGCGAACTTAGGCATCATCACGCTGGACCTTTCCACCATAAGCCAACACACCGGGACGGAGGTTTCCGGTTTTCTGGGATTTGCAATGCTGAGGCAGCTTGAGGTGGAATTGGACTACCGCGACGGGCTTGTTGATTTCAAGTACGATCCCAAGCGCGTGATGCCTTTCGCCAGATAGCCAACTCCTCCGTTGAGGTGGAATCGACATGCGGATTTTGAACATCCTGAGCGGACTGGCGGTGCTGTTCTCGACGCTAGCCTTCGCACATCTGCTGCACCACTACTATATAAATGCAGGCGAAGCTGCGCACTCCCCGCCGTTTTTGGCTGGCATGGCTAGTGCCGACCATCTTGCTCACGTCGGTCGGCGTAATGCCCTGAGCCAACCACTCGCCGATCCGGAAGTGCCGACATCCTCTTGGTAGTTTTGCGCAATTGGCCTTGTACCGGCAGCCTGAACGCGCATTCGGGAAGTTTGGCCAGATTAGGAATGAGAAGTCGGCCTCTCACCACGTCGCTCAATCACTGCTAGCGCGTTTTCGGTACGAATCTGAGTACGCCCGCATTCACCATTCTTAATCGAAGCTCAATGAGTAACCCGCTCCGGACGACGACCCAGATTCTGCAGTTCGTTTCTGGCGCTATTCACCTGGATGCATCAGCGCTTACCTTCTTCTGTCTTGCTTTTCAACCGATACCCTCATAGCCTCATCGCAGACCCACCGATTCCGTGGCGCAACTCGATATGGAGCCTCGACGCATGATCGCACTCAGATCCTCGGTCATTTTGCTGGTTTTCCTGGCCACCGAATTCAACCTCTCCGCCCAGGACCGTTCCTACGGACGTTCCGTCGTCGCGACGCAGTACGGTATGGTTGCCACCAGTCAGGTTTCTGCCTCACAAGCCGGGGCGCTCATCCTCGAAGAGGGCGGCTCCGCCATCGATGCCGCAATCGCGGCCAACGCTGTACTCAACGTCACCGAACCCACTTCCAACGGTATGGGCGGCGATCTCTTTGCCATTTATTGGGAAGCAAAGACAGGCAAGATCTATGGCCTGAACGCCAGCGGTTGGCACCGAAGGATCTCACGATTGAGCATCTCCACAAAAAAGGCGTCACGGCGATGCCCCAATTCGGTATCGATTCCGTCACCGTTCCGGGTGTAGTCGACGGATGGGCCAAGCTGCATAATCGCTGGGGAAAACTGCCCTGGCGCGACCTCCTCCAACCCGCAATCTTTTATGCCGACCATGGATTCCCGGTGGCAGAGATCATTCACGCATGGTGGGATGGGGATCACGATGGCCTGCTGACAAATGCCGAGAGCCGCCGCGTATTTCTCCCCGGTGGCAAGGTCCCCGAGACCGGCGAAATGTTTCGCAATCCCGATGTCGCCCGTTCGCTCACTCTAGTCGCCAACCAAGGCGAGGCTGCGTTCTACAAGGGAGAAATTGCCAAGGCCATTCTCAAGACCTCCGACGAACTCGGAGGAACCATGACTGCCGACGATCTCGCATCTTACTCCGCTGAATGGGTCGAGCCGATTTCCACGAATTATCGCGATTGGACCGTATACGAGCTCCCACCCAACGGGGACGGCATCGCGGCACTTGAGATGCTCAATATCATGGAACAGTTCAAGCCCGATCCCGCCGGTCCACACAGCCCAGGCGAGCTACACACTCGAATCGAAGCCATGAAACTTGCCTATGCGGACGTGAAAGCCTACGACGGCGATCCGCGTTTCAGCAAGATTCCGGTCGATCAGCTTCTGTCGAAAGACTACGCCGCAAAACGTGCCTCACTCATTGACCCAACCAAAGGGAATTGCACGGTCGCCCCCGGGGCGCTTGGCACCAGCGATACCACCTACTTCACGGTCGTCGATCGCGACGGCAATATCCTTTCCGTCATTCAGAGCAACTACAACAACTTTGGATCGAACGTGACCGTGCTGGGTATGGGATTCGCCTTACAGGATCGCGGAGGCCTTTTCTCGCTCGATCCCACGTCTCCTAATGCCCTTGCCGGCAGAAAGCGCCCGTTCCACACCATCATTCCCGCATTCATGCAGCGAGGTGACGAGCACATCGGCTTCGGCATCATGGGCGGTCTGAATCAACCATTGGCTCACGCACAATTTGTGTCGAACGTCGTCGACTTCCATATGAATATCCAGGCTGCGATGGAAGAACCGCGGTTTACTGATCGCCAGCAACTGGGCTGCAGAATCGTGATCGAGTCGCGTGTGACGCCTGCCACCCTCCAAGCACTGAGCAAGATGGGACATGTGCTGCAGGTGCACCCAGATTACACATCCCTGATGGGGCGCGGCCAGGCGATCCTTCACGATAGCAAAACCGGTCTGAATTTCGGTGCGTCCGATCCACGCGCCGACGGCGCCGCAATCCCGGAGCAGCCGAAGTTCTTTGGTGCATCGGCCAAGCATTAACCGGCGCAATTTTTAATTGGTTCTCTGGAGGCCTATTGCTGTAGCTGACCAGCCACGCAATTGTTTCTGGCAATAGGGGTAAGAACCTTTGGAGGGCCGTGAGGGAAAACCGTCGATCTGTCCCGTCTTTTTCTCGACCAGATCCGTTCATTACGGATGGTCCCGGCGCTGCCGTCTGTGATCACTTCGACAGTGATGCCGCAGCGGCAGATTCAATTTGCCCTGAAGTTAGAGTTCCAGCCAAGTCGGCCCGTAGTCTAATGGAACGATAACGATAAGGAGATAATTCCGATGCAGCGTAGAGATTTTATAAAAAGTACTGTCGCAGTTGCAGTAGCCGCAGAACTTGGAATGGGTAAAGGGCAGGCGATGGTACCCGCCCACAACTGGGGAAACTACGACTTCGGTTCCGGTCCGCAAGTGACCGATCGCCTCAATCAGGGTCCGTTCCCTCAATATCCACCGGATGCCGTCATTCCCACTGACGATGTGGTGATGACCACTTCTTCTTCGGAAGAAGCTGTGCCGAATTATGGCAAGGGACTGGTCACCTATATCACAGCAGACAGCGGCACCGAGGAAATCAAGTCGGACAATATTTCGCAAGCGATCGAGGACTTGGTTCGCTTTCCATTAGGCCAGCAGCTTTATATCCGTCCGACCTGGAGGGAAGTGCAGCCACGGCCTGGACGCCTGGAGCTGCCCGACTATGTGAAGCTAGTTCTTGAATTGGCTAAGAAAAACAACAAGCGGGTCGGATTACGAATTCAGATGTCCGCTCCAGACTACAAACACGAAGCAGCCCTCCCAGATTTTGTCCTCGAGAAAGTGCCGAAAGTGGATCTAGTCCTTAGCGATCAGGAAAGCGCCACCCCAGCAAAAAGGTTTTTGGAGAATCCGCACTCGCGCTATCAGCCCCGGTTTGACCATCCTTTTTTTCAGCAGGCATTCAAAGAGCTGGTTGGCCAATTGGCAGCTGAATTCGATGGCAACCCGCTCATCGAGTTTATCGATACTTTTATGTACGGCTTCTGGGGTGAAGGGCACACCTGGCCCTTCGCCAACAATCCTTTCCCTGACTACCAGACAGCAGAGCGGACCTGGATGAATATGCTCGAAATCCAGCTCGAACACTTTACGAGAACTCCTCTGCTGACCAACACGCAACCGGATTACAGCCGGGTGGGTAATTCGGAGCTGGTAGACCGGACGGTCCGCAGCAACAATTGGATTCGCAGCGATACCATATTTATCGAGAACGAGCAGATCGAAGCGCTCAGCAATCGCCCACCCTGGATCGCGGCATTGCTGGAGCAAGGGCTTCCTGGGAAACCTCCCGATCCGAGCGCTGCAGATGAAGGGATATCTCCGGCGGAGAATATGATCGCTCACGTGATCGATGTTGGGGCGAATTACTTTTCGCTTTGGAACTTTCATCAGATCAGCGCAAAGAATCTGATGAGCTACTACCAGGCTTATCCCGTACCATTCGACCGGATCAATCGCCGCATTGGCTATCGGGTGAGACCATCTTTCATCTGGAGTTATAGGAGCGACGGTTATCAAGGGCTGATTGTTGGTTTCGCGAATGACGGTATTGCGGGAGTGCCGGGTGTATTGAGAGTGATCGTGGAAAGTCGGGATGGAAAGGTGCTCAAGAGCGGCTGTTTGGATGCCGGTTACCCGTTACCAGGCAAGATCAGGCAAGCACAGTTCGTGCTTCCGAACGTCACAGATTGGAAAGGACTGAAACTGAGAGCTGAGATCGAGGTAAAAGGAATGAGCTATCCCGTGCGATGGGCCTGTCACCAGAGGCTGGACGATGACGGCTCGCTCACACTGCGTCCTAATCTCCGTCAGCAGGTCTAGGCTGCGGTTGTTCTGATCCAAGAGACGCGAGAATTCCATGTATGACGGGAACATCAGGAGGGAGAGAATGAGGCGGAGAGACACCAATGCTTCAGAGCACCGTAAGAACTCCACGTGCGAGCGAGATTAATAACGAAAGTCCTAGTGTTGTATCAGCAGGGACTGCAGAGGAGAAATTGGTTCCCTCATCAGAGTCTGCGGCGGTGGCTTTTGATACAACACTAGGACATATCATTACCTACGCAGCGGGCGGGCCAGTTTCCGGATGCCGACGGCTCGCTCAGAATCTAACCCTGCGGTGTCCAACGAGCGCCACAGGCTTGGGTTTCGACATCAGATTTCCTGGCAATCTGAGCTTTATTGCTCAGCGCGAATGCGCCAGGAGGTAAATGATAGGTGACCAGAGGTTCAGGATAGAGCCTCCGACTTTCCTGTCCACCATTCAGAGGTTCGAAAATCCGAAATCCCACCCTCTACGCAGGAACCCCAAGAAGAAGGACTAATTGCAGAATCGATTGAAACTCGCATGTGTGCTAGCAGCGGCAAATCTGGCCACTGCCGGGGTCGCGCAGCAAGTCATGACGGAGTCCGGCACGATATCCGGGGTAAGCGCAATTGGCTTGAGTGTCTACAAAGGAGTCCCATTCGCCGCCCCGCCGGTCGGCGACCTGCGTTGGCGACCCCCGATGCCTGCCGCACCCTGGATTGGCACGCGCAAGGCGGATGCGTTTGCTCCGGCATGCATGCAAGTTGGGGTGTCCATGCCGGGCGAGACGCCACCGGTAGTGAGCGAAGATTGCCTCTACCTCAACATCTGGACTCCGGCAAAGACCGCGCACGAGCACCTGCCAGTGATCGTCTGGATATACGGCGGCGGATACATCAACGGGTCGGCCTCGATGCCCTTGTACTGGGGCGACCGGCTCGCGCGAAAAGGTGTCATCGTTGTCACCATCGCTTATCGCCTCGGTCCGCTTGGTTTTCTTGCGCTTCCTGAGCTAACGCGTGAGTCCCTGCACCATTCGTCCGGAAACTACGGCCTGATGGACCAGATCGCCGCACTCGAATGGATTCAGAGGAACATTGCCACCTTTGGCGGCGACCCGAAGAACGTAACCATCGCTGGTCAATCCTCCGGTTCTATATCGGTTAGCATCCTCATGGCCTCGCCCCTTGCAAGAGGCTTGTTTCACCGCGCAATCGGAGAGAGCGGCGGCCTGTTTGAGCCGCTCCAGCTCGGACCAAAGTTTCTGCTGGCCAATGCGGAACACGACGGGGAGAAGTACGCTGTTTCGCTGGGTGCGCCCACGCCCAAGGAACTGCGCCGGCTCCCTGCGTCCCTGCTTACCGGCAATGCGGGCGGCATCGTCCACGCGGTAATCGAACCCTATGTGCTCCCCCTTTCCCCCTACGAGGCGTTCACTTCGGGGCAGCAGAACGATGTCCCACTGCTAATCGGTTCGAACACCGAGGAGGCACGTGCGATGGTGGATGTCTCCCACGAGACGGCCGCCAGTTTCTCGAGCGACCTGGAGCGTAGCGTTGGCCAACTTCCCCCGGCGCTGGTCGCGGCATATCCCCACGCGACCGACGAAGAGGCGCGGCAGGCGCAACTCGGCCTCGAGCGCGACCTCCGCTTCGGCTGGGACATGTGGGCCTGGGCGAGGTTGCAAGCCGGGACCGGAAAGAGTCCTGTCTTTTATTACTCATTTCGACAGCAGCCACCGTTCCCGGCCGGCTCCGTGTACGCGGGTTGGGGCGCGAGCCACTTCGCCGAGCTCTGGTATGTCTTCGACCATCTGGACCAGTCGCCTTGGAACTGGACCGCGGCAGATTGGAAGCTGGCTGAAGAAATGTCCAGCTACTGGGTTAACTTCGCGCGATCAGGCGATCCAAATGGTGCGGGTCTTCCTCCGTGGCCGGCGTTTACCAACGTGGAGAGCAAGGTTCAATATCTGGGTGATCCGATCACAGTGGGCGGCGTTGCGAATATCCATGGCCTGAGCGTCTTCGATGCCGTTTATTCGACGGTGCGTGGCAAGACCTTTGCCGCTCAGTAACGTGCCGCACGCAATTCGCAATTGGTGCGAGATGTCATTTTCAATCACAATTGTCGACGATCCATCGCGACATCGGAGAGGAAGTAGAGACAATGACGAGCCATCGGTTTTTACTGAAATCTGAGCCGCGGGCAATATCATGGAAGACCTTGCTCGCCTGCATCGCAGGCTGCGGCCCACGGATCGGCAATGGCGCATACGGGCGCTGCGTTCGGGGTCACATTGCCAATGGCGTAGATCAGGTGCCTCAGTTCATCGGCAACGCCATTCTTTTGCAAATTCGCAATGTTGTAACTCAAACACAAGAGTGTGGAATGCGAATTGATCGTTTATCCAGGCGAAGGCCATTGCCCGCGCAGGAGAAACACCAAATTGACATTCTGCAAAGAATGCTGGACTGGTACGACCGGCATCTCAACTAGCCGCTCCGAAGCTCGAATTGGTCGGTAGCCTCTGAATCAGGTTATTCACGGTCGTGCTGTGGCCAACCGGAATGTATCCGCAAACGGGCTTCGGGGAGATCGGCGATCCATGGATAATCTTCTCGAAGCTGGCCCGGAATAACTTCCGGTTGGCCCGTTTGAACTAAGCCGCTAGCGCGGCGGACGCTACCGCGTGGGTTGACAAGCGTCGGAAGCGTCGGAACCGCCCTCTTGAAGAACGGATGGTGCCGGAGGTAGGATGATGATGCAGCTGGTTACGAGAACTCCTACATTGATGAGCATCAATAATGGCCTTTTGACCAAAACGCCCAGCTGGCAAGGCTTTTCAGGCAGACATCGATTGAATTCCCATAGCTCTCACCGCATCCGCCGCAAACGCTAGCGGCTCACTTCAAACGACCCTATCGAAACGGCCCCGACCACACGACCTGTCCCTCCCCGCATTTCTGCTTCGGGGCAGTCCCGATAGGGATCTATCGTCACACGGGAGCAATCCCCGCCGGCAACAAACCCCTGCATATCGCCCGGCGCGGTTGCGGGCTTGATGAACTATGTGCCTCTGGCCGTTTACGGCTAATCTCGTCGTCGCGATCGCCCTTCAGCACAGAGGATTGCTTTTTCCCCCTCAACGGATTTCGCTTTCCTGTAGTACTCCCAGCGGGAAACAGGTCATGGCCGCTGTTGCGGTGAACCTTTCCGTCCCGGGTCGTAGATTTGCTTCCTCGATACGTACTCGCCGCGTTGCGGCTGCAAACGGCTAGTAATGACAGAACAAACAGAAGCGGCCGTCACCCAGATTGTCCGAGCAAGAAAGCCCCGCTCGTGAGAGCGGGGCCTTCGATTTGGGCTGGAACGGTGACGACTATACGGAACACTTAGCGCTTGCCGCCGTGTCCGCCGCCGCTGTGACCTCCACCGCCGCTGTGTCCACCGCTGGCATGTCCGCCGCTAAAGTGTCCGCCACCGTGCGAACCGCCGAAGCCTCCATGCGAAGAGAATCCGCGCGACTCAGCGCCGCGGCTGCCGCTGAAACCACCAGCGCGCGGCGCGCTTGATTCGCGTCCAGCGAAAGCTCGTTCGCCGCCGGAGAATCCCCGGTTGCCTGCGTAGGCTCGGTTACCTTCAGCGCCCCGGT